>Ga0307990_1000515_pt1 | contig 34213 bp, 29 predicted proteins | sample EllFjometagen129_FD_203168 | JGI IMG/M metagenome (GOLD analysis project Ga0307990, IMG submission 203168) | Marine microbial communities from Ellis Fjord, Antarctic Ocean - #129 | ecosystem: Environmental > Aquatic > Marine > Unclassified | place: Southern Ocean | collected 2014-10-08
TAATAATGTTGTTTTTAGTTTGTCGTTTGTGGGAATTTATGGTTATTGCAGGAGGAGTGGATGGCTAAGAAGGCGTTGGTGAAAAATCAAAAAAGTTTTGAGGAATCTCTTTGGGAAACGGCGACTAAGCTGCGGGGGAGTGTTGAGTCCTCTGAATATAAGCATGTGGTGCTGAGTCTGATCTTTTTGAAGTTTGTTTCGGATAAGTTTGAGGAGCGGCGCGCGAAGCTGATTGCGGAGGGCAAGGATCAATATGTCGATATGGTGGAGTTCTACACCATGCAGAATGTCTTTTATCTGTCGGAAACCTCGCGCTGGAGCTATATTCAACAGCACGCCAAGCAGGGCGATATTGCCATTAAGATTGATTCGGCACTGAAGGATGTAGAAAAAAGCAATGCCTCGCTCAAGGGCGCATTGCCGGATAACTATTTCTCCCGCCTCGGGCTGGATAGCAGCAAGCTTTCCGCTTTGATCGATGCGATCAACAATATCGACACGGTGGCCGACAAGGAAGAAGACACCGTCGGCCGCGTCTATGAATATTTCCTCGGCAAGTTCGCCGCCTCGGAAGGAAAGCTTGGGGGCGAGTTCTACACCCCCAAGTGTGTGGTGAATCTGATCGCGGAAATGATCGAACCCTACAAAGGCAAGATCTACGATCCCTGTTGCGGATCGGGTGGTATGTTCGTGCAGTCGTTGAAATTTGTGCAGAGCCACCACGGCAACACCAAGGACATCTCGGTCTACGGTCAGGAATTCACTGCCACCACCTACAAGCTGGCCAAGATGAATCTCGCAGTGCGCGGACTTTCAGCCAATCTCGGTGAAGTCCCCGCCGATACCTTCTTTAGGGATCAACACCCCGACTTAAAAGCCGACTACATCATGGCCAATCCGCCCTTTAATCTGAAGGACTGGCGCGGGGCCGACGAACTGGTTCACGACCCACGCTGGAGTGGCTACGAAACCCCACCCACCGGCAATGCCAATTATGCCTGGATTCTGCACATGGTATCCAAGCTTTCCGAACACGGCATCGCTGGATTTGTGTTGGCCAACGGATCGATGTCGACCAATACCAAAGGCGAAGGGGCGATTCGTCAAAAGATGGTCGAGAACGATCTTGTCGATTGCATGATTGCCTTGCCTGGTCAGTTGTTTTATACGACACAGATTCCGGTGTGTTTGTGGTTCTTGGCTAAGGATAAGTCGGTAAGGCAATCACCCTCACCCCTAACCCCTCTCCCAGAGGGCGAGGGGAATAAGAGCTCTTCTTCTGCTGGGAGAAGCGGGGATGAGGGTAGTGCGAAGCACTTTAGAGGAGGGTTTGATTTTTCTGGTTTAGTTCAGACTGCCCGGGATCTTAGAAAGAAGCAGACTCCTGCTGAGGATGTTGTCTGGGAGCTGTTGAGGAATCGGAAATTTATGGATCTTAAATTTCGCCGGCAACATCAGATTGGTGATTATGTCGTTGATTTCTATTGTCATGAACACAAGCTTATTGTTGAGCTAGATGGGGGTATCCACGATACTAAGCAACGACAGAGGATTGATCAGAAACGTGACCGCTACTTGAAAAGTATTGGCAATACAGTTCTTCGCTTTGAGAACAAGATCGTTATCGAAACCCCGGATGCCTTTCTTTCAACGCTTGAATCTCATATTCAAAGCCAGGCTTCTCTCCCTTTGGGAGAGACGGGAGTGAGGGCAAACAATACTCTCCGCGATCGTCGCGGAGAAGTATTGTTTGTGGACGCCCGGAAAATTGGGACAATGATTAGTCGAACTCAGAAGGAATTGACCGCTGAAGATATCGGGCAGATTGCCCAAACGTATCACAGTTGGCGGTCAACTCCTGCGAATGATGAATGCTCAGTGATGAGTGATGAATTGAAAACTCAGCATTCTCAATTCAGCACTCATAATTCCACTTCCTATGCTGATGTGCCCGGCTATTGTAAAAGTGCAACGATTGACGAAATACAGTCTCACCAGTTTGTGCTCACGCCCGGACGTTACGTCGGTGCAGCACCGCTCGAAGACGACGGCATTCCCTTTGAAACCAAAATGGCCGAAATGAGCCAGGCGCTTTATAAGCAAATGGAAGAGTCCTTCAAATTGGATGATCTAATTCGGAATAATCTGGAAGGATTGGGTTATGGGCAATAGATTGACAAAAAACGATAAAGCTATTGTGCTTGCGAATCCAATTCAGAATCTGATTTTTTCTGTCCGGGGAGTTCAGGTAATGTTGGATAGCGATCTGGCAAAGATATATGGCGTTGAAACAAAAGTGTTTAACCGGGCCGTAAAGCGAAATATTGAGCGTTTTCCTGATTCGTTTCGTTTTCAGTTAACAAAGGAAGAGTATGAAAACTTGAGGTGCCAATTTGGAACCTCAAGCCAGGTGTCACAAAATGTGATACCTGGAGTTTCTTCAAGCTTGAGATCGCAATTTGCGACCTCAAGTGGTCACGGAGGCAGAAGATATCTTCCTTATGTATTTACCGAACAAGGCGTTGCAATGCTCTCCGCTGTGTTAAGAAGTGAAACCGCTGTTAAAGTCAGCATTAAAATCATGGAAGCATTTGTAGAAATGCGGCGATTTCTTCAGAACAACGCTGATGTTTTTGCTCGGATGGAATCAGTGGAACGGCATCAGCTTTCCTTTGAAATCACAACTGAAGAGAACTTTGAAAAGGTATTCAGTGCATTGCAGTCAGCCGAACCACCGACGCAGGGAATCTTTTTCAAAGGGCAGATCTTCGATGCATACAGCTTTGTTTCGAAACTGGTTCGCAAAGCCAAAGTGTCAATCAGGCTGATTGATAATTACGTTGATGATACGGTTTTAACCCTGTTGGTAAAAAGAAGGAAAGGGGTTGGGGTAACGATCTATACAGGGAGTATCAGCAAACAGCTAAGGCTTGATTTGCAGAAGCACAATGCCCAATATCCCGGGGTTATAGTTAAGACGCTCACTCAGGCGCATGACCGATTTCTGATTTTAGATGATATACAGCTCTATCACTTTGGTGCATCCTTGAAAGATCTCGGCAAGAAATGGTTTGCATTTTCCAAGGTGAACTAGTACCAGACAATATATAGTGGACATTTGCAAAATATCGCGGTAAGCTTTCTGTCATAAAAGAGAGGTTGGTGTGCTGATGAGGTATCATAGAATAAAACTGGAAGAGGCGGCGACATATCATGTGATGAGTCGGGTGATTGAGCATCGGTTTATTTTCGGGGATGTTGCGAAAAATTATATGTCGGGTTTGATGCGTCGGCTTGAAGTGTTTAGTGGTTGTCAGGTAAGGACTTACAGTTTTCTCGACAACCACTTCCATATACTTTTGCATGTTCCTGAGCGGGTGGTGGTATCGGATGATGAGGTCAAACGGCGGGCCAGAGTACTTTATGGGAAGAAGAAGTATGCCCTTATGGAGCGGGATTGGGAGATTTGGGAGGAACAAGGCCAGGTGGAGCGTGTGCGGGAGCAGCTGGATAAGTTCAGGGTGCGGATGTATGATCTCTCGCAGTTTATGAAAACTTTTAAACAGCGTCTGTCGATTTATTATAATGCGAAATCTGGTCGCAAGGGGGCAGGGCCGCTTTGGAATGATCGGTATAAAAGCGTGCTAGTGGAAGAGAATGAATATTCCCAGGTTGTAGTTGCCGCATATATTGATCTTAACCCTGTGCGGGCGGGCATTGTTAAAGATCCGAAGGGGTATAGGTGGTCGGGTTATGCGGAGGCGGTAGCGAGGGGTGGCTTGGCGGTTGATGGGCTCTCTAAGTTGTTTGTGAACAGCACATTGACTAGAGGTGAGGTTGTTGCGGAGTATCGTCAAAATCTATATATTCAGGGTGCTGAACGACATCATGAGCTGACCGGTGATCTTGTCAAACCAGGGTTTAAACGGGAGATGGTTGATAAGGTTCTGGATGAGGGCGGAAAGCTATCGTTGCCAGTTTTGATGCACTCTCGGGTGCGCTATTTTTCTGATGGTGTGATTATAGGGTGTAAGGATTTTGTTGAACGAATGCTTAATGAACATAGCGGAGAGTTCAGTAAGTTGCGCTGCAAACGCGGGGCAAATCAGATGAAGGGCGGCGAGTGGGGGGATTTGTGCGCGGCATGTGAGCTGCGTTCAAATGTTGTGACCGTTCCTGATTAGAGCAGATTACGATTGGGTAAAAAATGGTGGGTAAAATATTGGGTGCGTAGAGTATCATTGCTACGCTGGTTTTTAGGGTAAAAATGGGGAGGTGAAAAATTGGGTGCGTAGTGTGTCTTTGCTATGCTAGTTTTTTATCCACAGATTACACAGATTTACACAGATTTGGGTGCATAGCTGTTTTTGAGGTAGAAAGATAGAAGGATATAAAAATAGGGGATTGATACACAAGAGTAAAAGGTGTATTTTAAAAATATGAGAAATACATTACAGATTGATAAGATGACCCGGGAAGAGAAGCTTCAGGCTATGGAAGCTCTTTGGGATGATCTTGCCAGGAACAGCTCTGCAGTTGATTCTCCCGCATGGCATGAAGATGCGTTGAAAGAGACTGAAGCACGTTATGTTGCCGGTACGGAAGAATCTACTGACTGGGAATCTGCTAAAAAAGAACTCAGGGAACGGTTTCAATGAAACTTAGGGTATTAGACTCCGCTAAGGAAGATTTGTATAGTGGTCGTCTGTTTTATGAGTTGCAGGGGGAAGGCGTTGGTGAATATTTTTTTAACTCTCTGTTTTCAGACGTTGACTCGTTAATTATTTATGCCGGTATTCATGTAAAAGTTTTTGGGTTTTACCGACTCCTATCTAAACGATTTCCATTTGCTGTTTATTATAAGATTGAAAATTTCTCAATTGTTGTGTATCGAATTCTTGATCTTAGGTGTAACCCGATGTTTATTCGTCAGGCACTTGGTGTCGAGTAACGTATGGGTGCGTAGCCGTTTAGCTGATTCCGCGCATGACTAGGACGAGTCTATTTAAGGTCGCTTTGGTGTCATCCATTATAGTCGGAGGTCAAAACACAAATAACTCTTACGTGAATTCTTTTCATGTGGAAATAAGGTCATTTGTCCAAAACATGTTACGCCATATCACGGGATGCGGAAGCCCATCCTGTTTCTTGCCGCCGAAATTGCTTCTGAGAAGCAACGCTACATCGAAAATTTTAACATTAAGTGCAACAAGTTTATGGACAAAAAAAGGCCCTATGTCATTCATTAATCGACCAGGCAATATGTATTTTTCCAGTTAACAGTACGGATGCCTTTAAATGATGATTCCGTAGTTCCTCCATACACTAAAGATGAAACCGCACTATCTTTCACAGCGAGATCATTAAAGAAAGACAAGTTTTCAAAAAAATCCTTTCTTATAGTTTGTGATGATTTAATTTCGATTGATTTCAGGGTGTTTGACTCTTCTATAATACAGTCAATTTCCCGACCCCTATGGTCTCGCCAGAAATACAGATTTGGTCTGCCGCTCCGATGCATTGTCTCCTTTAATATCTCGGCAATAACCATATTTTCAAATAAAGCTCCATAGAAATGGTGCGTATCCAAACCTTCATATGAGTGCATGCGTAATAATGCACAGGCAATACCTGTGTCATAAAAATATAATTTGGGTGTTTTGACCAATCTTTTCTTATAATTTTTATGGTATGGCTGTAATAGAAATATCAAATAACTTTGCTCCATGGCAGAAAGCCAGGCCTTGGCTGTATTATGACTGATTCCTAGTGCGTTGCCAATTTGTGAAAGATTAATTAACTGACCGCACATTGATGCTAATAAAGCCGTAAAACGTCTGAAATTATTTAAATCTGAAACTTTAATTATATCTTTTAAATCCTTCTCCAGGTACGTTTCTACATAATTCAAATACCACTCTGTGGGATTTAGAGAATCATGGTAAATACGGGGGTAGCTGCCGGTATATATATACTGTGCGGCACTAGAAGGCAGTCTGCTGCTCAACTCACTGATGGTAAATGGCATAAGCTTTAATAGACTTATTCGTCCTGCGAGTGATTGTGATATATGCTTTGACAAAAGAAACTGATTTGATCCGGTTATGATAAACTGACCTGCAACACCTTTCTCATCAACATGTGTCTGCATGTAAGAAAGCAACTCAGGTACCCGTTGGATTTCGTCAATAATCCCGCCCTTTTTTATTCTATCCAGAAACCCGCGTGGGTCTTCCGTGGCCAAAAAACGGGTGTCAGGATCTTCCAGTGATATATACGGATGATTAGGAAATGCATGTCTGACAAGTGTTGTTTTACCCGACTGCCTGGCACCCATAACTGCGACAACCGGGTATTGCGAGGCATGGCGAAGTAATACATTCTCTATCTGTCGTTTTATAAACATACAACACTTTAACAGCTGTTGTGTGAAATTGTCAATCCGATTTACAATCTTACACAACTAATTTTTGACATCTAAGCAGATGTGTCAATCAGACTTGTTGATCTTGAGCGATCAGAGGAAGAAAAAACAACCTTATTTATTCGCGCAATTAGTGATCCGAAACCAGTAAAGCAATGAGACGTAACGCACCCCATTTTTTTACCCCTGATTTTCTTACCTTAAAGCCAAAACATGTCACGCTGTATAATGGGATGCGGAAGCTCATTCTATTTCTTGCCGCCAGAATTGCTTCTGATAAGCAACGCTACATCCCATGACTATGACTGAAATCTGAAAGCGGTGCAGGCAACGAAAGTGATCAATTTGATCCATACGGAAAACGGGGATGGAGTTCAAAAGGATTTAAAAAATCACGTAAGGGTTATTTGTGTTTCGACCTCCGACTATAATGGATGACCCCAGCACCCTGCAATATCAGTAATTTCATAATTGTAGCGGTGATTATACGAAAACGAACAACGGATCAACAAAACTCTGGCACTTATGCATAAAAGTTTCGGCGGAGTTCGCCATTTTTTAGCTCTTCACGAATTTTTATGGAGAGGGAGGCAGCTGAATATTTTGACCCGCCGTAGTCCCGCCTTGCGGGACGAAGACGTAGGAAACAAAGAGGCGTAGCAAAGTCCTCGTGCTCTGTGGATAAAAAACCATATCACAATTTGTAGGGTATTCTTACATCCGGCCACTCTTTCTTGAAATCTTTGGTGTTGCGCGAAAGCACCATACATCCCTGTTCTCTTGCAGTTGCATATATAATAGCATCAGTAAGCTTTTGGGGTAAACGAATTTTGACATGTCAAAATCACCCTTATTCTATTGGGTACTATTACAGCGAGAATGGCTCTCAAGTCTGTTTCCTTGCATAGTCAGTTTGCTTGAAAGGCAACCATGAAACTCTTAATCTGCGAAATCTGCGGATATAAAAAAAGTGTCTTGTCCCGCCTTGGCCTCCCCTTGATTTGGTGATAACTCAATTAATCGAGATCAATAACCGAGATTGTGTGTGTATCGTCAGCGGTATTAGGTCCAAGTGTGATATCTACATTGGAGACATATACTTTATTTTTAAGCCGGATGCATTCAGAGGGAGCATCCAACTCACCATGAATTCCGTCTCCTGGAGCATTCTTTGCTACCAAAAATGATTTTCCACTTTTCACACTAACTTTACCGACAGCGCAACCATCAAAGTCTGCAAACCAAATTTGCCCCACACCATCATATTGCATGCCACCAACGCTCTGGGCACAATCCACCTTGGCAAAGAGTGTCCCTTGCCTAGCTTTACCTGCATCGTCGAAACCAACTTTCCAGATCTCAGAATCGGCAAAGTTTGAAACATACATATTGCCTTCTCCCTCAAAACATATTCCATTAGCTCCAATGGAATAGCTACCCTCTGTCTCCATTGTAAAAATGACATGTGGATCAGTTGCGGTGCCATCTACTTTTATTGGAGCATGCGCCTTCAATTCAGATAATTTGAATTGATACGTTCCACTGATCGTTGGGACTGTCTTGCCAAAGCTTGACTCGTTGACAAATAAGCTGTCGCCCTTAGAGGCAACACCATTAGCTTTGTTGATTCCAGTGGCAACCACTTCAACATCAATCGCGTTACCATCTTTCATCACGACACGTAGTATCCGTGATTGGCCATGCTTCTTCTTACCCTTCATATTCTGGTTATCCGAAACATATAGATTCCCATCTGAGGCAAAAACCAAGCAGAGAGCACTGACGATCCCTGTATCTGGGTTTACAGGAAGGTCAATGACCTTCTCCAACGTATGGTTTTCTGTAATCTTAACGATGCTGCTTGGAGCCTTTTGGGTGCCGTTATTGATAACCATCCAAATTTGTCCATTCTTAATCGTCACGCCATCGGGATTTTTGTACTCAGGAGGAAGCTTAATGGCAAGTCGTGGTGTTTTGAGTGCGCAGGCAGAGCATGGTGCACTTGGACCAGATGCTTTTTCCTCACCCTTTTGAACACAACCAGTAAGTGTAATCAGGCCAATGCCTATAAATGCTTTAAGTAGTTTCTTCATTTACTTGTTCTCTTCTTTCTAGTGTCTTTGTTATTATAAACTCATTAATCGATTTTTCCTTCAGTCAAACCCGAGTATATATTCTTGGGGACGTGTATGCACTTTACTCAACAGATAATATTGTAAAGATTTTCTTTTTCTTTGGAAAGTCATTTCCGTTTCTTTTGAATTGCGAGTGATTCTTCTGCCCACTCTACAAATTCTTCCGGTTCTTCCAGGATGTCCGGGGGGAGCTCATAATAGGAGGAGAGGATTGTTGGTTTGTTTTCGAATGGCTTTAAGGGCGATGATCCGGCTTCTATATATTTATCCCGGTTTGTATCATCAACTTTCATATAGACAACATCGTCAGCGACAAGACCAAATGCCTTGTCGTCACAAAATAAACCTGCACCGCCAAACATTCGTTTTGTGGTAACTTCGCGCCATGCCGAGAGTTGATCGAGAATATAGACTAGAAAAGCATTTGATATTGCCATGTGACCCTCCGTTAAGTTTTCAGTAGTGTCCAGTAGGACGCATCAGTTTATGCCGTGTTTACGCCCTGATATGTCGGCTTTTAACATTTTAGACTGTAGGCTGGGTGCCCTTATCCGGCGAAACCAGCACCCGGTGGGGCACCGGGCCTACAGATTCCGCAGGACGGGATCTTGCCCTTCGAAAAAACACCTAAACTCCTGCATCCTTCTTGTCCGGGCGTAGACCCGCGCCTGCGGGCGGAGACCGATGGGATGCTTGTGATCCTATCTTATTCATTTCCAACAGAGAATAAACCAGCGCTCTTAATAAACTCATCCGACTTATCATTATCATCATGCGTTAACAGGCTCACGCATACATAAATTACAAATGAAGCGCTGATTCCAATTATAGCCTGTTCAACAGAGGCAATTTTCCAGGCGGCAGGCAGATCAACACCTAACACAATGAGCAGATTGTAGGTGGAAAAGATCAACCCGAAGACCATTGAGGTAACGGTAGCCTTGGCAGTTCCTCTTTTCCAGATAAACCCAAGGACTAATGGGACAAAGACTCCTGTTGCAATAAAATCTGATCCAATCCATGAGATTGTCAATACAGAGCGAACTTCGGTACCGATAAACAGTGCCACAGCGGCAATAAGAAATGTCGATAAGCGCGCAACCATAACTTGCTCTTTCATCGTTGTGTTACGGTTGACGTACTTTTGCCAGATATCTACGGTTAATGAAAGTGACGCTGTGTTTATCATGGAATCCATGGTGGACATAATTGCAGAGCAGAGACCCAGGAATAAAACGGCACTGATAATAGGCGAACCTATATTTTTGACCATATCCGGGATAATACCTCCAACCGGAATTTCATTATAGATGGTGGATGCGAACATTCCTGTAAAGCTGATCATCAGATAAAGCGGAATAAATACAAAAAAGCTGATGCTCATCATGTTACGGGCTGAGGTCGGGGTTTTGGCTGCGGATATACGCTGCCAGACATTGGCTTGAATCATCCATGAACAGCCAAAGGTGATCACATAAGCCATGTTGGAGCTGATATCATGAAAAAAGTCCAGATATCCCACTTTGCCATTGGCCTGGGCCACTTGTGCTACGGCTTCAAAGCCGCCTGATTTGACGTACGCAACAACCAGAAGCGTAAAAGCGGTGATGAGGAAAAAAATGAATTGAAAGAAATCGGTTAGGACAACGCCACGAAATCCGCCAAACAAAGAGTAGAACAGGACAGCCAGCATTCCGATCAATGCACCAAGTTTATAATTGATTCCAAAATAACTCTCAAAGAAATTTCCTAATACGATTACCTGGATAGAGGCTCCAATCACCATAAAGATGAGGATGAAGATTGTTAATAGCAGAGCGGAAGTGGAGTTATAACGCTTCTCAAGCAATTGAGGTTGGGATAGAGTCGAGATATTACGTATAGCTTTGGCAAAGAGAAACATTAATGCCGTGGATAATAATACAGGGACTCCGTATATCCAGAATGAATTGATTCCGTTTGTATATGCATGGTCGGCTAGGTCAATGGCAGAACCTCCACCCCACCATGAGGCAATAAAGGTTATCGCCAGCAGCCAGGCCGGAAGTTTACGGGAGGCCAGAAAGTAGTCTTCGCTTCCTCGATTATTCTTATTTATGAATCCAATGATACTTACAGCTACGATATAAATACCAAGAAGTGTCAGTGTTAGATGTTGTGGCATTTCTTTCCTGAGTCCAATGTTGAATACAAATAGGCATTTACGTTGATTAATATCATCTCAATTCCTGTCATAAAAAACAAGAAACTTAGACGATCGGAGGAATATGGTTGATGATTGTCTGTAACGTAGCTGAGCGGGGAAATAAACACAAACGCTAAGTGTAATTATCAGGCAGGTTTTTTAATGGAAGGAAAGAGGAAACTACGAATCAACGCGAATGAACGCGAATTGAGTTTACGAGTAGGATTGGCGAAGGCATGCAGGCGTATTCATATCCCCGTATTGATAGGGAACTGGTGTCACTAGAGAAAGTGATACCAGACAATATATACTCGGAAGGTGAATAGGTTCACGTCCTTGTTCCACACTACGACGATCCATCCGGCTTTGCAGCCGTCAACACCAGCGACAAAGGTTGCCATCGTTGTTTCCCCTTGCGGGCTTCGGGGTCAGCCCTTGATTTAGAACTTAACAACTTTAACTCATCAGTTTATGCCAAAAAAGCTTAAGCAACATTTACGCAATATCAGCCTGTATACGTCAGTCTTTATGATAAATTTCATCATTAAAATCAACATGTATATTACTCTGCAAACACTGCGCCAAACGTGAGGCTAAGTTCTAAATCAAGGGATGACCCCAGCGCTCGCCGTAATAAAGGCCATAAGAGTGGTAATTTAAGGGGTTGATGTTTTCGCCACTGACAAGAAAAGTTTAGATTATGCTTGCAAATGACTACTAAGAGTTTACATTAACCGTAGTAAAGCAAACCAGAACAGAGCAAGAGTTTGATATGCGCCTGCGAAAGTAAACTATGAGTAGTCAAAAAACAACAAAAATAAACCAATTGCTGAAGGATTGGCCGGCTGGCACGGTTGCGACCCAGACGTGGCTCGAAAGCCGCGGCGTTTATCGTCAGCTCACCGGGCGATATATCTCGTCCGGCTGGTTGGAGCGTATCGGGAGAGGCGTTTTTATCAGAGATAGCGATACTGTCGATTGGCTGGGCGGTGTGTATGCTCTACAGCGTCAGCTTGGCCTCAATGTACATGTTGCCGGCGTTACAGCACTTCTGCTACGCGGGTTCGGCCACTATCTTCCTCTGGGCAAAGGGTATAAGGTCTTTGTCTTTGGTGAATCGCGCCAGTTGTTGCCACGATGGTTTTTTCACCATCATTGGGATGTGCGCGTAGCATACCATCGCCCCAATCTCTTTGAGGATAAGAATAACACGGGATTCATCGATCTTAATAGGGGCTCTTTTTCGGTCACTGTTTCTGCTCCTGAACGGGCAATCCTCGAAGTCATGCATCTTGCAACTTCCAACGCTGCAGTGGAGCACGCCCTTGAGTTGTGCGAGGGATTGACGACTCTCCGCCCCGATGTCGTGCAGGAACTCCTTGAATCGTGTCTTTCGATTAAGACCAAAAGACTCTTCTTGTGGGCATCTGAAAGGAGCAAACATGCATGGTTATCCTGTGTAGACATATCAAGCATAGACCTGGGGAAAGGAAAACGGGTTCTGTACAAGGGAGGCAAGTTTGATTCAAAATATGGCATAACGGTGCCTGATGCAGGAGGGTTGCCGCATGTTTAAAAAGGAATACGTTAAACAGACAGAACTCATGCTACGCTGTCTTCCTGCGGTCGCTGAGCAGCCCTGTTTCGCGTTGAAAGGTGGAAGTGCGATCAACTTCTTTCATAGGGATATGCCCAGGCTTTCAGTTGACATCGATCTGACCTACTGCCGGTTGAATGAACGCGACATCAGTTTTTCAGAGATCGACGAAGCTCTCAAAGGAATCTCTGTCCGGGTTGAGCATTGACTTGATAACGTTGCTGTTATGCCAAGAATTGCGCAATTGAAGACACCGGCATCACACCGGAGATTCGCAGAGCTTTTGTAGTCTACCTGGCCAGTCACAACAGGCCCATGCATGAGCTACTGTCGCCAATGCAATACGTAGCGGATGCGTACAACGGCGAATTTCAGGGCATGACTGGCGTGGAGATGACATTAGAAGAACTCGAACAAGTGCAAAAGACACTGGCTCCTTCAGTGCTTGCCTCACTGGACGCTTCAGAGCGCCGATTTCTCATCTCTATGAAGGAAGGCGAACCTGAATGGGACCTGTTGGGTATAGATAATCTTGAACGCATGCCCGCGCTCCAGTGGAAGCTCCTCAACATCCGCAAAATGGATGCAGGGAAGCGTGCGTCCGCATTGGAGCGATTGCAGGGCATTCTTAATGTGTAATAAGTTGTTTTACCCCGCAGTTTTTGAATTAGTCATTTAGCAACTGATTGGTTGTTCTCATCTCTCTCAAAATCTGCTCGCACTTGTCTGTCTGGCAAAGCAAGTCGCGCTCCTGCTCAATCAGATTGCGATTGAACATAATCTGTTTGCTGATGGTTGATCCGCTCCTGCACTTCAATTTCAAACACAACTGCAATCACTGAAAGAACTGATTCCGGCTCCAGGGGGTCAACATCATGCTGGAAAAGATCTGCACAACAAGTTAAACGACTAATTCAAGGGCCCCAGCTATAGGGGCGCTTAATTACTAATCTAAGGTCCGACCCCGGCGACCTGCGGCGACCTGGTGCAGCTGGTATGCTGGTTGGATGCGGCAGAAGGCGATCTTCGAATTCAAGAACGGTCTGGAGCAGGGCATCGAAACCAATCTGACGCTCGTCGCCAAACTGCTGGGAACTCGCGGCACGCCATCAATGCGGGTTGTAGATGACAGCAATGAAATGCCCTATGGTGATTGGGATAATCGCACCCTGGCCGTGCCGAAAGGCTTCCAGAGGCTGGCTCAAAAAATGAATAGCTCTGTAATCACCGCCGGCATTTGGTATCCGCCGTTCTGGGTTTCCAGCGGATCGCGCCTTTTCCAGGAGCATCCCGAACTGTTGTGCCAAAACAATGACGGCCAGGTTGCTGTCGGATCCAAGGCGAAGATACCGCAGGCTATGTATGGCAACCATCTTGCATTTCTTGACGCGTCGAATCCAGCCGCCGCCGCTCAGCTTGAAACCACCGCCCGCGCCTGGCGTGATCGCGGCTTTCGTTACGTTATGACCGATTTCATGTGGTGGGGTGCCTGGACCCAGAAACGGTTTGACCCCAGCATGACTGCGGTCGAGTCATATCTTCACGGGCTAGAGGCCATGCGAAGCGGTTATGGCAAGGATACTTATTGGCTGCACTGCGGAGCCTTGCTTGGCCCGGCTATGGGCCTGTGTGACGGGATGCGCATCAGCGGTGACTCTCATGGCGACGCCATTTTTTCCTATGAATCGGCCGCTACGCGCTGGTTCTACAATCGGCGCGTCTGGCTCAACGACCCCGATGCCATTGTCTGTCGCCGTTACGGAGAGGCGAAGGGCGTTGAGTGGAGTCGCGCCTGGATGTCCTGGATGGCCCTCTCGGGGAGTGTTTTGACTTACGGGGATACTTTTGACGATCTGCCGACTGATTACCTGGATCTATACCGGCGCGTGTTGCCGCCTCTGCCGGTGGCGGGTCGCCCGCTCGACATTTGGGAGAACGAGCCGTATCTGCTCTGGGGAATGGATCCGGGCCCTGTCGACGGGGCATACACGCTTTTCGGCGTCTTTGAACTTCAGGGTAAGCGGCCGGGCCAGAAGATTACGCTGAATCTTGATGAGATCGCAGCTCGCAGCCGCAGTTGGGAACAAACGCCGAAAGAATCGCCGGCCGCCTGGCTGCTGTGGAATTTCTGGGAACAGCGCTTAATTAAAGTTGCTGGCGCGATGCTCACGATTCCGGTGCCATCGAGATCGTGCGGTGTTTATTCTTTGCGACCCGATCTGGGGCGACCACAGATGATCGGGACAAGCGGCCATTTCAGCCAGGGAACGTTAGAAACCAGAAACCTGAAATGGGATGCAAGAAGGGGGAGGTTTACCGGGAAAGTACGCGGAAATGGAGGAGATCCGACCACCTTGTTCTTTCATGTGCCTGCCGGAATGAAATGTGTCTCCTCCTCGATTGCTTACTCCCGAGTTGAATCTAAAACTGTCGAGCCAGATGTTCTTGCGCTTGAGGTTCCTGCCGTACGAGATGATCCGGTCAGCTTTGAACTGCGTTTTAGCGGTACGACTCAGAAAGCGGGCATGCGACTCTTTGTTGAGGGTGAGAAGTGTTCCGTGATCAGTGGCCAATGATCACAGGGGAAACTAGTACCAGACAATATATACTTATTATGTGCAGTAGAGGTTCCATTTGGACTGAACTCAGCCGAAAAGAACACGTTTCATCTTGATTTACTTAACATAATTCGACCTCGTCGGGCTCTGTTCCCAAACCATATTTCGTTCATTTTCCGAATTTTGCTTGATTAATTTGGTTCTTCCGAGTTTTTCATGGGTCAACTAAATATTTCGCAAGTTGCGTGGCGGGGTCAAGGCTCCCGCCCTACAGCTTTACAGAGTTCAAAGCCTTTACTGTAGCTGAGGTCCTTGCATGCCAAGCCGTAGCTCCGCTTTGCGGGGCATAGGCTGGACCTCGGAAGGGTTACCCACACAAAAGTCGGAATAACCAAACTTAGACGCATCTCATAAAAATCAGTGAAGAGCCATTAAATTGCAGATGTCACGCAATAGTAGTCACAAACTAAAGGTAATTATGTGCAGCAAATTACTGAATAATGGCCGTAATGCCGAGGAAACTGGAGGACATGAGGTATTAACTTTACATAATAAGTTACTTCACATAACACTTCCATATACTTTTGCATGTTCCTGAGTGGGTGGTGGTGTCTGATGATGAGGTCAAACGGCGGGCAAGAGTACTCTATGGAAGGAAGAAATATGCCATTATGGAGCGGGATTGGGAGCTGTGGGAGGAACAAGGACAGGTGGAGCGTGTGCGGCATATATCGATCTTAACCCTGTGCGGGCGGGCATTGTTAAAGATCCGAAGGGGTATAGGTGGTCGGGTTATGCGGAGGCGGTAGCGAAGGGCGGTTTGGCGGTTGATGGGCTCTCTAAGTTGTTTGTGAACAGCACATTGACTAGAGGCGAGGTTGTTGCTGAGTATCGTCAGAATCTATATATTCAGGGTGCTGAGCGACATCAGGAGTTGACCGGTGATCTTGTCAAACAGGGGTTTAAACGGGAAATGGTTGATAAGGTTCTGGATGAGGGCGGAAAGCTATCGCTGCCGTTTTTGAAATGTATCAGGGTCGTGCATTGAAATGTGACAAATGCAGAATAAACTCTCATTTTTGCCGCACAAATGGCAACAATCCACAATGTTCAATTGTCATGTTTTGGTTCCTTTGAAAAAGTCCAGCGGAACCAAAATTAATATTAGCGGTTCCCTCTTTCTTTTCGCAAAACACCTACCTGAGTAGTTACAATAATTATTGAAAGAGATCATTTTTTGGAGACAATTTTGAGGTCTCAGCGACAAAGTGAATAGCCTGCGTTTTTCAACCCCGCACTTGCGGGGCCAGCAGAGCTGGCTATTAATAAACTTTAGAACTCCCGCACTCTCGCACTTTAGAACTTCTTAACCCCTCAATTTTTTATCTATCTATCTATCTATCAGTGGATTTTTTTGACAATATGCCGAGGTTGTGGGCCTTGTGGATGGCTGAGGGGGCATTCTGCACCTCCAGCTTCTCATAGATCTTGCGGACATGATCGACCACGGTTGATACGCTGATATTAAGCCGGTCGGCGATCTCTTTTTTGACAAGTTCATCTCCCAGCAGGGTGAGTACTTCCCGTTCGCGTTCTGTGATTAATTTTTTATGCGTACCCCGCATTGCATTTGTTTTCATGTCATCCATAATATGCCTGGCCATGCCTGGATCGAGTGAGGCGCCTCCGCTGACAACGGTTTGAATGCCCTCTCTGATCTGCTGCACAGTGGCTGATTTTAGCAGGTAACCAGCTGCTCCGTTTGAGATGGCATTGAGTACATCTTCCTTTCTGTCGGATTGGGTCAGGATGATGATCTTTACACCGGGTATATTTTTGATAAACAAGGGCAGGGCTTCGAGGCCAGAGATGCCCGGCAGGTTGAGGTCGAGCAGGATAAGGTCGGGTGTGTTCTCTTGCGTCACCGTCAGCAGGCTGCGGAGGGCAATTTCGGCAGTTCCGAACTGGCTGACCATGTCAATCTCCGGCTGGCTCTTCAGAGCGCGAGTGATAATTTCACGGTAGCCAGCGTGATCTTCTACGAGCATGATGCGGGTTTTGCGGCTCATATGGTTCCTTTGGGTGTCGGGTGTCGGGTGTCGGGTGGCGGGTGTCAGGTGCGTAGCTGGAGGGTTATGCGAGTGCCACTTTCGGTTGAGTGCTCTGCTGTAACTTTGGCTCTCAGCAGTCGTGCGCGGCGTTTGAGTGACGAGGGAATGCTGTTGGCGCTCTCTGCCATTCCGTGTCCATTGTCGGTGATGGAGATGGTGATCGATTTGCTGTTTGCCACGAGGCTTGTGATAACTTTGGTGGCGCCGGAGTGGCGGATGATATTTGTGAGGCACTCTTTGTAGAAGAAAAAGAGGTCGATGCGCTTGCGTGGCTTGAGAAGGTTCAGGTGTTCTTCGCCTTCGAAGGAGATTTCGTGTTCGAGGTCGGCCAGCAGACGCTCTGAGGAGCACTTCATCTCCTCTACTAAATCTTCGCAGAGGTTATCTGCTTCCAGCATATTGGTGCAGTAGCGAACTGCGGCACCGCTGCGTTCGGTAAATACGCGGGTGCGGTCTAGCAGTTCAACAAGTTCTTCGGGGGAGTCTATGGCATCCTTAGCCAGATCACTGAGAAGTCCGATCGTATGTATGTTGGCGCCCAGCTCATCGTGCAGGTCAGCGGCAAAGCGGTTGCGGATTTGGGATATCTTGTGGTTACGGATCAGTCGGTCGATGAGTATTGTGAAACCGATGCCAACTGCCAGGAGCATTGCCAGCCAGCTCACCCGGTTGAGATTGATTTTCTGCCGCGCGTAGCGACTGGATAGCTCTGCTTCAATAATGGGGCGTTGCTTTTCCAGTTCATGCCGCCGGGCCAGCTCGTCCATCCAGAGCCTGACCGGCAGGATTCTGCCATAGAGGTTGTTTCCATCGGTTAAAGCTGCGGGGGAGCGGTTGGATTTTGCTAGTGTTTCGCTTTCGCTGGCTGATTTTCCGAGGGCGACGTTCGTTCCGCCGGAAAAAAGTTCGATCTCGGCAAAACCTATTCTGAATTTGTTTGATGGAGAGTCAAGAGGATTTGCAGATTCGGCTTCGGAGAAACGGACGAAGCGGCAGGTGGTTTCAGGAATGCGCCACATCATGATCGGCCCGGTATCGTTGATGCTTTTCTTTTTGAACTGGAGCAGGATGACTGCATCTGAGAAGTCGGATTGGGTTGCGCCTTCAACCAGAAGGTGACGCGGAATGCCAAGATCGCCGGCGTAAGCCTGGGGAACGGTGGCACTCTGATCCACCGCATGCAGGTGGATGCGCGAGAGGGAGTACTCCTGTTTTAAATCAAGGACCAAGGTCGGCTTCTCTCCGACCTGACTCACATAGGCCTTGCTTTGGCAGCCCTGCGCTGAATCCATCAGATAGGGGGTGAATCCGTCCACCAAGCAGATTTTGCCCCATGCCCTGGAAAAGCCATGCGCATTTGAAGCTGCCTTGACTGGACATCGTAGAGCCATGTTTTCGGCTCCGCTGAATACCATAACCTCTGAGAGCTGAAACACGTAACGTTCGTCAAATATGCGTCGGGATAATTTGTTGGCCTCGATTCGTATCCACGACGCTTTTGTTTTTGGAATATGAATCACCAGAGGGGCGATGCGCGGCAGGATTGTGGCTGTATTTGTGTATTCAGCTACCACTGTGCCGGTGCGGTTGCTTTCGGTGCCAATCACAATGCGGAAGGAGTCGGGGAATCCATCTGACTTAAACCCCTTGTTGGTATCACGCCAGATTGTTGGTATCATCACAATCGCATCGATGCTAGCCTCAGATTTAAGCTCAATCTCAACCCACTGCTTAATGTCGGGGGAGAGATAGGATTTTGAGCGATAGTCGATTGCGCCAATTCCGCTGCGAAGGCTGTAGTTGGGGAGCTGCTGAAGTTCGGTGTCAATCTCAGCTATCTGCTCTTTTATCTCGAAGATTGAACTATCTTTGAGTTGCTGTAAAGCCTCTGCGGCATGGAGCGGGGCTGACAGGGCAAGAAGTACGCAGATTGCAAACGAGTTCATGTATCGAAACATGGGTTTATTCTAGTATAGAGCTGTGGATAAGTCACCCCCCCCAAATGGGGGGATTTCCCGCTGTACCTCTTTGCGCAAGAAGTTGAGTGCAACCTTTTCAATCAATTTCATTTTTTTGACAGGATTACATGATTAACATGATTTTTAGTTTTTTAAATATTTACTTTATAAACACACTAGAGCCAGTGTTTGCTGAACTCTTTTGGGGCAAACGAATTTTGACATGTAAATAATCGCCTGATTCTATTGGGTACTATTACAGCGAGAATGGCTCAATGGGGAGGTATACAGGATCTACAGGTGTACATATAATATATGTATGAATGTAAATAGAGGTTGCCGTTTATGACGAGATCATGAACGCAGTTCAGTTCCATTAGTTGCTATTCAGTCAACTTCTGTCATAAAAACAAGAATACCTATTGCCGCAAAATCCGGTTGGATTTGCTGAATGTAGCCCGCTCGCGCCGCGAGCGAGGCTCCGAGCGCAAATGAGGCTGTCCGCTTTGAAACCCCGCCTCATTAGTGCTTACAACCCCGAGCCGCAGTTGCGGCGCAACTGGGCTACATGTAAACAGCACCATGAGTGCGCAGATTTGACTAATCCAACCGGATTTTGCGCTAATAGAAGAATACTAGGCGACCATCTTCATAAGTTGTTGAGAGGAAGCAGCTAAAGCAGCATTCACAACAGCCGTCAACTCTCGACATTTTGTGGCAACGAAATAATTTTAACACTGAGGTACAGAGTCACGGAGAGGTTTCTCCAAAACTAATTCCGGATCATATAACAAGTTTTCGTAGTTGCTTGAAGCTGCACGGCATCATGCCGGGCGAATAATGACCCGCAAATAACGTTATTCGCCTGCATACGGTTGACTGTTAGGGCGAATTATACCATCATATCGCATTATTCGCCCGGATAAGCATTGATCAGCATCCACTAGCCTTGCAGGCGCGGTTGCCGCTCGGCCTGTCCTTCGTACTTGCGTTGAAGTGTAGCCGCGGGATTGTATCCCGCATGAGCCCAAAGGGCGCGCCGTGCGAAGCACGGCGAAAGAGTGACGCCTGCCTTGCAGCAGGCTTCAGGATACAATCCTGAGGCTACACTTTGGAGCGGCTTCTCATGTGGAATTTCTTGCTTTGCGTCCCGCCCTGCAATTGGTGATTTTGTGTTTGTAGGGTTTTGTGCCAAATCATTTTCCGAAAATATGTCACATTATACGCTCGGGATCAGGAAGTCTGAAGCTGGTTGATGTGTCGAAACATGGTGTTAATTTAGTTTAGAGCTGTGAATAAGTCAATACCCCCCAAATGGGGGGTATACCGGATCTACAGGTGTGATACTATTATCTCAGATTGAGCAAATAGTATTTGCTCTCGAAGGCACTGAGGTAGATAGGCTCAGGACTGGACGTGTGGTGCAAGTTGTTAGGTTTCGAGCTGAGTATTGTTAGTTAAACAAGAGAAAAGGAGAGAGTTATGAAAAGAACAATCATAAGTATGTTGAGCGTAGTAGTGGTTCTGAGTTTGGTCGCCGTGAGCTAGGCGGGTGTGGTTTACCAGAGCGATTTCACCGGTGCCGATCTGACCAGCGCAGGTTTGGTAGCATCTGCTGGAGCTGCTGGCGGATCTTGGACACTGGATACCATTAATGATGAGGTCGACGGTGTTGGCGGTGGTAATGCTCGATCGAATCTCACCACGACCAACTCATGGCAAAGTGATTCGGGTTTCACCCTGGATGTAACCTTTCTTAATAGTGCGAATATGACACGTTACTCGTTCGGCCTTGTAGATGCGGACTATGCGATTTCAGCCTCCGGCGACTGGCTCAATTCTTCTTTGGCTGGTGCGTATGGCATTGGCTTTTCAACGGCTGGGTCGGGCACATCTGATTATCTGGGCTTTAATAATGACGCAGGCACCGTAACTACTCTAAGCACGAACCAGGGGGACATCGCCAACGCTGTCTTGCAAACTATGTCCATCACAGTCACGAGCAACAGTTGGAGCTATAGTCTCAACGGCGCTGCCGCCACCACGGGTTCCCATGATTTTGACACCAGCAGAAGCTACGTGTTCACTGCTCATGCACATCCCAATAATCTGGCACATTTCCAGAACATTACCATCCGCGAGTTTAGCACGGGTTATCAGAGCAATTTCGACACCGCTACCGACCTGGCCGACGCAGGGCTGACGACCAAAGGAGTAAATGGACTATGGCAGTTGGATACCGCGAATGATTGGGCCGATGGGGTGGCAACTGCATATAATCCGCGAGCTGGACTCTACACCGCCGATTCATGGCAAAGCGATGGCGGTTTCACCCTGGATGTAACGTTTCGTAATAGTGTGGCCATGACCCGGTACTCGTTCGGTCTTGTGGATGCGGCCTGGACTACTTCAGGCTCTGCCGACTGGCTCAACCAAAGTGTGGCGGGCGCGTATGGCATTGGCTTTCACACCGCGGGGGAGGCGGGTGCTGATGGACTGAGCTTTAATAACGATGCCGGTGTTCTAACTTCGCTAAGCACTGCCCAGGGGACTGAAATCACCGGTGGTGCGAACCAAACTATGTCCATCACGGTCACAAGCAACAGCTGGAGCTACAGTCTTAACGGTGCTCCTGCCACCACGGGTTCACACACCTTTGATACCAGCAGGAGATACCGGTTTGCTGCCTGGTCACAATTGGTTAGCAATTCAAACATCTCGAACATTACCCTTGCCCCCTACGTCGCCCCGCCCGACATCCCGTCCGGTACGGTCATTTTCGTATATTAGGAAACCGCTTCACAGAGGCAACTCGAGATTTAGGACAGGGAGTTATCTCCCTGTCCTGTGTTTTTTGTTCCCGTAGAGATAAAACGCCGGTTAAGGGCCGTTTTGCGAGCCGGCAGGGCAGGAGGAATCTCGCTTTCGGCTTGGAGTGGATTAGTACCTCTCTATTTAAATACTATCATATTTGCGAAGGATAATTTTGACCCGTCTTCGCCCGCAAGCGGGGCTACGCCATGGCACGGCAGGATTACATGATTAACATGATTAACATGATAAGGAATAGGTAGTTATGAAAAACTATTTAACTGCAACGGGTAAAGATGTTGAGCTGGTTATTAACTTTGATCCTGAACATGTAGAAATCAAAAGAAAGTCGAATACTCTTTTGAAAAATATGCGAGAGTAAGTAACGCACACAATTTAAGGATGAAGATGGTTGAATTGACATTAAACAGAATGAAATTGGAGAATAAATCCACGAGAAGTGGTCTGCTGCTTTTGTGCGGGCTGCTCTCGTATAGTGTCTGCGATGTCTTCATCTACGACTGCGCCCGCAGAAAAGCTTGCCGAATGATCCCTGCTGGATCGCTACTGTCGAGGTAGTTCTCAAGAGAGTCATTTATTTGTTTGCCAGTGCATCAGGGTAGTCCGACACCTAGATTAATCGGGGAGGGGCAGGTTGTATTCGGCAGCCAGTTCTTTTGTGAAAAGGTTTGCATATACATTGAATTGATACTTGCATTGGGCGATTAAATCCTCTATAACTACAGACAGTTGCAATATGTGCAACTAAGTGTAGTTATAGAACTGAAGGGGGTAACTTGTGATAAGCAGGCTGAAGATGGCCGAAAAGGTTAGGGAGGTCAGCTCAGATATGAGCGGTGTATTTGCTTTGAGCGATCTACGCAACTTGCTGCAGACGGCTAATCGTGATATGTTGTATCGTAGTATCAATGAGTTACAGAAATCTGAAATCCTGACTCGTTTTTCACGAGGATTCTATGTTACCAAGGGCTTTGATCCGCTGGTCTTAAGTCAACGATTAGCTCCCAATTCTTATGTCAGCTTTGGGAATGTGTTGGCGAAGCGGTTGCTGATAGGTTCGGTGCCACGTTATCGCATTCGTGCTGCTAAGATTGGGCCGAAGCGTATTTATAGCAGTGATGATATTCGTATCGAACACCTCAGTCTCAGAGAGGGGTTGCACTTCGGCTATGAAGTGGTTGATGGAGTCAGAGTGGCTTTGCCGGAGAAAGCTGTTCTGGATACTCTGTATTTCTATAGGCGTGGAATTCGTTTCAGTTTTGATGTTTATTCAGATGTCGACTACGGTCGCTTGAATAAGGATATAATTAATGAATATCTTTTGAAGTATAAGAACCCTGTTTTCATAGACTTTGCAAGGAATCTGACTAATGCCTGACATAACGACCGTTGAAGCTCTGATGATTTTTCTGATTAATACGTTTTCGGAAAAATTCCCGCAATCTGCAATTCTGAAGGGCGGCATGTGTCTGAGGTTGCTGGATTGCCCAAGGTTGACCAATGATATTGATTACGTGTTTATTCCTTACAGTTCGAAAAAGGAGATTCTAAAGAGTGTGCTTTCTGTACTGGATGCGATCGATGGTTTGACATATGAGTACAGCATGAACTCAAAATGCTTGAGAATTCATGTGAAGTATGGTGAGTTGGCAACGCAAATAGAGGCAAATGTAGCGAATGAGTGTTCTGTGACTTCAGTTTCAACGGTTGGGTTGGCTCGTCAGTTCGGTCTTCTAGGTAGAATTGTGCAGATTATGAGTTACGATGTTGCAATGGCTAACAAGCTTGCGGCATGGAATGAGAGACTTTTGGTAAGAGATTTGTTCGATCTGTATTTTTACTATGTCATGGTTCAGGCTATGCCAAATGTGAAAATTCTTGAGAAGAGATTGCAAAAGGTTGCATCAACACCACGGAATAAGAATCCAAAGCAAATGACCTTGGAGCAGTTGGTGTCTAAGCTGCGTGACACACTCTCTTCTCTTTCCTCAGAGGATATGCTCGAACTAGCTGATTATCTTCCACGGGCTGAGCGCCAGGGCCTTGAAACAAAGATACGAGTACATCTTCTTCAGTTTTGCGATAGATTGATTGAGCAGAAATAAGAAAGGCCCTGCCCTATCTGACACTAAAATAGGATCGGAATAAATATGAACAGAATCATTTGTGCAACTATTATGAGCGTCGCGTCGCTGGCTAACGGGCTGGCGGCGTCCGAAGGGAACTGGCGGATCGACACCGCGGATGAACGGAGCCGCCCGCCAGATCGAAGGACTGGCGCTGGACGGCGATCTACTCAGCCCCGTCGACCAACAGGGAATCTACCGCAGCAACCTGCAGCGCTTCCCCAAAAAGCGTTCGGCCCAAACGATCACGCTCACCGCATCGACCAAGTGGGAGAACTGGGAGCCGACAAAGAGCAAGGTGGCGCCGCCCACGCTCGGCGATGCTCCGATCTTCCTCGTCAGGGGGCCCAGCGACTATTGGCTGCTCGGTCGGAACAGGACGCTGCGAAACGCGAAGGTTCGGGGATTCAAACCGGAAGCGGCCACCTTGGAGGGCTTTGATGCGCCCTTGCTGACGACGCCGTTTCCCCATCTCTTCGATGCACCCGGCGGGTTGCAGAGAAGCCTGGGCGGCTATCATGCCTTTCAGAGCCGTGATATGGTCAACTGGGTGCATCACGGACCCGTAACCGCCGGACATGCAAAATGGTCGACCACCGCTGAATTCGTGGATGGCAAAGCCTATATCTACTATGACTTTCCCAACGACCAGGATCCGCATCTCTATATCGACGACGATCTGACCGACGGCAAGCCGGGTCAGGATATGGGGCTGGCATTCAAGGATCCATCCGATGGATCGGACTGCACCTTTATCCGCGATCTGGATGGAAAATTTCACGTGATATACGAGAACTGGAGCCCGAGCAGAATGCGTTCGGCGACTGGGCGGCGATTGCCATTGGCGGGCAGTATTACCTCGTTTCGGATTACCATCCTGCTCATGAAAAGATTCGCATTGGACTGTTTACCTCCCCGAGCTTGGATCAGAAGTTCGAGTTCATCGGCGAACTCGGCAGCGGTCATCCTGACCCGGATATCGGCTTTGCCGAAGGACAGTTTTATCTGATCAACCAGACCAAGCATGACTATGTCAGTCCCGGTCCGTGGGTCGAAAAGGTGGAGGCGCGCGTCGGTGTGGATACAACCAATGACGGCAAAGCCGATGCATGGAGCGACTGGCAGGAGATCAAAGAGCAGTACGACTATATCAAAGGTTTTTCTAAGCAGGTTAAACGCATTCCGGCATCGATGGATCTGAGCACCTTGCCTGAAGGGTATGGCTTCTGCTTCGAACTCCGGATTGAGGACGCGACTGCGAACAAATCAAAACCGATGCTCGACCGCGTCGAGATAACATTTTAAGTTAAAAAAATAATTTAATCATGTAAACGGGAGAGAGGGTTGACGATGATGTGCGACGATAGCGGATTACGAGTAGAGATTCTTACAATCACTCAGAAATCATCATTCAGCATTCGCCGAAGGCGCATCAGTATTTACCGATAATGGCGATATATTCGCCGATATTGGAAGAAGGCAAAAAGCTCTTTCAAGATTATCATGTTTGGTTCATCAGCTCCATTGCTCTGATAATTCTGAAAAAATATCCACTTTTTGAAACCGCTTCCACTGAATTTGATTTTGTTAACAAAACTTTCAAAATAGTTCTGTCAGGATATTTTTGTTGTAATACCTCCACCTTGCGCTCTACTTGGGAGATTATGTCGCTCGGAACCTTGTTCAAAAGATATTTCATCTCGCAAAGAACAAACACCTTGTCGCTGCGTTCAAAAAGAAGGTCAATTTGAACACCTGGCTCATTCACCGTTTTCCGTTGAAAGAAGGGCCCTACACTATAGGGAACTCCATGGAACCCAAGTATTTTAGCGATTTCGACATGGTGCCTTATGCAGAGGTATTCAAATGATCTGCCCATCCATGAACTAAAACGGGGTGTTGACATCAGCATGTGAAACGAGAATCCTGATGGTGCTGTTGATCCGTGCTTACTCTTCATCATGGATGTGAAAAACCTGATGTAGGCATCCACAAGATGGAATTTTTTAAGTTTGGATTTGGTTGGTTTGTCAAAAGGAACTACTGAATGAAGAAATCCTGCCGACTCAAGATCATCCAGCTGACGGCTCAATGTGCCTCCTGCTTTGATATCCATTAAATTGGCTAGTTGTCCAACAGTAAGTCCATATGGATTGTTTGCCAGAGCTTGGACAATCTTTTTAAAAATCGGATTTCTTCCAAAATGGCTGGCAAAAAGTCGATCATATTCCGTCGTGAAGTAACCATTTTCCGTAAAAGCAAGTTGTTCCATTGCATCGTATACACTAGGGTACTCGGAAACCAACTCAAGGTATTTGGGGATGCCGCCAACAAGCATTGCTGTTTCAAGAACCTCCTCCGCGCCTTTCTTCGGAAAAAACTTTGCCATCTCCTTCAATTTTAATTCACGAAGGTTCAATTCGTAATCGCTTCTTCCGTAGAGGGCGCTTGATTTAAGAACTTTCGACTTCATAAAAGATGCAATAGATCCACATAGAATCAGAGTGATATTCCGGTTTTTCGTCAGATATTTTTCCCAAATCATTTTAACTATAGAGACAAGTTCACTTTGATAATTGGCCATCCATTGGAACTCATCAAAAACAATCACCCATTGGCCACTCTTTGTTCTCTCCTGCAGCAGAATAAGTGCTTCTGACCAATCTGAGATATTTGAGCCGGTTGTCTTTGTCTGATTTTCTAGTTGAAAGATAAAGTTCTTTATCTGTTTTTGCTTTGAGAGACCTTCAATGCCTTCAAATGATAAAACACTCTTGCCGCGAGTTGCCTGATTAATTAACTCGCTTTTACCCACGCGTCTCCTTCCATAGATGACTGCTATGCTGGGCCGCGGTAACTCAATTATCGCTTTCAATTGAGCTTTTTCGTTCTCTCTGCCAATAAAAGTGTTCATATATTCAGCCTATTATGGGTTTGAAGGTAATAATAGGCTGAAAGTTTCCTTTTGTCAAAGGTGAAATGTTAGCACCCTCAGTCAATAAACATGTCGCATTTCAGCCTATTATGTGTTTAAGACTGATAATAGGCTGAAAAGAAGAGGTGACGGGTAGCGTGAAGGTTTTAGGTGAAAAATTGGCTTTGACAGAAATATGGACGACGATATTGGATTACGATTAGGAATCGTCCACCATTCTCGCTTGCCCCGGCGTAGTTCCGCTTGCGGGACGAAGACTGGTCGCCGCTATCGTCAACCGAAAATTGGCGGGTATACTTTGCTTCTCAAGTAATCCTCAACGTAACTGACTTGCGCCCCCCCCTAAACAGGGGGTTGTACATCGTTTTTCAGTGATGTATAATAGACGCAATCAAGAAAGGCTCTGGGCTATCAGGCACTATCCGCATTCGGAGGGATTTAGAGATTTGAACTGAAACATTAGTGAAAAGGAGAATGAATGAAAAAACAATTGATAACAGGAGTGTTGCTTTCTATGAGCATCGTTAGTGGCTTTGCGGCACCCTCTGCTGCCGAGCAAGACAGTGTGACCAAGCTTAGGGTTGTGGCGTATAACGTTGCTTGCGGCCAATGGGCAACACCTGAGCAAATCGCCGAGGTATTGAAGCCCTTGAATCCTGACATCGTATTGCTGAGTAATGAATGGACCGATGGCCTAGTTATGCGGTCTCTGTTGGAAGCCTCCAAACTTGAGAACGCGGTTGCATCGCGCTCAATTGACCATATCCTGTATAGCACGGCGATACCAATCAAACTTCTTGATGTCCAAAGGGATTGGGGTCCAAAGAATCAGAACGATTAGAATATAAAATCCGAGGGGTGCTTGTCCGACCATCCTTGGGTCTATTGTGAGTTCGAGATCCCTGCCGGCACCGGTCCCGAATAGCAGACAAGTTGATCTGCGCCTAACAAGGCGTTGCTCCGCGACGTGGAGATTCGTGCGCGCGCGAGCCATTATTATGAAGAACGGGAAAAAGCTATGAAAAATCGGATGATTAAAAACGGATTGTGTGCCGTAGTGGCGCTGTTGGCACTGAATGGTTTCGCGGTGAATAGCCGCCCCAATATTGTGCTAATTCTATGCGATGACCTCGGCTACGGTGATGTGCAGTGCCTGAACCCGGAGCACGGAAAGATTAAAACGCCACACATTGACAAGCTCGCTGGCCAGGGCATGACCTTTACCGATGCTCATTCGGGATCGTCGGTCTGTACAAGATATTAGGGGATCTTGAGCACCGGTTGGGTGATGGAAGATAGAGTACTAACAAAAAATATATTGTACCCGCAGTTGCGGTTTCAATAATTCTCAGGGTTCGGGAATAGAGAATAATAATGAAAAAGAAACAGATGAGAACAAATAACAAAGTGGCTTTGCTTGCGGTCAACGCAATGCTTGCCTCCTGCGCAATAACGATCGCATGGGCCAACCCTTCGGTCGAACCTTGGGCCAACTCTGAAACAACATCTGCGGGTCAGCTAAAAGCCGCGATAAACCAGCAACCTCCGGCACTCGACATTGCGACGGGGGCAGAGATTCCTTCCGAGGGTTCTGTCCTGTCAGATGTGGCCGTAGAAGCAAAACGGCTTTGCGGACAATACGCTCGTGATCTTCACCAGTGATAACGGCTGTGCAAAAGCGGCCGGAATTCCCCAATTGCGCAAAAAAGGCCATCATGTCAGCGCACAGTACCGTGGTTCCAAGGCCGATATCTGGGACGGCGGACACCGGGTGCCGTTCTTTGTCCGCTGGCTGGGCAAGGTCGAGCCCGCTTCCCGGTGCGACCAGGTGATCACGCTGGTGGATGTCTTCGCGACGGTCTCTGACATCACCGGAGAGAAAGCCCCGGACATGGCCGAAGATAGCGTGAGCTTCCTGCCGGCACTCTCGGGACAACCCATTCAATCTACCCGCAAGGGCGTGATCCATCATTCGATCTCCGGTCATTTCGCCTATCGTCAGGGCAAATGGAAACTGCTTCTGGCCCGAGGTTCCGGCGGCTGGACGGGCCCGAAAGAAAACCAGGTCGGGGCCGATGCGCTTCCGGCACAGCTCTACGACATGCAGAAGGATCCGAGTGAGAAGAACAACCTGTATCTCTCTCACCCCGAGGTAGCGCAGCGGTTGCTGGCCGACCTGACGGCCGATATTCAGAACGGACGCAGCACGGACGGGCCGGAAGCCAAAAATGATGTTGAGAATATTGTGCTCTGGAAGAGCGGATAACCGGGTAGTCCGGCGAAGTCGGAACCAAAGTCGGATTCGAAGTCCAAGAAACGAAAACGCCGGTAGTACCGTCTCTCGCTAATTTTTTTTTAATCTTAATCTTTAGGCTCTTTCGAGTTTTTAATGGGTGAACGAAATTCCATACAAATTGCGAGGCGGGGTCACGGCCCCCGCCCTACAGTTTTCGCCTATTCAAAGCCATTAACTGTAGCCGAGGTCCGTGACCTCAGACGGATTATCCACACAAAAGTCGGAATAACCAATCTTTAACCTTTATTTAACCCGAACATGGACCTTATTATGAAAATGAAATTCACTCATTCAAAACCCATAACTTTCGGGCTTTTTCTAGGGACATATCTAGCCCTGATAGCCCAGGCGAATGCTTTCGTGTACGAAGATAAAAATGGTAACGGCATACCCGAAGACAATGAACCGAGAATACCTGGAGCCCTTGTCTCAGATGGATATGAAATAGTCAAAACCGATAGCCAGGGAAACTTCAGCCTTCCTAAAAACCCGAAAGCCCGATTCATAACCCTGACCACACCTTCCGGTTATGAGCATACCACAGCATTCTACCTAAAACCGGATTCGGGCGACCTGACTTTTGGATTGAGGAAAGTAAAAAGTACATCAGGAAGATTTATTCAGGTTACGGATATGCATGCCGAAAGGCTTGATGACTGGGCGGGAAACCTCAAACAATATGTCAGGAACAATGGCCTTGATTTTATTGTCCTCACAGGGGATTTCGCCAGGGAATACGGGATGGACCTATATGCTCAGGAAGTGAATGCCAGCACAATGGGCACAAGGGTGGTCTATACGATTGGCAATCATGACCTGGTAGAGGGTGATTACGGAGAACAATATTTCGAAAGCAAATTGGGCCCGGTGTACTATTCGTTCGATATTGGCAATACCCACTTTATTGTAACCCCCTGGATTGTTAGAAATCCAAAGCAAGCGTCGTACAATCAGCTGCAGGTACTGGAATGGCTGCAGAAAGATATCGCCATGCAGCCTGCTGGCAAGCCCCTGGTAATTTTCAACCACACTACCTGGCTGCGGGATGAAGCCTGCACCGTATCAGCAGGTGACGTATCAATAGACTTTAAATCCCACAACCTGAAAGCCTTCATCTACGGACACGCTCACGATCAGTTCGCTGCAAAATTTGATAATGGTATAAAACTATTCTGCACATCTACGGCAGATAAGGGGGGGCGCCACCATTGTCCTTCCGCCAGCAGGGAATTTAGCTATGATGTAGGAGCAGAGGATGGTGTTCGTTCGGAAACCATGTTTACTGACATCAAGAATCATCTGGTATCGTCTGCTTACAGGGAAAATGGGAATTTGAAGATTGTTGCATCAGCCTACCATTCTATCGGCAATGACAAAAAGCTCACCGTCAGGTGTGGTGAAGAAAACATTCCCATGCGCCAACGGTCAAATTTCGCCTGGGATGCAGAACTCCCTTTCCGGGACGGTGATATTGAAGTCACTGCAACATTTGCCGACGGAAACAGGATCTCCAGCCATACCATGCTCGATTCCACCCTGAAGTGGGTTGAGAATATCGGGGGGAACAGTTACTTCACAAAACCGGTCTTGCATGACCGGGTGATCTATACCGCTTCAATCGATGACGACAATCTGGAGAAATGCGGCATTCACGCCGTGGATGCAGACAGCGGTGAAAAGATCTGGTATTTTCACACCCGGAACTCCGTGGTTAATGATATTGCTTATGCAGAAGGTAAAATCCTGGCCTGCGATACCGAAAACACCCTGTATGCCATCGATGCAAAAACGGGCAAACTGGAGTGGAAACGAAAGTTGAGCAACAGCATAAAAGGCATGCTGAAGAACGGAATTTGCGTACAAGACGGAATCGTCTATGCCGGTCAGGCATCTTATCTGTCAGCACTCAGGGTATCGGACGGCAAAATTTTGTGGAAATCCGCAGCCCGCATGAGGGGGGAAAGCTCCGTGTCCACACCTGGATTGCACGAAGGGCTCCTGCATGCAACAACAGCTTTTGGCGTGCGGTATGCGCTGGATGCAGGTACAGGGAAGCTGGTCTGGTCAACGAAAAAAGAACGCAATCCGTATAATTACAGTTACAGCAGTGCTCTTTTCTACAAGAACAAAATGTACTATACAAAATCCAGGTCCATTGTTGAAGCTGACCCGGCAACCGGTGAAATTCTCCGGGAGGTCAAGACCGGTCATTATTTTGTATCGGCTTCTGCCCCTGTTGAAAAAGACGGGGTACTTTATGTCGGTACGGGAGACAAAGGGGTCGTAGCTTATGATATTGAGAAGCTGCAGCAAGAATGGGTATATCAGACCCACCCCTCCCGCTTTTATACGGCACCTTATCTGCAAAACCAGAGTGCCGGAGTTGCTTCCACCCTGAATATAGTAGGGGACAAGGTGTTTTTCGGTGCAAATGATGGCAGGCTCTATTGCCTTGGAACAGAGGCCGGCGAATATATCTGGAGCCGCAACCTGGGATCGCCCATTCTGGGTGATGTGTTGATTGATGGAGATGATATGTATCTGTCGGACTATGCCGGAAACCTTTATAAATTTGACATCTCATCCGTTTTGAAGATCAAACACAATGTTAAGGGGGTTTCAGTTCCGAGAAACCGTTTTGAAGATTAGTGCCGGAACTAATAGGAAAATGATTATGAATAGGAGAATGATGATGAATAAATGGATGATGATAGGAGTGATACTTTCTTTGAGTATCGTTAGTGTCGTTGCTGCTGAACGGGTGGCGGAAAACGGCTTCGGCATTGTGCCGATGCCCTATGAGGTGAAGGCCAATGCGGGAAATCCGTTTGTCATCACCAAGGATACCGTCATTATCGGCCGGGCCGCAGAAACCAAAAATTGCGCGGCCTATTTACAGCAGCGGTTGCGTAAAAGCTGTGGCCTAACCCTCAGGAGGGTAGGTAGATCGGAAGGAACGGCCATCGTTTTGACGGTGTCCGATTATGCCGTTGCGTTCAGTGAAAACGATGCCTACCGCCTCGAAAGCAGCGCCGACAAAATCAACATTGCCGCGAAGACCGAACGGGGCCTGTTCTACGGCGTGCAGTCGCTGCTACAGCTGCTGCCGCCCGCAGTCTACGGCGATAAGGTTCAGGCGGGTTTAGCACTCAAGGTTCCCGCGCTCGTCATCAACGACAAGCCGTCCATGGACCGCATGCGCGGCCTGCATGTGGATATTTCCCGCCATTTCCGCACCAAAGAGGAATTGTTGAAGATCATCGACAGCATGGCGATGCACAAGCTCAACACGATGCATCTGCATGCGACCGACGTTCAGGGCTGGCGGATTGAGATCAAAGCCTATCCTAAGCTGACGACGATCGGTGCAATCGGTAACAAAACCGACTCCGAGGCGCCTGCAACATTCTTGACGCAGGAAGAGGTTAAGGAGATCTGCGCGTATGCCAAGAGCCGTTATATATCGATTTTCCCCGAGATTGACATGCCCGGTCATATGGGCGCGGCGATCCGGGCCTATCCTGAATTAAACCATCCGAAGGACGTGAATGATAAGCAGTACGCGCTTCGCAACGATGCCATGGCGCGCGACTTCTGCAAAAAGGTACTGACCGAGATCAATGACCTGTTTGACTCCGAGTACATCCACATCGGCTTTGATGAGGTGAATTACGGAGCTAAAACAGAGTTGTACACAGATGCCGAGCTTCTCGACTTTGCCACAGATATAACGAGCTTTATCAAGGATGATCTAAAGAAGACGCCAATTGTATGGGATGACATCTTTATGCACGGACTCCACGACAAAGATACGGTGGTGCAGTGGTGGCGATACGGCAAGAATTACTGGTGGAAGAGAATCAAAAACACCGTCGATGAAGAACTGAACCAGAAGCAGCAACCCTTCATTCTTTCTCCGGCTTACTGGACCTATTTCGATATGAAAAATCTAAGGGGCGGATGGGCTAAGCCGCTTTCAGCAGCGCAAGTCTACAACTGGGATCCCTACGGCGATATGCTCGGCAAAACGGAACACACCCGCAAACTGGCGGTTGGTGCGATTGCCTGCACCTGGAGTGAATCAATCAGAACTATGAAGATTTTCGGCGACCGCACTTATCCGCGTCTGGCCAGCTTTTCCGAGCGGATCTGGCGCGGCGGCAAGCTTGAAGCCCCGAGCATTCTGAGCTGGCCGGACTACCGCGACCAGGTGCTCATTCCCTTCCAGTTGAAGCGTTATGATGCCCTCGGTGTATGGTACTGGAGCAAGGATAACCCCCAATTGCTGCTGGACCTGGAGGATGCAAAAAAGACGCTTCCAATGCCCCCTAAAAAGCGGGCGAAACCACGTAAGCCGCGCGCGTAAACGCAGCCGTTCGATTAAAGAAGAAAAATAAAAGGTTGGACAATGACCACAGGAAATACAAAGGACACCACATTATGAAAGCATCGATCTCAGCAATTAACATCATTTTCACCCTCTGCTCGCTGCAGGCAGCAGTGAGTTTGGTGTTGATAATTAGAACAACTTTAAGGGGGTATGTTTGCATTTCATCACATAACACCCGGGGTGTTATTGGCGTTTCATCACATAATACGTGGGGTATTATTGGCGTTTTATCACATAATATCGCGATAGACGCTTGACATAGAGGAGTAAATGGTGCAATACTCTTGTCTATGAAACGAGATATATATAAAGATTTGACGCTTTGGCGAGATTCTCAATATCGAAAACCTCTGGTATTGCGAGGTGCGCGTCAAACTGGAAAAACATACATTCTTCAGGAGTTTGGCAAGCGTGAATATCGTCAGTGCCATTACTTCAATTTTGAGGAAGATTCGCGTTTGGCCTCATTTTTCAACGGCAATCTTGATACCAATAGAATAATCAACGACTTAAGTCTCTACCGAAAAACCGACATACATGAAAGAGATGACATTATTATTTTCGATGAGGTTCAGGAGTGCAACGATGCCTTGAACTCATTAAAATATTTTAACGAGCATAATAATGGTTATCATATTGCTGCAGCTGGATCATTGCTTGGAGTGC
>Ga0307990_1000516_pt1 | contig 34207 bp, 31 predicted proteins | sample EllFjometagen129_FD_203168 | JGI IMG/M metagenome (GOLD analysis project Ga0307990, IMG submission 203168) | Marine microbial communities from Ellis Fjord, Antarctic Ocean - #129 | ecosystem: Environmental > Aquatic > Marine > Unclassified | place: Southern Ocean | collected 2014-10-08
ATAGCCATAGCTATTTAGAAAAATTTTAACGCAGTCAGATTGTTTATTATATTTTAATAATTTTGGCTACACTCGGCATAGCTCAAGTAAACTTGGCTCTGCCCTCATTTGCACAAAATTTGTTCCCATAGGGTTTTCAGCGTTTCTCATATACTGCTTCAAATTTTATTGCATTATCCCGATAGTGCTTCAAAAAATTTCATTGTCTATGAAAAACGCTGAAAATCTTGATGCGAAAGAATTATTAGAAGTCCCCTTAACATTTTAAAGCCTAAAAACAATTAATAGATTACACCTAATTTTAGGTATGCTTGAAATTATCTTTGCACATCTTCAAACCATCTAAACCCTTAGAATATAAAAATATGACTGCGGGTTTAGATGATTCAAATCTGCACAAAGGGAATTCCATGAATAATGCAGGCTAAAAGTCTCTTTAGAAGTTTATTATGATTAATCTAACTATCGAACACTGCTGGCAAAGCAAAACTCGTGGAGCAAATCCCACAATAATCTCTGCTTTTGGCACAGGAATTTGCAAAAAAAGCAAATTCTCCGCCAAAAGCTTTACTCCAATTTATTACCACACACACAAAAGATGACAGATTGAAGGGGACTTCTATTAACTCAAATTTGGAGTAATGCTTGCCATTATCTTTGCACATCTTCAAACCATCTAAACCCTTAGAATATAAAAATATGACTGCGGGTTTAGATGATTCAAATCTGCACAAAGGGAATGGCATGAATTTTCCGGGTTATGTTGATGCCAATAATTTTTCTGCTATAAAACATTGTTATTAAATTAACAGTGTTTATTTATTAACATATTTTTTGTATATTTGTAAAAAGTCAAATCATGGCCGAAGCATTAAAACATATTCTGTACAAATATCCTGGTAAAGAACAAAAAGATTTAATCCCCATTCTGCAGGATATTCAAAACGAGAACGGATATCTCTCGGAAACACACATCCAAAACTTGTCCAAATACCTAAAAATTCCGGAAGTAAAAATTTACAGCATAGCAACCTTTTATAATCAATTCAGATTTGCACCAAATGCAAAATATCATATTCGAATATGCAGCGGATCAGCATGCCACGTCATGGGCTCAGATAAACTCACTGAAACCATTAAAAACACCTTAGAAATACAAGGAAACAATCGATCAAAAAATGGAAAAATAAGCATCGAAGAAATCCCTTGTCTGGGTGCATGTGCATTGGCTCCGCTCATTGAAATTAACGGAATCTTTCATGCAAAACTGAACAGTCAAAAATTAAACCGCATAATAAATGAACTTTTAGAAAACCAGCAATAATGCTTCCCATGAATTTAATTAAAGAACACTTGCCCCTATTGCTCATGAATCCGAACCCGGAGAAAGGAAACCCGGTACTGCAAAGAAACCTAAGCAGACTTCGTCATAATCATGTTGACAAAATGATTATTTTCATTGGAATGGGAAGTTGTGGAATTATTGCAGGTGCCAATAAAACGAAACAAACAATAATACATCATTTAAAAAACCACAATATCGATGCTGAAGTGATTGACGTAGGTTGCATCGGACTTTGCACCGAAGAGCCGATAATTGACATCCAAATTCCCGGCAGAACACGCATCAGCTTTTCTCGGGTTTCAGAAGATTCTGCTACTGAAATAATTGACGCCATCTCAAATAATTTCCTTCCGGATGCAAATATTCTCGGACAATATCAGAATGACAAACTTTTGAATTGGGAGGACGTGCCATTCATGAATAAGCTTTCATTTTTCAAGGCACAAAATAAAATCCTCACAAACCACTGCGGCATAATTAATCCTGAAGCGATTGATGATTCAATTGCGAACAATGGCTACACCGGATTCATTAAGGCAATTACTGCGTACACATCAAAGGAAGTCTGTCAGATTGTTTCTGACGCAAAACTTAAGGGAAGATCCGGCTCTGCTTACCTGACAGGAAAAAAATGGATTGCAGGATTAGAACAAGCACACGGCACAAAATACCTAATCTGCAATGCCGACGAATCTGACCCCGGTTCGTTTGTGGACAGGCATCTTGCAGAAGGAGACCCTCATCAAATTATTGAAGGAATAGCAATAGCAGCATACGCAATTCAAGCCTCGAAAGCAATTATTTACATCCGAAATCAATATCAACTGGCTATCAACCGATTAAAAAACGCTTTGAAACAAGCTTACGAGTACAATTTACTCGGAGATAACATTTTCAATTCCGGATTTAATCTCGATATCACACTAAAAATAGGCCCCGGAGCGCATGTTTGCGGCGAAGAAACTGCACTAATTGCCTCGCTGGAAGGGAAAAGAGGCATGCCGGAAACAAAACCACCCTATCCCGTGCAAAAAGGACTCTTCGGAAAACCAACGGTCGTCAATAATCTTGAAACACTGGCTAATGTTCCGCATATTTTAAGAAATGGTGCAGAGTGGTTCAGTAAAATTGGCACAGAAAACAGTCATGGAACAAAACTTTTCTCCGTTTCCGGAAAAATTGCTCGTACAGGAGTTATTGAAGTTGATATGGGAACTAAAATCCGTGACATTTTACAAACAGCAGGGGGTGTGCCGGGAGAAGCAGACCTTAAAGCTGTACATATCGGAGGTCCCTCTGGTGGAATCATTGACACAAAACATATTGATCTTCACATTGATTATGAAGAAATGGAGCAAGCCGGACTCAGAATGGGGAGCGGTTCATTTCTCGTACTCAGTGAAAAAAACTGCATTCTGAACCTCACAAAATATTTCATGCGGTTCATTCAACAGGAGTCATGTGGAAAATGCATACCATGCAGGGAAGGATCGCAACGAATGCTGGAAATTCTAGAGCGTATTACCCAAAAACCGTATCACGAATCCGGACACGAATCACTCGAACGCTTTAAAGGCGTTATCCAACTGGAAAGCCTCGCAAAAGTAATGCAGGAAACTTCGCTTTGCGGACTCGGACAATATGCACCAAACCCGGTACTCAGTGCATTGAAATATTTCAGAGATGAATTTGAAGAGCACATTTTTGACAGAAAATGCAAAGCAGGCATTTGCAAAGGGTTGAAATCTTATATTATAGATGTGGATATTTGTACCGGATGCACCGTTTGCGCGCAAAAATGTCCTGCCGATGCCATCATTGGAACAGCCAGAAGCCCGTTTTTCATTGTTCAGGAAAAATGCATTGGCTGCGGCGAATGTTACGAACACTGTAAATTTAACGCAATCTCAATAAAATAATACGTATGTCGATTGAAATCATTGTAAATAACAAAGCGATAGCTGCCAATAAGGGAGAAACAATCCTGAATGCACTTACTAAAAATGGAATTCGTATTCCGACGCTTTGTCACATGAATGAATTTTCGGCAACAGGCTCATGCCGGCTTTGTGTCGTAGAAATTAAAGATGAAAACAAACTCATACCTGCCTGTTCACAACCAATTACAGAACCAATTACAATTTTCACACATTCCCCGAGAGTCATTAATGCACGCAGAACAATTGTTGAACTCTTACTCTCAAATCATCCAGACGATTGCCTTTATTGCGAACATAATCAACATTGTGAATTGCAAAACCTCGCTGTGGAACTAAATATCCGCGAAAGACGCTTTTTCGGAAACAAAAAAGTCCAGATAATGGACAGCTCAAGTCCCGCAATTGTAAAAGATGATGCAAAATGCATTCTCTGCGGGCGCTGTATCAGAGTTTGCGACGAAAGAGTACAGGCATCGGCAATCGATTTCTCCGGAAGAGGAAAGAAAACACGCGTCGATACTGTGATGAGCAAAGGACTGAATTATTCCAGCTGTATTGCCTGCGGACAGTGTATTTTAGTTTGCCCAAGCGGCGCCCTGAGCGCAAAATCATCCCTCACTCCCGTACTCGACGCACTAAATGACAAAAACACAAAAGTACTCATTCAAATTGCGCCGTCTGTTGGATATTCCATCGCTGAAGAAATGGGATTTAAACCCGGCAAAAACATTAGCAGCTTACTTGTTGCAGGACTGCGAGCTGCCGGAATGGACATGGTGTTCAATCTTGCATGGGCAGGTGATTTATTCCTGATTGAAACTGCAAAACAAATCATGGAAAATAAGCAGCCAACAATTGTCACAACCTGTCCTGCAGTAACTAAGTACATCGAGCAGTTTTTTCCTAAAGCATTACCCAGGACCAATTCGATAAAAGCACCTCAACAAATTATGGGGGCAATTATAAAAAACAACTTTATTCAATCGCAAGACTGGGACGTTAATGATATTTTCGTGGTGTCTGTCGGACCATGTACCGCTGCTAAAGCCGAAGCCACACGAATTGACACCATGAGTAATGGGATTCCGGATGTTGATGCAGTACTCACAACAAATGAACTTATCCGCTTTTTAAAACTCTCAGGAATTGATTTACATAATATCGACGAAGAACACTTTGATGCACCATTTCATGTCGCTAGCTCAGCAGGAAGCCTGTATCATATTCCGGGCGGAATTACTGAAGGACTGTACCGACAACTTAGCTTTCTGAACACAAACAAAGCACCGACAGAAATGAATCTTGAAGATGCAAGAAACATTAAACCAGAAAAAGATATCAGCTTTAAAGCTGGAGACAAAATCGTGAAAGTAAAAATCGTCAGCGGAATTCAAAACATCAAAAAATACATTCAACAAGTAATTGATAATAAATTTGAGTATGATATTTTAGACTTGACGGCTTGCCTGATGGGATGCATGAGCGGTGGCGGACAGCCAATGACAGATCAATATGAAGAAAATGCAAAATTCCTGATGAAAAGTTTGTACAAAAATGATAATCAGGCATCATCGAAAGCTCCAAATCAAAATCCATTTGCCATGGATTTTTCAAAACAATTGCATCGTGACGAATTAAATCATTTAAAACTTTCACTCCATCATAAATTTACACAAACATGATTAATACAGCTCACGATAATCCTTTAGTTTTCACCATCCCGGATCGGTGTAAAATGTGCTACACCTGTGTGAGAGAATGTCCGGCTAAGGCAATTCGAATCAGCAACGGACAAGCAGAAGTTATTCACGATAGATGCATCGCTTGTGGAAATTGCATTAAAGTTTGCACCCGAAAAGCTAAGAATTTCAGAAAATCAAGCGACCAGGTTGGTTTTATGCTCAGACAACATGAAACCACAATCGCAATGATTGCGCCAAGCTTTCCAGCAGATTTCCAAAATATTAACGACTATAAAAGCTTAGTCGGGATGACAAGAAAACTTGGTTTCAACTTAGTGACAGAAGTTTCTTTTGGTGCCGATCTAGTCGCTCTAAAATACAAGAATTTCCTGACTTCCGACAGTAAAAAACGATACATCAGTTCTGATTGCCCGGCAATTGTCAATTTTGTCAAAAAATACCATCCACATCTTACCGATAGCCTCGCTCCTATCGTTTCACCCGTGATGGCATTAGCAAGAGTGCTGCGAAAAATGCACGGAGAACATGTAAAACTTGTGTTCATTGGTCCTTGTGTTGCAAAAAAAGATGAATCCGACGAAGTTGATGCAACAATTACATTTAGCGAATTTCAGGAAATGCTCGAAGCAGAAAAAATCACGCCTAAAAATGTTGAAAAATCCGAATTTGACCCTCCTCACAGCGGTAGAGGTGCAATATTCCCCATCTCAAGAGGAATTCTGCAAGCAATTAATCTGCAAGAAAATTTGTTTAAAGGAAATATTGTAGTGGCAGAAGGACGTATCAATTTCAAAGAAGCAATTCAGGAATTTGATTACGGACTCATTAATGACCACCACCTCGAATTACTCTGTTGCGAAGGATGTATCATGGGCCCGGGAATGTCCGGCAAAGGAAAACGCTATGAAAACAGAGCATATATCACAAACTATGTTAAGCATAAAATGGAAAACCTTGACATGGAAGAGTGGGAAAAGCAATTAGAAGCATTTAAAGATTTGGATTTAAGCAGAAACTTTGAACCCGATGACAGACGTGTAGAAATGCCTGAGATTGACGCGATTGAAACGCTTTACAAAGACATGGGAAAAGATAAACCCGAAGACAGACTCAATTGTCAGGCGTGTGGATACGAAAGCTGTGAAGAACATGCAATCGCCGTTTTAAGAGGATTAGCAGAACCAGATATGTGCCTCCCTTACACCATCGAAAAGCTGCATAATTCCATTGAGCAACTCAACGAAAAAAACACCAGCTTATCGCAAATGCAGCAAGCACTGAAACAATCAGAAAAACTTGCACACTTGGGACAATTATCTGCAGGAATTGCACACGAATTAAACAATCCGCTTGGCGTGGTCATTATGTACAGTAATATGTTGCTTGATGAATGTGAAAAAGATTCAGAATTGTATGCAGATTTTCAAATGATTGCGCAACAAGCAAGCCGCTGTAAAAACATTGTCGGAGATTTGCTCAATTTTGCTCGAAAAAATCAGGTAAAACATCATCAGATGAACTTAATGGATTTAATTACAAAAAGCATTCAATCGCTGATAGTGCCTAATAATGTGAAAATAAAAACACAAAATCGCCTACGAAATCCAAACATCATGGTGGATGAAGAACAAATGATTCAGGCATTAACCAACATCATGAAAAATGGCATTGAAGCCATGCCCGAAGGAGGCATTTTAAACATCAATCTCTATGATAAAGAAGATACTATTTACATAGAAATTGAAGACGAAGGAAGCGGAATATCCGAAGAAAATCGGGAGAAAATATTTACCCCGTTTTTCACAACAAAAGGCATTGGAAAAGGAACCGGACTGGGCTTACCCACAACTTACGGAATTATAAAAATGCACAAAGGAAAAATATCATTAACTTCGAACGATAATCCAGAAAAAGGGAAAACCGGAACCTGTTTTATCATTCAATTAAAGCGAAATAAAAATTTAAACCAATAAATACAATGACAGAAAAACAATATAAAATATTACTGGCTGACGATGACCCAGATTATCTTTTTCAAATCAAAACAAAACTTGAAAACTTTGGATACGAAGTCATTACTGCGGAATCTCAAAAAGAGGCCGAAAACATTCTGAAACAATTCCAACCGCATCTAGCAATTTTTGACCTCATGATGGAAAACGACGACAGCGGCTTTATTCTGGCATACAGATGCAAATCCAGATATCCGGAAGTGCCGGTTATTATTGCAACAAATGTTGCCGCTGAAACAGGCATCTCATTTCGTTTGCAAGAACAATCAAACTGGATAAAAGCCGATTTATATCTGGAAAAAGGCGTTCAAACTGAGCAATTACGGGAAAATGTCACGAAACTTTTAAATAAAACCTATGGAAAACTTTAATATTCTCGTTGTTGACGACGAACCAGGAATTCGGGCAGGGATTAAACGCGTGCTCAGAAAGTTTACCGTGGATTATCCCTTTATGGATGATGAATTTGGCTTTACCGTAGATGAAGCAGCAACCGGAGAAGAAGCGATCGAAAAACTCAAAACGCACACTCCCGACATCATCCTGCTTGACAACAAACTCCCCGGGATTCAGGGAATTGACGTACTCGAATACATTACCGAAAACCAGATTGATGCATATGTGGTTATGATTACAAGTTATGCATCACTCGATTTAGCGGTAAAAGCAACTAAACACGGGGCCTTTGATTTTGTGCCGAAACCTTTCACTCCGCAGGAACTCAGATCATCAATAGAAAATGTGTCAAAACAGCTTTTCCTGAAACGAATGACTGCAAAAATGCACAAAGAAGGGAAACAAATCCGCTTTCAGTTTCTTTCGCTGTTATCTCACGAATTAAAAGCACCACTGACTGCCGTCGAAGGGTATTTAAGGATGATGCAGGAAAAATCTGCAGGTGAAAACATTGACGATTACATGAAAATGATTTCCCGTTCACTGGACAGAATCCAGGGTATGCGTAATATGATTATGGATTTGCTGGATTTAACCAAACTTGAATCTGCAAAAAAACAACGCAGCATTGAGCAATGTAATCTCACTCAATTAGCCGACAATGCGCTGGCAACCATGCAACCTTCCGCAATCCAAAAAGATGTAGAACTAATTCTCAACGCAAACGAAAATGTCGTACTAACAGCCGACCCAGAGGAAATTGAAATCATACTTAACAACCTAATTTCAAACGGAATTAAATACAACAAACCTCAGGGAAAAGTGTTTCTGAAATTGGAGGAAAACGAACATAATGTGAAAATTATTGTTGAAGACACTGGGTTCGGGATATCAGATGAAGACCAAAAACAACTCTTTAAAGAATTTGTCAGAATAAAAAATGATAAAACAAAACACATTTCCGGTAGCGGCCTCGGATTATCCATTGTCAAAAGAATTTCAGATAATTATCAGGCCAAAATCTCTGTAAAAAGTGAATTAGAGAAAGGTTCCGTTTTTTGTATCACATTTTTAAAAACAAATTAAATGCCTTATGAAACTTCCGCAAAAATCTATAGAACGGCTTAGCCAGTACAGAAGAATCCTTTTAAACAACCTCAAAAAAGGAAAAGAACATATCTATTCCCATGAACTTGCAAGCCAATTGCATTTCACGCCCGTACAAGTCAGGCGCGACATTATGCTAATTGGATATACGGGAACTCAACGAAAAGGATATGTCATTAAAGCCCTTATAAATCGAATCGGCGAAATCCTTGATGGGGATAGTCAATCCAACGCAATCATTATCGGAATGGGAAATCTCGGAAAAGCAATCACAAGCTATTTTAACGGAAAACGAACAAAAATTGAAATTGCTGCTGCATTTGATTCCGATGAACAGAAAATCAACCGCGTTATTTCAAATGTACGATGTTATCACATTAGTACCTTAAAAGAGAAAATGGACGAACTAAACATCTCAATCGCAATAATGACGCTCGCACCGGAGGCTGCACAAGAAGTGGCAGACCAACTCGTATTAAATAACATCAAAGGCATTCTAAATTTCACATCAATCCCAATAAACATCCCGGATCATATTTATGTGGAAAATTATGACATGGTAACTTCTATGGAAAAAGTTGCATATTTTGTCAATCACAATGAGTAAATTTATCCACCGAAAATGCAAGAGAAAGAATGAAGATACATACAGATTTTTATCATTGTGGCGAAATAAAAAATGCGGTAATTACAACCGGCACATTTGACGGAGTGCATATCGGACATAAAATAATTCTTGACAGATTAGACTTTCTATCAAAATCCGTAAATGGAGAATCTGTCCTGATTACATTTCATCCACATCCCAGAAAAATCCTTTTTCCAGACAAATGTGGAGATCTGAAATTGATAAATTCACAAGAAGAGAAAGAGCAACTACTTGCGGAAACCGGACTTGACCATCTATTTATCATTCCGTTTACCTTGGAGTTTTCGAAAACGACATCTCATAGTTTTGTCAATGATATTTTGCTAAAAAAATTGCATGCACGAATTATCATTGTCGGTTTTAATCATCATTTCGGACATAATCGTGAAGGAGACTACAGCTATCTCCATAAACTAAGCAAAACCCATAATTTTGATGTGGAAGAAATCCCAATGAAAGACATTGAGCATGAGGTGGTAAGCTCAACAAGAATCCGTAAAGCCTTGCAAGAAGGGCATATCCAAAGAGCAAATGCCTATTTGGATCATTATTACAACATCCAGGGAGAAACCATTGAATGCAGTGATTTTCCCGCCAATCACGAATGCAAAATTTATGAAATTATAATTGAGGAAGAAGAAAAACTCATTCCTCCGGTTGGCAGTTATGCTATTTCAGTTAATAATGGAAAACATCACGGATTGTCCATTATTTTAACTCATAAATCTGAAAAACCCAGAGCTTTCATTCTCGGATTTGATGAGAATTTGTCAATTGATACAAACAAACGAAACAACATATTTTATCATAAAAAAATATCAACCAATTATCAGCTTAATCAATCGAAACAATTTGAAACGCAGATTTTGGAAGATATCAATGAAATTAATGAATTGATTTTTTAATTTTACGCACAAATTTGTGTAAAACATTTTGCTTATGAAAATTACAATGGTTGGTACCGGCTACGTCGGTCTTGTTTCAGGAACATGCTTTGCAGAAGTCGGAGTAAACGTTTCATGTGTTGATATCGACAAAAAGAAAATCGACAATTTAAATCAAGGAATCCTTCCTATCTGGGAACCGGGTCTTGAAAACATGGTTAAACGGAACGTTGAGAAAAACCGTTTGAAATTTACAACAAACCTCAAAGCTGGCATTAAAGACTCAGAAGCTTTATTTATTGCTGTCGGGACTCCACCCGATGAAGATGGCTCCGCAGATTTAAAATATGTACTTCAGGTTGCTAAAGAAGCCGCCGAATACATGGAAAACTATTTGTTGATTATCACAAAAAGTACAGTGCCAATCGGAACCGCAGAAAAAGTGCGCCAAGCGGTAAAAGAAATATTAACTAAACGTGGAAAATCAACCGATTTTGACGTGGCTTCAAATCCTGAATTCCTGAAAGAAGGCGATGCAATTAATGATGCCATGCACCCCGACAGAATTGTTGTTGGAACAGATTCTAACCGCGCAAAAGAGACCATGAATCGCTTGTACAAACCTTTCGTTCTGAATGGACATCCAGTAATTTTCATGGATATTCCTTCAGCTGAATTAACTAAATATGCTGCAAATGCAATGCTAGCCACAAAAATTTCATTCATGAATGACATGGCAAACTTTTGCGAAAAAGTAGGTGCAGATATTAACATGGTTCGTAAAGGTATCGGCTCTGACAAACGAATCGGGAAATATTTCATATATGCAGGCACCGGATATGGTGGCTCATGCTTCCCAAAAGATGTGAAAGCAGTAATAAAGACAGCAGATCAAAACGGATATAGTTTGGAAATTCTGAAATCTGTTGAAGATGTCAACGAAAGACAAAAGGAGACCCTTTACAAAAAAGCACTTAAACATTTTGGCGATTTGAAAGGTAAAAAATTCGCTATGTGGGGATTATCGTTCAAACCCAACACAGATGACATGCGTGAAGCACCTGCTCTCACACTTATTGATTTGTTCACTGAAGCCGGGGCAGAAATTATTGCTTACGATCCGGTTGCAATAGGCGAATGCAAACGCAGAGTTGGAGACAAAATCAAATATGCCGACAAACCCTATGACACAATCCAAGATGCCGATGCATTACTACTCGTTACTGAATGGTCAGAATTTAGAGTGCTGGATTACGAACGCATGGACAGTATGAAAAGTAAAATCATTTTTGACGGGCGAAATATTTTCACACCCGACGAAGTGAGAAATCACGGATTTACTTATTACAGCATAGGCAGAAAATAAGAAATTCAAACAACAATTTCATGCTTGAATAAAAAAATGATTGGCTGCAAGTGCGGTCAATCATTTTTTTATAAATACCAAAATAAAAAAGAAAATCCGTATCTTTGAATTCATGGGAATAATTAGCGGACAAAAAATATCACTGGGGATGATTGCATTTTCCATTCTTTTTATCCTGACACCCCTTTCAGGACAAGCAGATGATTCCGTACGAAAAAACATTATCGAACAAGTTAACCAGTCAACCACTCCGGGAGAAAAAGGCTATGCCTTTAATCGCTTATCAGACCTATACCTCGATATTGATTTAGACTCTGCGCAAACTTACGCTGACTCGGCTCTTTTTTACGCCTCAATGATCGGAGATTACAGGCAAATTTCAGATGCTTGGGTGAATTTCGGTAATTCATATTTCTTTCAAGGAATGTTGGATTCTGCAAAAGTTTATTACGAAAAATCCTTTGAAGTCATTCGCCTTACAACTGATATGGATGAGATCGCAGCAGCATTGAATCGGCTCGGACTCATCTATCAGGCAAAGGGTTTTCATGATGAAGCAACTGATTTTTACATAAAGGCTGCCCGATATTACGAAAGAAACAATAATAAACAAGGAATGGCTGATGTTTACAATAATATTGGAATAATAAACCACCATTTCAACCAATTAGAAATTGCAAAAACCTACTATCTTAAATCTTTACATCTTTTTAGAAAGACACAAGACCAAGCCGGGGAAGCTCAGGTCATGAATAATCTGGCAACCTTTTACACCGAAAGCGAGCAACCTGACTCAGCCTTCCTTTTTATCAGAAAAGCAAAAAAAATCTTTGCAGATATCAATCACCCATCCGATGAAGCAACCTGTAATCTCAACATTGCCACACTACACAACAGAAATGAAACATCCGACTCTGTTTTATATTACTTAGACCAGGCAGAAACGCTATTTTCAATTATTGAAAATCACATTGGAATATCAAGTGTATATTACAACAAAGGACTTTATTTCAATAACATAAACAAACCGGAGCAAGCAATTCAAACGCTTAATAAATCCCTGGAAATAAGACGCAAAATCGGAAATAAAACAAGCATTATGGAGTGCCTTAAAGCACTGTCAGGAGCTTATGAAAAAATACCAAATCACCAACTGGCATTGCATTTTTTTTAAGAAGCACAGGCTTATCAAGACAGTATTGCTGGGGAAGAGATGCAGGTGCGATTTCAGGAATTGCAAGTACGCTACGAAACAGAAAAAATGGATAAGGAAATTATTCTTTATAAAAAACAAGCGCAAGAAAGGAGAAACCAGAACATTCTACTTATTATTGGTATCACCGGATTTATGTTGATTCCCATTCTTTTCTTTTACCTGTTCAGAACCAAGGCCAGACTATTAAGCAGTCAGGAAGAGTATTTTTCCCAACAAGAAAAATTGAATCAACTTCAATTGGAAAAAAAACAAGCTGAAAACCAACTTCTCGAAGAGGAAATATTACAGCAGAAAGAAGTTCATCACCTACAAAATGAAAAAATTCAGGCAGAAATCGAGCACAAAAGTCGCGAATTACTAACATCTGCAATGCATATTGTCAATAAAAACAAAATTCTGGCTGAAATAAAAGACACATTAGAAAATATTTCATCAAGCTCTGAAAGCGTATTTCGCAAAAATGCAAATGATTTATGTAAGGAAATTAACAAAACCATACATGTTGACAGTGATTGGGAACAATTCAAAATGCATTTCGATGCAGTGAATACAAATTTCTTTGAAAAACTCGAAGCGGAATTCCCCAATTTGACAAAATCTGACATGAAAGTTAGTGCTTATTTAAAAATAAATCTTTCAACAAAAGAAATTGCACAAATTATGAACGTTTCTCCGGCGGCTGTCCATAAAAGATTTTATCGATTAAGACAAAAAATGAAACTTGAGCCAAATACAAATCTTACAAAATTCTTCATGGCATATTAAACTAACGATTGAACCCCACCTGCCGGGCTGCCGAGGACAACTATACGTTATTTGCCTACTGCAGTATATTAACCCGAAAAATTCACCGCAAATAGTTTGATGTTAATACCGATTGTGAATCAAAATTGCCGATACAATTCATTTTATTTCTTGTATCAGCTTTGATTCTACATCGGCATTGTTTACTCCCGAAAATCGGGAATACCGGAGTTTTTGATTTTAAAGTGGCATCAGATGTTAACATAAAGTGCTGTTGCTAAATACTTTAGATTACTGCAGCCCATTTTTCTATTAACTCAAATTTGGGGTAATGCTTGCCATTATCTTTGCACATCTTCAAACCATCTAAACCCTTGTAATATAAAAATATGACTGCGGGTTTAGATGATTCAAATCTGCACAAAGGGAATGGCATGAATTTTCCGGGTTAGCCGAATAGTCTTTAAACTCGCCGGATACTCGATAAATATCTTAAATTTCAGTCATTTTACGAAATTGGCAAGGATTTTATCTGAACATTATGTATTTTTACAACAAAAAGCATCATGGCTAAATTCATATTACCGGAGAACATACAACATGGCAACAGCAAAAATTTCGTACTTATTGCAGGCCCTTGTGTGATTGAAGACCAAGAAATGGCTGAACCGATTGCAAAAAAACTACAATATATCTGCAACAAGCTTCAAGTGCCACTAATTTTTAAAGCTTCATATAAAAAAGCAAATCGCAGCAGGCTGGACAGTTTTACAGGCATCGGCGATATTGAAGGTTTGGAGATTCTAAGACATATCAAACAAAGTTTAAAAATCCCAGTAATCACAGATATTCATCAAGCATCGGAAGCTGATCTGGCAGCAGAATATGTTGATATGTTGCAAATTCCGGCCTTTCTATGCCGGCAAACAGATTTGCTGGTAGCTGCTGCAAAAACCGGGAAAATTATCAACATAAAAAAAGGACAGTTCCTAAGTCCTGAGGCAATGATTCATGCGGTAAATAAAGTGCGCGAATCAGGCAATAATAAAATCTGGCTAACGGAGCGAGGCGTAAGTTACGGATATCAGGATCTGGTAGTCGATTTCCGCGGAATTCCGAAAATGCAAGCCATGAATGTCCCTGTGGTTCTGGATGTTACCCATAGTTTGCAGGAGCCGAACCAAAGCTCGGGCGTTACCGGAGGACAACCTCAGATGATAGAAACTATTGCCAAAGCAGGTATTGCAGCAGGTGTTGATGCGATTTTCTTAGAAACCCATCCCGACCCTTCCAATGCAAAATCAGACGGTGCGAATATGCTGCCGCTCAATGAATTAGAAAGACTTTTAGAAAAGCTTGTCCGTATTCGAAAAGCAATTTTGTAAAGAACAGAGCGAGAAGCAGGAGCTGCAAGTTGGGAGTTGAAAGTTTGTCTGCTGACTTACAACTTCTGCTTCTCGCTCTAATTCACTTCCACCACTTCAGATTTAAACACATACCAGATGTATGCATCCACCTTTTCATAACCGATTTCGCGGAGGGATTTTGCGTAGTTTTGCACTTGTTGTTCATAGCGCGGATTGTGTTTTTCGCCAAATTTATAATCAACAATAATCGCCTGATTATCCAGTATCATTACCCGATCGGGCTTCCTGACAGAACCATTCGGCAATAGAATTTCCTGCTCAGCCATAATTTGATAATCGCCGTAAAACCAATCTCGCACTTCGGGCATATCCATTGCTTGCTGCAACCGGGCTTTCAAATCATGAGCCGCCGTTTTTTCAATACGTCCGGTGCGAACCAGATTGGCAACTGCCATATCCAAATCATCAGCATGCAAACATTGCTCTAAAATCTCATGGGCAACGCTGCCAAAACTGGTTTTATTACGAATTATCTCATCCTGATTCAAATTTATGAAGGCATCCGGATGATGATATCGCAACTTTTGTCCCCTAATATTCAACGGATATTCGGTTAAACCAATGGCTTTAGAATGGTTTCGTTCCTCAGAATTTTCAGGAATATCACCAAATTCAAAGCGGGTTTTATCGGCATCCCAAAAAGAATCCCATGCGGCTAAATCGGCCGAAGACTTAGCCTCATCAGCCATTTTGATATCCACAGCATCACATAAGAGTTCATCAAGATAGGAATAATGGGTCTTTTTATTCTTGTTGTTTTTATTGGTATCTCGCAACCATAGCCACAAGCCCTCTTCAGCACGAGTAATTGCCACATAAAACATGTTCATCATGTCAACCTGCCGTTTGTAATACTCGTTTTGATAGGCAGTTTTAAAATGTGACATCAACATCTCTTTCTTGTAATGCACCATAACAACGGGCATTTCATTAAACGGTGGCTCTTGCGGTTTTAACCATAGGCTTGTTGAATGTCTTGTGGAGTTAATTTCCCAATCCAGAAACGGGATAAAGACAAACCGATATTGCAATCCTTTTGCTTTATGTAAAGTAGAAATAACAATAGCATCGGCAGCTTCAGGCAATTCGAGTTTTGGGGATTTTTTTTCAAACCATTCTGAAAACGCAATAATATCAGCAGGATTTCTTTGCGAAAACATGTTTATCTGATCCTGAAAAGCAGTAAGGTAGGCAAAATATTGCGGCATGTTTTGTAAGCCAAAAATTGAAACCAGATTTTCGGTTAAATCATACAGCGGATATCCGGACAAATCGCGATAATGCGCTTGATAAGAATCCGGCAAGCTACTTATCAGAGCTTGTTCAATGGCTAATTTATCATCAGAATCAGGATGTGGTTGATACGTTTCATTTCCAAGGACATCCCGTTGAAAGGAAAACACAAGCTGATTTAAAGCCATCAAATTATCCGGATTTGCAATGTGGTTAAATGCTGATAGTAAGCATTTTATCACAGGATGCTCTGATAATTCAAGACTATCTGCCGATACAATCGGGAAACGATACGCATCGGTATCCTGAGTTGCCTTTTGGTCCTCATCCATTAATCGAACAGCAATTTTCCCGGCATCTTTATTTTTGCGAGTAAGCACTGCCATATCACCGGGCGAATATCCCAATGAAAACAAGCGCTGCATCTCTTCAATCATAGCATCCATTGCAGCAGACTGCCAGTCGTCATCTTTTCCGGCGGGAAGTTTCTCAATTTTCACATATCCGTAAGGCGTATCGACAGCATTGTATTTTTGCTCAAAATCAGAATAAAGCCTGCTTAAATCCAAGCTCTCGGGGATGGTTTCAAACACATCCGAAAGATTCACGTTAAAGGCCGGAATCATGCGATGAATCAAAGCATTATTGAACTTCACAATCTGTTTCCGACTCCGATAGTTTACATCGAGAGAAATCGGTTTTTGTGCAGGTAATTCGGCTTCAATTTCATGGGATAAAATATTCCAGTCTCCATTTCTCCAACGGTAAATAGATTGCTTAACATCGCCGACAACCAGCACTTCGCCGCCCTTTGACAATCCCTCTTCCAGTAATGGTTTCAAAATATCCCACTGCATACGGGAGGTATCCTGAAATTCATCCAACATAAAATGCAAATAGCGGGTCCCGATTTTCTCATACACAAACATGGCATTTTCTTTCACCACAATTTCATGTAAGAGTTGCGACATCTGCGAAGGAAAATAAATATTTCGTTCCTGACACAATTTGCGCAGGGCAGCATTCAAATCCAGGAACACGCCAAAATCATTGATGGTGGATAAAATTAATGCAGCAGTATTATAATCAGAGATATGATGATCGTAAAAATCGATTGATTTTTTCAGTAATGGATGAATCGTTGTTACGGCAAAATCTAACAACATTGCATCCTTTTGCTTCGTTTTATTAAGCAGTTTATTTGCATCATCATACGCTTTTCGGGGCGTCACTTTGACTTCCCGGAATGGTTCATCCTGATTTTTCAGCAAATGCCCGACAGGTCCTCTATCATTATTTGAAAAATCATGAATTGTGTAAGCAGAATTATCCAATAAAGTTTGAGCGTCTTTACTGATTGTAATGATAGAATGCTCCAGCTTCTTAACCAGAGCCATCATGGATTTCCTGTAGTTAATCAAGCGAGTTTTATCCTCCGCAATGCTTTTCAGCTCTGCTTCTATTGCCAAAAAATCTTCATTCGCAATTGCTCCGGATTCATCTAAAATAGATTTTCGAATATTCCAATCTTTGCTGTCATCCAATTTTTGCCTCGTGTATTCCAGCAGCCACTTTCCAAGGGGTTCATTGATATTAAAATCGCTAAGCATTTCATCCAGAGCCTCTTCCCTATTTATTTTGTCATCCAAACTTATTTCGCTGTCGGGACGAATATTTACCTCGTAAGAAAATCCGGTTAATATGCGATTGAAAAACTTATCGATTGTGCTTACCGAAAAGCGGGAATAATTATGCAAAATCAGATTCAATGCATAGCTTGCGCGCTCCTGTATTTGTTCATCAGAAAAATTCAATTTCTTACGGATATTAGTTAAATAATCACTTTTGTTATTTAACTCAGAAAGATAAGTCAACACATTAATGATGCGTGTTTTTAATTCGCCGGCAGCTTTATTTGTAAAAGTAATGGCGAGCGTATGTTGATAGGCATCCGGATTTTTTAACAACAAAACGACAATTTCCACTGCCATTTGATAGGTTTTCCCAGATCCTGCAGACGCTTTATAAAGCCGTAAACTCATTAAAAAACAATTTCAAATTCGGTAGATTCACAGTCCACAATGATGACAGTTTCTTCCAGCTCGATGGGTTCTTCGGCATCAGAAAAGCAACGAATTGTCCGCTCACCAGAGGCTAAAGTCGCTTCCTCTTCTTGTCCGGGTTGCAAATCAAATAATTTATCTCCGTCAACACGCACTTCAGCACTTGTGTTATCAAGATTAATTACAGTCAATGTTCCGGTGTGATTATACTCACAATCAGGTTTAGTAGAACAGGCGGAAAGGCCCATTAAAAATCCTGAAATCAAAACTAATCCGACAATTCGTTTCATAAGCAATAACTTTATCCTCAAATTTACACAAATATTTAATTTCACAAAAATTTTTAGTGTCACGAACAAAAATATAATTATCTTGTTGAAATATCATAATTGTTCACAATTTTAACAACAACAAGCAACTTATCATAAAAAACACACTTAAAATCATTGTCTTACTGACAGTTATATCACAATTAGGTTTTGCTCTATCAATCCCTAACCCAAATTTTGAAACTTGGGTAAGTGAAGACGATTACTAAATTCCCGAAGGATGGGAAAGCAGCAATGAAGCCACATATCAATGGCCGATTAATGAAATAACAGCAGAAAAAACCGATGATGCATACGCTGGCGATTGGGCTGTACGACTTATTTCAAAAAATATTTTAGAAAATGTTTCGCCGGGATTTATTACCACTGCGCGTTTTGAGTTTGATGTTTTTTCTAATTCTCAATTCTCAATCAACAAATGTTTCTTTTATTACTGATTTCAATGCACTTATTTCAGGTCGTGACAAGCGTCCTAACACCTTAACAATTCTCTGTTTATCTACAGTTCGCACTTGATCAAGCACAATCCAACCAATTTTAGCAGCATGTTTAACCTCAATTCTAGTCGGGTATTTTCGAGAAGTTGTAGTCATAGGTGCAAGAATGATTGTACGTAAATACTTATTCATTTCATCTGGTGAAATTATAACACATAGCCTTGTCTTTTTAATTTCACTTCCTATTGTTGGATCCAAATTAACGAGCACTCTTTGATATTGTTTCAAATCCATGCTTCAAAATTTTCATTTTCGAAAACATCATTTAATAAAAGTTGGTCATCACCATTTTCATTCATTGCTTTAAACGCGGTCTCCCAACCTTTTCTCGGACTTGAAATGGGCTTTATAATCAAATATCCTTTTTCAAGAATAAGCTCAACCTTGTCTTTTAATCCATATTTTTCAATCAAAGGCTTCGGAATCCGCAGTCCTTTTGAATTTCCAATTTGTATTATTGATAATTCCATAATCAAAATATTAAAGCGGAACTTCCTTTGCGATAAGACGCAATTATCTGTCCATAAGCCTTTGGTGGCAATGGTTAGCGCTATTTATATTGCGATTTTCTTCTTAGCTACATTTTCAGTCATATTTAATGCTTGTAATATTTTTTGCGTATGTGCAGGTAAGTTTGTTGGTCGAATATTTATCTTTTGACCTTTAAAAATATATTCGACATATTGAATTTTATCAAGACTTTCAATAGCAAATTTACGGGTGTAATCTAAGTGACTTATTTGATCCGAAATGTATTTTGTTATCATATAAGCAAGCATAACTACAAATACGTGTCCTCTTGTTCTGTCTTCTTTTCTTACAAATATTGGTCGTAGCTCCTCCATTGTAGTTTTCATAGTTCTAAATGCATATTCAACTAGTCCTAAGTCTTTATATCTGTCATGTGCAACTTGTGTTGATAAATCCGCTTTTGGAACAGATGTTTTAACAACATAACAGCCATCTAATTCTCCTTGTTTTTTTACTTCTTGCTGATTAATACTTGGGATAAATACTCTTTCATTTAGTTTGACTGTGATAATATTTTTTAGTTTTAATTGAGATATCTTTTCGTCTATTTTCTTCATAGACACTTCTATTGTTGCCATAGGGTGTTCACTTAAATACATTGTTTTACGATGTATAAATTCTATAGCTTTATTTATTCTATCTTCTCTATTTAAAAATATTTCATGGGCTCTATATTTATTCTTTCGCAAGATATATCTCTCGTTATTCTCTCCTATAACTTCAATTATTTCATCTTCAAATAAGGATAATTGCAATACTCCTTTATTAATTAGAGTCTTAATCTGTCCCTTTGTAATTGTAGTTAAATAATCCCATTTATAGTGATCTGAAATAATTTCGTCAATTTGGCTAGATTTTATCATTCCCTTATCGCCAACAAAAATAACTCGCTCTATGCCAAATGTTTCTTTTAACTTTTTTAATTGAGACGTAACTGTTTTAGTGTCACTTGTATTACCTTCAAAAACTTCAATTGTTAAAGGATATCCATAGCTATCAAGCATCAATCCAACAACTATTTGCATCTTGCCTTTTTTCTTGTCTCTATTATACCCAAATTTGGCAAGTTCGTTTTTAGTCCCTTCAAAATATGACGAAGTTACATCGTATAAAAATATCTCTTTTACTTTGGTTGTTGTGTAGCGATGTTTAAAAATCTTCTTTTCTATTTGCTGTTGATTCTCAGTTAACCAATCTAAATTAGCATACAGGCTATCTTCATTAAAATTGGATACTTTAAAAACACCTTCTATATCCTGATTTTGCACCCATTCGTTTGCAATATAGTTTCTTGATTGTTGAGCAATAATTCTTCCAGCAATCTGAACCATTGCCAGCTTAGCTTGTCTGGAATTGCCAAGAGCTTGCTCAATTCCTAATCGCTTAGCAACTTGTCTAACTATTTCTAAGGCTCCAAAAGATTTTCCATTAGAAAGCTCCATGTCTTCAATTGAAGTAATTGAATTGCCTTTAAGTAATTTTTCCAAATCATCAACAATATGTTTTGGCCACTTAGTTAGGGTAGTTATAGTTCTGTGTTTAACTTTTTCCCCTTCTCGATAGTTCTCCATCAGTACTACAGAATGATAAACCTTGTCTTTCGTCTTCCGTTGAGTTCTCTGTATAAACATAATTGTTAATTTTATCACTTAGCCACAAAGATAATCTATATATGTAACTACCAAACTTTATTGAATATTTATTGAAATATTAACTTAGCCACATATTTTTGAACAAAAAAACCCTTATATGCTTGCGGTTACTAAAAACAATCAGAATTTATAGCGATTTTAGAAAGGAAGTTCCGTTGTACGTTGGCGGATATTTCGACACTGTAGGCGGATACTTGCCGGCGCATGGCATTGCCCGCTACCATGAGCCACCGCCAAGTGATTGTCATTGGCTGCGCCCACGTGTGCAAACTGCCGTGCATGAGGACACTTTTTACCTGACATCAGCAAGTCTTGAGCTATCAATTGATTTCATTAACAACAATGCCTACGCAGAAAGCTGGCGTTGGAGTTTTGATGGAAACGCATCTTTCGCAGCCGGAGATACAGTAAGCAATATCTATACTGCACCTGGAACCTACACAATTAGTATTGAAGTTTCTCAAGATGGCTGCTTAAAAACCGCAGAAAAGCAAATTGTGGTAGAGGACATTACAGGCATTTCTCATAAACTTTCAGAGAATGACATAGATTTATATCCTAACCCTGTCATAAGCACTTTGCAGCTCAAGCTAACTGCACAAGACAAAAGCACACCGATTCGTGTAATTAACCAAGAAGGCAAAACACTCCTACAAGACAGTATCCCACCAGGCAGTTCCCGCTACGCTTTGGATGTTCATACCCTTTCAGCAGGGAGTTATGTGTTAAAAATTGACGGTATAAGTAAAAGTTTTACGGTGGTACGGTGAGAAGCCACCTACGAAAACACTTTAAACTTTTTGTTACATAAGTCACATTTTCATCAATTTAGACTGATTTTTTATTAGATAAATATCTGGAAAACATACAATATTTTTATTATATTTGAAATGTATGATATTGAAACGAATCATTCAGGCATTAACCCCACCTACACGATGGAAAATTCCAGTATTTATCATACTGGGAACCTTTGTAGGAACAGCGGCATATAGTTTTTACGTTTCCAGAGCTTGGTCATATTTATCAAATGATCCGGCAACATGTGTAAATTGTCATGTTATGACAACGCATTATGTTACTTGGAGGCATTCATCTCACAGAGAATATGCCACTTGTAACGATTGCCATGTTCCCCATGAAAACATTTTCAAAGCCTATTTTTTTAAAGCCAAAGACGGAATGCGTCATTCTGCAATATTTACTGCAAGAACATACGAACAGAATATAAAAATGCTGGTTCCTGGAAATAAAGTGGTACAAAATAATTGCATTCGCTGTCACGAAATTTTAACAGAAATGGTGAATGCAAATGTAAGCTACGAGCAGGCTAAAATGGGGGAAGGTAAAAAATGCTGGGATTGCCACAGAAATGTGCCACATGGAACAGTCAGAAGTTTAACTGCCACGCCGTGGTCTGAAGTCCCAGTACCAAAATCACCAGTGCCGGAGTGGCTTCAAAAATCAAAAGAAAAGAAATAGAAACATTGTAAAATCATTAATATATGAAACTGAATTTACGCAAATTAATTGAAAAGAAACCATGGGCAGGATGGGTTCTATTCCTAGGAACAACGGGTATCGTATTTGTCCTTGGAATCTTTGCTGCATCAATAATTCAGCGACGCACTGAAGCAACAATGCTCAACATTCCGCTTTATAATCTCGATAAATTTGAACCCCGTAATGAAGTTTGGGGAAAAGCTTACCCTCGCGAATATGCAACATACAAAGAAATGGCTGATACGAGTTTCCGCTCAAAATATGGTGGTAGCGCAACGATTGATGTGCTGGAAGAAGATCCGCGAATGGTTATTTTATGGGCTGGATACTCATTCTCAAGAGATTACAATCAAGGACGTGGGCACATTTATGCCATAGAAGATATTCACAACACACTTCGTACCGGTACGCCAGATGCTAACACACCAGACATGCAGTATTCCAGTTGTTGGACATGCAAAAGTCCTGATGTTCCACGTGTTATAAATGAAATCGGAGCTGCCGAGTTTTATAAGAAACCTTGGTCTGAGCGGCTTTCTCAAATTGTAAATCCCATTGGCTGTGCAAACTGTCATAACCCAGAAGACCAAAGTCTGCGAATTGTTCAAACCCCATTTATCGAAGCCATGGAACGGCAAGGAAAATCCATCAAAGATTTTACGCTAAATGAAAAGCGCACAATGGTTTGCGCACAATGTCATGTTGAATATTATTTCAAAAAAGAAGGTAGCTACGTTACTTTCCCTTGGGATAACGGACTTTCTGCCGAGGATATGGAAAAATACTATGATGATATTGAATTCTATGATTATATTCACGCATTGAGCAAAACCCCCATCATCAAAGCACAGCATCCTGATTATGAAATTTTCACAACCGGAGTCCATTACGATCGCGGCGTTTCCTGTACGGATTGCCACATGCCTTATGTACGCGAAGGAAGCCAGAAAATCACCGATCATAAAATTCAGTCACCTTTAAATAATATCGCAAATTCTTGTCTTGTATGCCACAGAGAAAGTGAAGATGAATTAAGGAGGAATGTTTACGAAAGACAAGACAAAGTACACCAACAAAGAATTTTGCTCGAAGATTTAATAGTAAAAGCGCATATTGAAACAGCATGTGCTATTGATTTGGGTGCATCAGATGAACAATTAAAACCCATTCACAAGTATATCAGAGCTGCTCAATGGCGCTGGGATTATGTCGGAGCAAGCCATGGTGGGTCTTTCCACTCACCGGTAGAAAGCCTCAGAGTAACTTCAGCAGGTATCGAAAAAGCTTCCCATGCACGGGTTGAAATTTCCAGATTGCTCGCTGAACTTGGACACAACAAGCCGGTCGAAATGCCTGATATCAGCACCAAAGAAAAGGCTCAGGCTTATCTTGGTCTCAATTTGGAGAAATTGCAAAGTGAAAAAGATGAATGGCTAAAAAATGAGCTTCCAAAATGGCTGGAAATTGCCAAAGCACGTGAAGCCCAAATGCCTATGCCGAAACGCATCAAATAAGCTGAATGCAACATAAATTTCATAAACCGGTAGTACTCGTCCCGATTGTGCTACTATTGTTCGGATTCAGTTTACACTTTGCATTCGGTTTTATTCCGGTGCAAACACTCAAATTTCCTGTCAATTTTATTATTGGGCTGGAGCTGATTATTATGATACCGGTATTGTTTTTTCTTTTTAAAAACAACATATTCATCCGCTATCTTTATTCAGGACATGCTGCAATTTCTGCCATTTCCTTATTCACAGTTTTGGTTGCCGTGATGGCCATCTTTCCTCAAAACGTCGATGCTCATCATGGACTACATAGATTTCTGGGCACAAATCACTTGCTTTATACCTGGTACTTTAATTTATCAGTCCTTTACCTACTGCTATCGCTTGGTATGATTACCGTAAAACGAATGGTAAAATTCAAATTTTCCGATTTGGGATTTTACGCCAACCATCTCGGGCTATGGATTATCATTGCGTCCGGATTTTTGGGTCAAGCCGACAAAGTCGAATATAGCATGCAAATCCCTGAAGGCGAAACCGTGTGGTATGCACAGGACAAACAGGGAAATCTAATAGAGCTTGATTTGGCAATTGAGTTGCTAAATTTCAATATTGAGTATTATCAGCCCAAAATTGCTGCATACAATGCAGAAGGAGAAATCATAGCATCAGAAATCCATGAAATCTCACAGAACAGCACGATTTTAATTGAAAAAACTAAAATCAGCATAATAAAGCTCATTAATCACGCCTGGCCATCTGGAGATTCGATTTTACAAGTAATAGGAGTTCCCGGAACCATCAATGCAGCAAAAATCCAATTTAATGGTGAAACCCATTGGATTAGCAATGAAAGCAGCATGTTTCCACCAGTATTTTGTGAGCTTCCAGACGAAAAGACACTCAAACTTTTATCCAAAGAGCCAAAACAATACAGCTCAGAAATTAAACTTTACACAAAATCCGGTCATAGCGGAGAATCTCATCGAATTGAGGTAAATAAACCCTTGAAATTTGATGCAATGGCTATTTATCAAAGCTCCTATTATCTTGATACAAAGCATAGTCAACCAGTTTCGGTTTTGAGCATTGTTGAAGATCCCTGGTTGCCGGTGGTTTATAGCGGAATATTTTTGTTGCTTTTAGGCGCAGTTTGCATAATGTTTTCTAAAATGAAATCAACAAAAGCTTAATTTATGATTTGGGATAATCTACATATTGCATTTTTTATCTTTTTTACTGCCTGGGCACTTGGCACAATCGCCTTATTTAAAAGTTACAAAAACTCAAAAGCACAGTTTTTCTCCAGTTTCCTGCCTGCAATTGCAAATGCCACACTCCTATTTTTCATTGTTGTACTGTGGATACAAATTGAAAGACCTCCACTAAAAACCATGGCAGAAACAAGATTGTGGTATGCCTTCTTTGTCTCGCTAATAACTTGGGGTATCTTTTTACGTACGAAGGTAAAATCACTGTATATCCTTGGTTTTATAATGTCCACAGTATTTTTAATTGTTGATATCATTCATCCCGAATATCAAAACAAGAATCTCATGCCTGCGCTGCAAAGTCCTTGGTTTATTCCGCATGTTGTAATTTATATGATTTCCTATGCAGTATTGGCAGCAGCATGTCTTACAGCCATTACCGGATTATTTCAATCGAAAAAAACGGGATTGATTTCTCAGGATAATATCCTACTGACAATGAAATTAATATATCCTGGTTTTGCACTTTTAAGCATCGGAATGATATTTGGTGCGCTCTGGGCAAAAATTGCTTGGGGAAACTATTGGTCATGGGATCCAAAAGAAACTTGGGCATTACTTACATGGTTGTTTTATTTACTATGCATTCATTTGTTTCATGCCTATCCAAAACGCAAAAAACTTCTAATTTTCCTTATTGCTTTTTCTTTCATTATTTTGATTATAACCTGGATGGGCATCCGATTTTTTCCATCAAGCATGAACAGTATTCATTTATACGGCTAAAAGACTGTGTTTGTAACGAAACGGAGTGATTGGAAATTCGTTAAATTACTTTTCACACTTTTTTCGTGCATAAACAAGTACAAAATATTTCAAATGTCAATAAAATATGAAGCAACAAAAAAATCTTAGAAAAAAAACGATCCCCAAACTACATCCGTATTCGATGAAATCCGTTCCCTGACAAAATCATTCCAAAACGATAAAAATCTAAACACAAAAAATCCTGAGAAGCAACAATTTCCCGCCATGCTTTTGACATTCCGTGGGACCAGTGAATATCATCCATCAAAATCACAGCATCAGGAGCCAATTGCGGCTTTATCAACTCTAAAAGTTCCAAGGTCTGCTTATACCGATGATCGCCATCAAGCAAAACAAAATCCCATTTTTTCTGATTCGATTTTAAAAAATCTGTAAAGGACATGGTATGCAATTTCACATTATCAACCGCATAGGTTTTTAGTATATCAGCAGCCACTGCATGAGTTTCAGGACAAGCATCCACAGAATGAATTTTACTTTCAGGACAACTCATCCCCATGCACAAAGCTGAAATACCAAGCGATGTTCCAAGCTCCAGCACATTATTGGGGCGCAAATAAAACAACAATCTGGATAGAAATGCAGCATCAAGTTCATTCAAAACAGCGTATCTAGCGATATCAGAAATCCGACGCACATCCCCCATTTTCCCGGAACCGGCACCCATATCCTTTACATGAATCTTCGTTTTATCTGCACGCCACTCATCCATCACATCAAAATAAGCACTTAGAGCATAAGTTGTTCTGTCATCCTGAAATGCAGCTTTTAATTTTGGACTCATCTCAATGGAATCCAAGAGCTTAACAGATTTTGAAAAAATCCGATGTTTTAAATATTCGTAGGCTGAATGCACTTGCTTCATGAAAATTAAAAGTATTTTTGTATTTTGACATCAAATTTAGCGGAAAAGACTGAATGAGCAAGCTTTTAGATTCAGAAATAAAATATTTAAAAACGGTTGGTCCCAAACGGGCTGAACTTTTAAACGAAGAACTTGACATTTATACATGGGAAGATCTCATGACGTATTTCCCGTACAGACACACAGACCGCTCAAAATTTTATAAAATTCGGGAAATTTCTGCAAACATGCCAACGGTTCAGCTTGTCGGAAAAATCAGTCAACTACAGGAAATTCCCGGAAAACGCTTCCGCAGACTTACAGCAAAATTGCAAGACGATACCGGACAAATTGAACTGGTGTGGTTTCGGGGGATTAACATCATAAAAGACATCATAAAGCCCGGTCAAAATTATGTTGTTTTCGGAAAAGCAAATCTTGTAAAAAATAGCGGATTAAGCATTCCTCACCCTGAAATTGAATCGGTTGAAAAATGGAAGAACAAACCTGCAACTGGACTCATGCCGCATTACAACACTTCTGAGGCAATGAAGAAAAACGGGCTACACAGCCGTGCCATTCAAAAATTACAGGAAGTACTTATTCAATCACTTGAGAATAACATTCCGGAAACGCTTCCCGATTGGATGTTAAAAAAATACCATCTGATAAAAAGAGCAGATGCCATTCGTGCCATTCATTTCCCCAAAAATGTGGATGAGCTGAGCAAAGCAGAGTACCGTTTAAAATTCGAGGAGCTTTTCTACATTCAACTGGGCATGTTGAAAGCCAAAATCCGACGAAAATCGACTACGCCGGGATATGTTTTTCCGGAAATTGGGCAATATTTCAATCATTTTTATCACAATCAACTGCCTTTTGAGCTTACCGAAGCGCAAAAACGGGTTATTCGGGAAATTCGTCACGATATGGCAACCGGCAGACACATGAACCGTTTATTGCAAGGCGATGTGGGAAGCGGGAAAACGCTGGTTGCACTATTTTGCATGCTTATCGCGATAGATAACGGATATCAGGCAAGTCTCATGGTACCGACCGAAGTGCTGGCACAACAACATTATCAGTCAATTAAAACATTTCTTGACGGGATGGACTTACGTGTTGAACTGCTTACCGGAAGCACAAAACGCAAAGACAGAGTACCTATCCACGAAGGATTGAGAAACGGAGACGTCAAAATTTTGATTGGAACACATGCACTTTTGGAAGATGAAGTCCAATTTCAGATACTTGGGATTGCAATCATCGATGAGCAGCATCGATTTGGGGTTGCACAACGTGCGAAATTATGGGGAAAATCCACAACACCACCGCATGTCCTTGTCATGACAGCGACACCAATCCCCAGAACCCTGGCAATGACAGTTTATGGTGATTTGGATGTTTCCGTAATTGACGAACTGCCTCCCGGACGAAAACCCATCATCACCACACATGCGACAGATGCACAGCGATTGCGCGTTTTCAAATTCATGAAAGCGCAAATTGCTGCCGGCAGACAAATATATGTTGTCTATCCCCTGATTTATGAATCGGAAAGCATGGATTTCAAACACTTAGAAGATGGAGTTGAAAGCATGCTTAGAGCGTTTCCCCGTCCGGATTATCAGCTCGCCGTGGTACACGGAAAAATGAAACCGGCTGACAAAGCGTATGAAATGCAATTTTTTAAAGATGGGAAAGCGCAGATTATGGTTGCCACTACCGTGATTGAAGTTGGTGTCGATGTGCCAAATGCTTCGGCGATGATTATTGAATCAGCAGAACGTTTCGGCTTGAGCCAGATGCATCAATTGCGAGGCAGAGTCGGACGCGGAGCAAACCAATCCCATTGCATCCTGATGACTAAGCCGGCGCTCGGCGAAACCACCAAACAACGCATTGATATTATGTGTCGTACCAACGACGGATTTGAAATTGCAGAAACCGACATGAAACTTCGTGGTCCCGGTGATATTGAAGGCACACAGCAAAGCGGATTACCAATCAATTTAAAAATTGCAAGCTTGGGGAAAGACCAACAAATTCTGCAATTTGTGCGCAATGTTGCAAATCTCATCCTCGACACAGACCCAGAGCTTGAAGCAGAAGCAAATGCCGTATTAAAATCGACGCTGCAAGCACAAAGTAAAAATAAATTATTGTGGCGGATGATTTCGTAAGCAAAGAAAAATTCACTTCAACACTGTTCTATAAATTGGAAGCCTACAAAAGCGTATGCCAAAACATGTTATTGCCTGCTCTGAATAAAACCATGATAATGCATGAAAAATCAGTCTGTTAATTTTGCAATATTCCCAAGCGGAACAACAATTTCATCTTCAACTACCGCTCCAACAGCTTTGATGGTTTCAATCAAATTGGGCTTTCGATTAAATTGTATCAATGCTCTGTTGGGATAAACAGCCTTGATTTCTCCTTCGACATTTTCATATTTTCCTTCCGAAAATACAACCTTATCTCCAATTTCAAACTCTGAAACCACAGCTTCGTTATTAAGCAGAATTAATCGATAATCTATCATATTTGGACGCGGCTTATAAATATTCCCAGTTGCAAAATCGATAATTAACCAAATTCCTCCGGTAGCAATATCAAGAATGGTGTATCCGACGCTAACTTTTCGGGTCATATGAATAGTTGCCGACTCATAGCCATCTGCTTTTATTTCAATTCTACTGTTCCCTTGTCGCGCATTTTTAGGAACTCTGACATTCGTAGGCGCTTCGCCAACATGGTTTCCGTTGTAATACACCGAAGCATTAGGCGGATAGCCATTACGTACTTTCGTATTATCTTTAGATCCGCCCAAAATGGTGGCACAACTTGAAAAAAGCAATGACGCTCCAATCAGAACAATAAGTGATTTTATAATCGTTGATTTCATTGGTATAGAATTTTTAGTCCAAAATTAAATTGACAGTTTTTATCTGATCCCCGGAAATCAAAAAACTCTGACTTATTCCTGAATATTCAAATCCATTGACTGTTACACTTGCTTTCAAACGGTACTCGCCATCCATTACATTATCAAATTGGTAGTCTCCATTCTCATCAGTATAAACAACTCCATTGTCATACGACATATGATCTAATTCTACCTGGGCATCTTCAGCAAGATACTCTTCCCCGAATAATACTACGATATAAGTAATTTGGCCTTCAACAGTAGATTGATCTTTCACACAGGAGCTCATAAATAAAGCCATCCCGACCAAAATAATTCCTAAAATAATACTTTGTTTTTTCATAATTCTTTCGTTTTAAGTGTTTCTAATATTTGCTTATTTACAGTTTTTAAACTTTGAATTTCTTTGTACAGATTACTTATCACATACTCCTGTTCTTCATTAATGAAAAAGCAAACAGGGTCAACATCAAACGCATTTGAAATTTCGGTTAACCTGTCAACTGTTAATTTTGTCTGCCCTCGCTCAATACGACCATAAGTAGCTGTATCTATATCCAATTCCATAGCCAAATATTCTTGAGAAAAGCCTTTTTTAACCCGCATTGCTCTTATTTTGTCGCCAATTTCCATACAATGTAAAACTACAAGTTATTAAGCTATACAACTGTGCATTATGTGTTACTTAATGAGCATATTTCGCACATCAATTCACACAACCTCCTTACATCAAGATGCAGATTTTCCTCTCTTATCAAGCGCAGATTTCGCCCTACTACCAAATGAGCCTTTTGGTATCTTACCATTTTTCGCCTTTGATGTTGCTGAATAAATTCTTGAAACTGCTTCTTTTGTCATTGTGTTTTTCTTTGCCATAATCATAAATTTTAAAAGTTAAGCCCTAGATTGCCAATACGCATCATTTTCCGGGTTAATTGATTAGAATGATTGTCTAAATCATCTTTTGTGTAATTAGAATCATTTCTCAAAATTCATTTTTAAAATATTTGTAAAATAATTTTCATCACAAGTATAGGGCGTATTAGAGCATGAAAAATCAAGTTGTAAGCAAGCGACAATAATTTGTAACAAACAGAAACTTTTGTGTAAGTTTGTAAAAACATTTTCAGAATTATGATTATGATCCTTGGGTTTTCAATATTCGGTTTGTCAAGCTTTTGGTCAATTGTCATCCTCGTTTCTGGCATTATACTTTTACTAATCATCATTGCGGTAATCTTTGCCCCTGAAGAAGAAAACACTCAACCCTCAGCTTCAAATGATGATAAAACAGATGAAAATCCACAAAAACAGCAGTCAGTGCAAGCTGAAAACAAACGCTTAAAAGACGAAATAACAAACATCAGAGCACAACTTGAAAACCAAAGAAGTAAATCAGAGCGATTTGAAAATCTTTACATCCATGAGAAGCAAAAAAAGCTCGAATTTGAAAATCAAAACCTTAAAAATCAACTCAGTCCGCACTTTTTAAATAACACACTGAACAATATTTATTCATTGCTTTTGTATGACACAGAAAAGGCTCGGGAATCTATTATCAAACTAAAGCGATTTTTATCCTATTTACTTTATGAGACTTCCGACAACAAGATGGTTAGTCTCGAACAGGAAATGAATTACATTAATGATTACATTGAACTCAACAAAATAAAACTTGAAGATGAACTAAGAATAGACAAACATTTTGCGGTTGTCAATCCGGATTCAAAACATATCGCACCACTAATTTTATCTCCTTTTGTTGAAAATGCGTTTAAACACGGCGATATTAGAGGAGAAGATGCATTCATTAAAATAGAGTTGATTGTCCACGGGAATGAATTATTTTACACGGTACAAAACAAACCGAGATCAGACAAAAACATTACAGCCGGAATCGGAACAAAAAATCTGCAACAACGCTTAAAATTGCTCTACCCTAAAAAACATAAATACTATACACATTGTGATGACAAAATTTTCACCGCAAAACTCATTTTAAAATTCGACGAATGAATGCAATAATAATTGAAGATGAAGCACCAGCCAGAAAACAACTGGAGAGCTACTGCAAAGCGTTTGATTTCATTCAATTAGTAGGAACATATATTGATACCAGTCAGGCTGCAAATGACATCATATCCAAACCCATTGATTTAATTTTTCTGGATGTAATTGCTCAGGAAACAGAAAACAATATCAATCTCCTTAAATCCATTTGTAAGGATAAACTTGTAATTATTACAACTGGTCATAAAGAGCATGCCTATGAAAGTTTCCGAATGAACACCATAGAATTACTCGAAAAACCGATTGAGGAAATTGAGTTTCAAAAAGCCGTTCACAAAGCGTATGAACGCTATCGAAAAAATAATGACAAATTTTGGATTATAAAAAACATGAAAATCCCACTTGATAATATCGCGTACATCAGCTCGACAAAATCATTAATGCAGCAAGAAAACAAAGCATCGCAAAACAAACAAAAAATAGATCCCCGTGCAAAAACAATCATTCTAAAAGAAGACATCAACAACAATAAGCACATCACCCTTACTGACAACGACTTAAGTTTTGACAAAGTTGAAGCGATTCTACCATCAGCACAATTTATCAGAGTGAATAAAAAAACCATCATCGCAAAAGACTACATTTTTGAACGCATACAAAGTGATTTAATCCGTTTGCAAAATGGAAATGAAATAAGCATTGGCAAAAAATACCTTAAGACAATTGATGAAATATTTAGATAATTCGAACATTAATACTCCACACATATTTAATCATAGATTAAGATTCAAATACTTTCGATTCAATCATTTTATGTATTTTTACCCCAAACAAAATCAATCATTATGAAACGATTATTTTTAATAATGCTCCTGGCATGCTTACTAAAACCGGCTTTCTCTCAAGATGTCATCATACTCCATACAAACGACTTACATTCAAAACTCAACGGATACCCCGAGCTGGAATACACACCGAAAACAACCGGTGACGACCTAACCCGTGGAGGTTTTGCTCGCATTGCTGCTTATATTCAAAAAACAAAACTTGACAATCCAAGAGATATTGTGCTTGCTGTTGATGGTGGTGATTTCCTGATGGGATCACTCTTTCATCCACTCGAAAGAGAAAGTGGTTTTCAGCTCAAATTAATGCATCAAATGGGATATGATTATCTAACTATCGGAAATCATGAATTTGATTACGGACCGGAAATGCTGGCGCAAATCATTAATCATGCCCGAAATAATCATGAAATTCCTCAACTTTTGCTTTCAAATGTACAATTTGATAAAAAAGACAGCCGCGATGATGCGTTAGAAGCCCTTTTCCATAAAGGAATCATTAAAAATGTTGCAATTCATGAAGAAAAAGGAGTAAAAATTGCGTTTCTCGGCATTATGGGAATTGATGCAATGGAAGTACAACCACTTCTGCCTCCGGTTAAGATTACCAATCAAATTAAAACCGTAAAAAAAACTGCGAAAGATTTAATCAAATCAGAACAGGCAGATCTCGTTATTGTATTATCTCATTCCGGAGTTGAAAAAGAAGACGGCGAATGGACTGGTGAAGATGTAAAACTTGCAAAAAAATCCGCTCCGTACATTCTGGCAATTATTAGCGGACACACCCATACTAAACTCGCGGAACCAATTATTGAATCAAATATTCCTGTTGTACAAACCGGTAGCGGCGGACTTAACATCGGAAAATTGCATTTCCGAAAAACAAATGGAGAATATGCCATGCTATCTCATGAACTCATCCCTGTTGATGATGAAATTCAAGCCGACATGAGTATTCAAAATGAAATTGAGCAACAAAAATCTAAAGTTCAAAGCGAATTATTAGATCCGCTGAAAATTAATTATGATGACCCGGTATTTGAAACTGCATTTAATATGGAATGTCATAAAGACGGCGACCTTGAAAAATCAACACTCGGCCCTTTACTCGCAGATGCCATTCAAAACTATGCAACAGATAACGGGATACATTCTGACATGTCTCTGATTGCAGCAGGTGTCATTCGCGATCAGTTAAGAACAGGAAAATATGGAAAACAAAACGTATCCGATATTTTCAGAATCGTTTCCCAAGGTAAAGGCAATGATGCACATCCGGGCTATCCGCTGGCACAAGTTTTCGTCACAGCCAAAGAACTGAAAAGTGTGCTTGAGGTGTTGCTAATGACACAAAGCTCAACCCCTGCAGCTTACTGCTATTACGGAGGAATAAGAATCAATGCGGACATGTCCAAAGGCTTTCTGAAAA
>Ga0307990_1000517_pt1 | contig 34189 bp, 27 predicted proteins | sample EllFjometagen129_FD_203168 | JGI IMG/M metagenome (GOLD analysis project Ga0307990, IMG submission 203168) | Marine microbial communities from Ellis Fjord, Antarctic Ocean - #129 | ecosystem: Environmental > Aquatic > Marine > Unclassified | place: Southern Ocean | collected 2014-10-08
GAGGATGACGCGCAGGAAATCACTGCCCCTGTTGGGCGGCGTCATCTGCGTCATTATTACTATTATTAATAATATATATATACAGAGTACGGAAACGGGGTGATTCCCCCGTGTGAAGGGTGATACACGGCTCTCACAGAGTTTTAAAATGATGATGACGCATGACGCGCCGACGCTAAAAGGGCACATTTTCACTGTCGTCTCCTTCCCTAATCTGAGCAATGTTGATGTCCCAAACACGCGTGACGTGCAGACGGCGCTGAACCAGCGGATAGCCCTGGGATGCCAACTTGGATAATTCGCGTCCGACCTGCCGGGTGGTGTACTTCGCCGCGATAACAGCAAGACCGTCCTGATCATTCAACATGGCCGAAAGCAGCTCGGTCGCTGACCCTTCCCAGGTGTCGGACGTCTGGCCTTCAAAAAACTTCAACAACACCTCGAGGAACGAATAGGCGCTGGACGAATGACGGGCCGCTTCGAAAAGAGACGCCTCACAATAGGTCTTAACACCGTAGCGGGAATCACCCAGCACGTGATCCGGCGGTGACCAGTCGAGAAGCCAACGAAGAAAGAACGGCAACTCCACCTGAATGATCTCCGCCACATCTCTAGGGAAAGAAAAGGAATCCCGATCCGCCACACGGAAGAGATTGATTTTGTCCCGATTCGATAAGTCCACGTCCGGCAAAATCCGAATCGATTCGGGATCCGTGTTACAGGTCACCACCACTCTGCCATTCCACTCAATCAACTTGTCCACACGGTATTTTTCCCGGACGGAGAAGGTGCGGTTGGCTGCCATCTTTTTTATGAGGGCTGAAAATTTGAGGTGGGATTTGTTATCGGTCAGGGGGACAACATCATCCACGGCCCAGACAGCGGAATTAAACAGGTGAGAGTTGAAACCATCCTCACCTGAAAGAAACGAACTGGCATCGATGTGCCCGCCGAAAATACGGGAGAGAATCAGCGTGGAGAGTAGAGTTTTCCCCGTGTTCGGAACGCCGGCAAAGAAGGACGCCTGACCGGGAATCATTTTCCCTTCAAGTGCAGAAGAATACCAACGGCGCAACCAGGCATAGAAATAATCCAACTGTTCAACTGGTTCGAAAAGTGTTGTGAAATACGAATGCACCCAGGGGAAACGCGATGAGGACATCGCGTCTACATTCAGTGCGGGCTCAGAATCATCCGCCCCGGTGGAATAAGATTCCACAGGGCAAGGTTGGAGCATTTCAACTGTGGATGTGTTTAAGACGCGCTGACCGTTGATGTGTACAATCCCTTTCGGACGGTGAATTAAAGGGGCCGCACAAGCGATGTACTGCTGCTTTCGAATCCGAGTCATTGCCTGATCCACCTCACTGAACGATGATCCCCGCGGAACCGCCGCACTGAGTCCACGCTCGACCTTCAAATCTTGGCCCATATCTGATTTGTTAGTGGCCTGCCACTGGCCGTTAGAGAGCTTTTGCCAGTATTCCCGCCCGTCGAAAAACAACTCCGTTACCGCTCCGCCGATCTGATCGGCCTGAAACTGACGTACAAATTTCCCTCCAAGAATGGCTGCCCACGGGATAAACGCCTGACCGCCGGTGAAGCATTGCATTCCCGACTCACGAACCACCGCCCCCGTCTCATTATCGGCTGACGTATCCCAGAAGCGGACACCGCGCGACCCGACAGCAAACTCCCCCTGCCAGACACCGGGATATTGTTTTTGGACTTCATCGGCAATTCGATCGATGGGGATGACCGGGCCGAATTTTTTCCAAGCGTAGTTGTGGGTTGATTCAACAACCCACTGCATCATGAAGGGAGCGGGAATCACATCATCAGACAGATGCTTCCAATCTGTGCCGACTTCGTAGTATTTACAGGGATCTTCAAATGCCGGATTATCGATGCCCACCAGAAGTCTGCAGAGCTTCAGTTTTTTGTTCACATGCCTCAACAGTTTTGCCGTCAGATCATTACGATGCAGTGGGAGGGGTTCTTCCATTTTCCAAAGCAGCCGGGCACCACCGGAAAAGGTGCGGCAAATGTACTGGGGTTTAAAATCTCCACACCGCTCCAACACCGTATCCTTCATGTGCTGATCGATCTGGCCGTCGTAATCGGCAACCAGCCAGTGAAGGAACATCGCCGGATTGTTTTTTGAGTCAATGCGTGAGGAAGAGATCACGCCTTGCAGGCCCGAGTAAAAACAGTGCTCCACGTCCGGATTGTTCCATTTTGTTTTTTGAGGGGCGCGTGACCTAACTATCCACGGTTCGCATTCCGTAGCGTGGCAGGATGAAAGATTTTTGATGGCTAAAAGCATGGGTTCTCCTTATTTGGTGTAATGGTTGTGAATTCCTGCTTCGGCAGCGACGGGACAGCCGGATAGCCATTCGGGGGTTGTGGACATGATGGAAACAATTTGCTCCATCACTTCATCCGCGTGCTCTTTGGGTGTTTCGACGATGACTTCGTCGTGTACATGGAAGACGACGCGGCCGGAAAGATTGTTGGAGGTGGGAAGTGGAATGTTGGATGTGAGACCGAGGTCAACGCCCTCGGCTACAGGATTAGGATTAAGAGTAGGATTAAGAGCACGGTGGATTTGGAGAAGGTGATCTGCAAACAGATCCCGTGCTGTGGCCTGAACGAGATTTTCACAGAGCAGACCACCGTACAGACTGCGCTCCCGTCCGCCCCGAACTGTTCTTGCGGTGTAATAACCACGGGGTGTTTTCCGCACATCGAAATATTTAAGATGCCGCCCTGACGGGAGCTCGATGGAATAGTCGCCTCCGGCACTCCGCTTGAAGTCCCGATCCAACCGTTTCCAAAGTCTGGAAATTTTCGGATTCTTCGACCGGAAGTCAGCAACCGTCTGTTTGGCTTCGGCAAAGGAAATCTCAATTCCGCCCAGGTTCTTGGCTACCGACACAAATTTCTTCGGACCACACCCGTAACCCAGACCCAGCACACGGGCTTTCGCCAACGATCTCATTTTGGAGTCCGTCTCTTTCAACGGAGCCGGATCGGTGTAACCCATCGTTGACCGGGCATGAGCCTCGTAAATATCCACTCCGCTGCGCACGAGCGACAGGAATTCAGCATCATCAAGCAACCACGCCAGAATGCGGGGCTCAATCTGAGCAAGGTCTGCGATGATGAAGACGTTTCCAAGGTCTGGAACAAAACATTTCCGCAAATTGGCACCGAATAGTTCGCCCCTGGGCATGTTCTGCACATTGAAACCCGCATCACCTGACCATCTTCCCGGCACCGCACCGAAGTATTTGAGAGAATAAGGGAAGACCATAGGCTTTAGGCCTGAGGCTTGAGGAAGACCGCGGCCGACGTCCGCAGCTACAGAAGACGGCTCCCCCGGAGGTGTCGCCCTACCTTCAGGGTCAAGCGTGCTCGGAGAGCCCGCTCCACCTGAAATAACCGTGCGGTTGCGGACGGTGTAGAAGCGGCTCAACAACATGTTGGTTCTGCGATAAATGCGCATCGCATTCACCCATGGGTATTCCGCACCGTACTTTTCCTCCCACGCCTCACACTCAGGCGAATCCATCGCGAGGGATTTCGGGCAGGTTATTCCAGCGTTGTGGCACTCCTCTGACAATTTGTTGTGGGATAAAGGAGTATCGATGAGAAGATTGTCCACCCACGGCAAAAGTTCAATGGCTGCATACCTCTGTTTTTCCAAGGTCTGGATCGATTTTTCCAAGGTTTGGAAATCGACACCGATACCCGCCTGACCCCACTCGAAAGTCAACGAAGCTAGTTCCTGTTCATCCTCCGGCCAAAGGTGATTGAATTTTTCCCAAAGCAAAAAGCATACCCGCGCATCTTCTAGCGCGTACTCCGTCATCGCTTCATTTTCAAAGAGGTCGAGAGTGTTCTGCCCTTTGGCTTTGTCGCGGGTTGTTTTGTCCACTTCGATTCCAAGGAGCTGTTTACAGGAACCTTTCAGCGAACGGGGCGCGGAGAGATAGACCGCTAAAGATGCGGTGCAACGCCAGATGGGGGAAGAGGCCAGAGGACAGAGGTCAGAGGACAGAGCAGGATCAAGCGCGCTCGGAGATCGCTCGCCACCTAATACAGCAGGAATAATTTTCAGTTCCTGCAGACGGCGGAAAACCAGCGAATCAAACGCGGCGTTGTGGGCAAGCAGCATGGCTCCGTCAAAAAGTTCCCACTGTTGGAAATCTTTCGGATGACCCACCCAGTGGAAGACATTGCTGATTTCAGATTGCTGATTGTCGATTGAAGAACCGAGCGACGGTGAACGCGATGAGGACATCGCGTCTACGTTGGGAACAACGCCATAGACACTCATCAAATAACAATCGAACTTGGGATGGTGAACGTATGTCCAAGCATCCAGTTTTTTCAGGGAGTACTCTTTGTCGTAAAAAGTTTCAAAATCGATGGCGAAAACAGGCATGGGGAAGTTCCGTTCAAATCGTTGAAGCGTTGAAATCGTTAAAGGCGAAAGAACCCACCCCGCCCTTCGGGCACCCCTCCAAAGGAGGGGAACCGAGGGCAGAGCAGAACCGGTTAGAGCAGCGTGGTGATGAATTCGATGAACTCATCGGTGTGCTTACCGTGCTGACGTAGACGCGGGACGTAGACCAGGTTGGTTCCCAGTTTTTCCCGGCGCACCTGAAGCGTCCATTTGCCTTTGTGCAGCTCCGGCAGTCCGGTCTCTTTGTTCCGCAGAGCGAAACGGGCGGAGGTGTTGATTGCCTTGCCCGCTCGGCTGTAGGCCGAACCCTTCATGGTCCAAAGGGCCAACTCGTAGGCTTTGTCATCCGTTCCCTGAATCGAGAACTCATCGGCCAGCTCTTCGGTCGGGGCTTCGATGAGAACCAGTGCGGTGAGCATCGGGCGCCACGGCGGCTTCTCATCGTTCCGCCAGTCCAACCAACCTCCGCGCTCGTGCACTTCTTCGAGCGTATCGACGGTGTCGGGCATTTCGTCGGAATCGTACGGGAGGCTTTCCTGAAACTGCTTCTTCGCATTCAGGATGGTGATGTTCAGCGGATCGCTCCACACCTTCGGATCAGACGATGCCGGCAGAACAATGATGTCCTTATTGAGCACAATAGCCCCGGGATCGAAGTCTTCCGACATCGGGCCGACCGACTGCACGACGTTGATCCGGGGTAACCGGAAATCCTCTTCTCCAAAGTCACCGGCCAGCGCGCCGATGGCGGGCTGTTCGGACCCAGTGGAACAGGGTTCCACGGGGCAAGGGTCGGAGGTCGGAACAGTTGCGGGGACTGCTGATTTAATCGGCTCCGCCGGAGGCGTCGCCCCACCTTTTTCAGGCTCTACGTTTTTGGGGTCTTTGTCTTTTTTGAATGATGTTGTTTTTGTGGTCATGGTTCTTTCTCCTTTGTTGTTTAAGAGGGCGACCACCCGCCGTCGCCAAGGCTATGGCGGGCGCGCAGGGATCGCCCGTACGGTTATCTTTCTTTTGCGAGATAGGTGATTTCGGGATCGGTGAGGCAAAGCCCTTCTGCCGTCAGGAGCTGGTTGAGCCTGCGAATGGCTTTGGCCCCCTGCCCGCGCTCCTGGACACTTTTCACCGCTTTTTCAAGCGACGTCACCGAGATTGAACAGGCCGGCAGAAAACCCTCCAGCGGCACGTCAAATTCCGCATGGACAATGTCCCAAACAGATTCGAGCTGTTTGATAACGCGGCGTCCGCTGCGGTGTTTGAGTTCGTAACCGGGGACTTCCTGTCCGCCCCGCACCATCTCCAGCGCATGGGCTTTGACTGCGTCGGCCCATTCGATCAGCACCGGCGCAAGGCGCAATGCCAGCGCCATCTGATCGGGTTCAGCAATCTCTAACGGATCCATGACGGCGGGAAGCGCCAGCCGCTCAGGTAGCTTTTCAGCAACCATCATTGCCTTGGCCGTCAGCGCCGGACAAAGAGCTTTGGCTCCGCAGTATTGGCAGTTGGTCGGATGCAAACAATACGGGCTGTCTTTTTCCTCTGCTCGCCTGATTACAGTTGCCACACGATGTTTCATTCGGTCGTAATCAGCGGAACGGGTAAAGGTGTGCTCCGTCCGCAAATCGCAACGCGGTTGCAGAAAAACAACCGTCACCTCATCGACTCCGAACAGATCAAACACGCCCAGCGCGTACGCCCAGCCCTGCAGGTTGTTTTCCGCATCATCGACCGGGATTCTTCCGAATTTGTAATCGATGAGGGTCGCTGAATGAGCGCCCAGCAGGATCACGTCGGCCGTTCCGAAAGTGAGGCCGCACACATCGACCTGCAGCTCTGTATAGCGGAGGCAACCCGGAATTTCGTCCTGAAGCTGATCGACGTCATCGAGACATTCACGCACTTGGGCAATCTGCTCGGGATTGAGCCCGGCCAGACGGCCCGTCTCGGCGGCCTCGTGCATCATGGTTCCCTCATCGGCTGCCGCGGAGGATCCGGGGCGATTTTCCCAATGGGGGCAGATCTCTTTGTTATTCAGCGAACTGGGGCCGTGTTTTGCGTGGGTTGTCGGCATGGTAGCCTCCTGTTGTTTAGTTGATGGTTGTTGAGTTGTTGGGGAGATTTTGACCGCGAATCACGCGAATGACCGCGAAAGGGGATGGCCACAAGAAACACAAAAAGTCACAAAAAGGGTTCATGCGTCCTCCTGCGCTTTGAGGTCTTCGGAGCGACGTTTTAGGAGGCGATGAACGTCGCGGGCCGCGCCGAGCGCATCGCCGGAAAATATGACGTGTACGTCGTGGGTGTATTCCAGTTCGGAGAGCTGGTGGAAGATGAAGGACGCTCCGACCCGGCCCCGGGTGAAGATGGAAAAGTCGAAATATTCGACATCTTCTCTGTTGGCCTCGACCACATAAATAATTCTGGGGAATCCTGCGGTTCGAGCACGACGGATCTTCTTCAGCTCGCGGATGTAATTCTTCTGGATGGCGAGCGACTGAATCAGGTCGGGCAGCGACTTGCGCTCGACGGCAAAATGTTCCTGATCGCCTTCAAGAGAATAATCGAACGTTGAGATCGTTCCCCTGACAGTTGGGCAACTCTCGAACTCCAACGGAGTTTGCTCTCTTGTGTCGATGCGGATCAGCATTGTGAACCGCCTTCCGGCGTGCCGGTGTCTGGCGTAGCCTCGGCGTGGAAGTCGAATCCAAATTCGGCCCACAGGTCAGAAACTGCGGATTCGTCACCATTACGGGCGAGAGCTAGAAGTTGAGAAAACCGGGGGTCAAGCACGGGCGGACCCCTTCCCATTGGCCAATGCCACAACGTCAGAACGGCGAAGGCGGAAGGCGCCGGGATACAGCATGACCTTCTCCAGACGGCCCGCCTTGATTGTGCGCCAAAGCGTGGCTCGCGAAATGTGGAGCAGTTCCGCCGACTCCCCCATCGACAGAAGCAACGGGCCGTCAATTATTTCGGGAAGCTCTCTCCCTTCAAGAATCGCCAAGGCTCTTTGCTTGGCCTCGTCGGTGGCGGAAAAGACCGCCCGGATCAGATCATCGTTGTTCACACTCATTGCTGCTTCTCCTTGCACCTTGTTTCGATTTGCTCGCAGGGCGACAAAAACGCCCTTAAGGTGCGGAGAAGGTCAGCGGAGAAGTGTCTGGGCACAAAAAAAGCCCCGCGAATGCGGGGCAGAATGCAAAGTTGACCGAGTCAACCAGCGGTCAACTTACGACTCAACCATCGTCATAATCAGCATCATCATAGATGGCGGCGCGGGCGTTATAGCCATCGCCGCGATCATCCGAGAGCGATATGGCAATTTTCTCAAACTGGTCACTGTAGGGGCGGAGTTCGTTAAGTGGCCCCAACTTCAACTCCAGATCTTTCTTTCGATTCATGACTGTTCCTTTAACAAAACCATGCTTTTTTACGATCCCATCAACGGTTAAGCCTTCCATACAATAGAGGTTCAGTACCGTAGTATGTGTCGGGGCTTTAAGACGCGGGTTGTCATCGAGCTTTTGAGCAATGGCCATGAAGCCGGTGATCTGCTCCTGCGTGAGGAGTTCCTTTTCTGCGTGAATAGCAAAAAACTGTTTTTTGGATTCGTCGAAGGTTTCTGCCAGAGAAAAATCCGGCCTGAGCATGTCGCGCAGCGGCACATAGAGCAGTTTGTTTTTGGCAGCAAAATCTTCTGTGTCCGGACAAAACGTCGGAGTCACGATGATAACCCCTTCGCCTTCTTGTCCTACCACCTGTTTGGCTAAGGAAACAGCACTGAGCTCTGCATGAGCAAGCAGGAAGGCCCTGTGACGGCGGGTGTCAGGCCCGCGTAATGTGCCGAGACGGTAGATCCCTTCTTCCTGAGAGGCGTAAGCGCTTTGCACCCCGAGAGACTGACCAAGACGCGTAGAAAGCGAACAGGGGCAAAGCTTGTAAAGCCGAAGTTCTGCTGGGTCGACATCGCGCTGTTCCTGCCCGGGGCTGTTTTCATAATCCGGCGAAAGTGCGGTGACCGTTTCGCCTTCCCGAAGAATATCAAACCGCCTAGCGGAGCCAAGAGCACTCCAGTACGACGCATCCTGTCCGGTATCCTGCAAGAACGGCTCTGCCTGTTCAAACGTATCGCCAAAAAACAGGTTCCACTCGTTAAGCGTGTACAACTGGCCTAGATGGATGTTGAGGGCTTTAAAAAAGCGTTCATTTGGATCGGTATTGCACCCGCCTTTGAGCAAGGTCGCCTCACGCAACCACTCTTCCACCTTCGGAGCATCGGACTCGCGGGCAAAACTGGAACGATTTGGTGGAAACAGTTCAACCGAGCGATATCTGTCTTCTCCCTCAAAACGAAACCGCAGCTTGGCAAAATCTACTTGAAACGCAATTTCCGGTACTACATAGCCATCAACAGCGGACTGCAACAGGTCGGCAGACTTCTCATGAACCGTTTTGGTAACTGAACCATGAAGCATGTAGCGCACTTCAGAAAACTTTACATCCTTGATTCCAGGCACCTTCACTGTTCTCAAAAAAGAAAGGTCATTCTGCTGGAGTATGCCTAACGGGAAACTCTCGCGCCCGACAAACGTATGAGCTGAGCCGAAAAACAACTGGCCGAACTCTGCTTTAAGCCTATCCATGGTGGCGTCCGTGGCACGGCGAATTTTCAATTCTCGGTGGCGGGTGTTATAGATGAGCACATCATATTCCTCATCACGAAAGCAGACAGTAGAAACCTCGCCGGACTCCTCATCCACATCACCGCGTCGTTCTAGATAGCCGCCATGCCGGATCAAAAGCCAGAGTTCGTCTCCTTCCATCACATCCAGCACCTTTGCAACACCGCCCTTAGATGCCTGCGCATAAAATGACCCCATTGAATCGGCAAAATGCTGAATATTTTCCGGGGTGTACATCAACTCCGGGGTATCCTCACCTAGAAAAGAAGGGAAATAGTAGAATGACCGGGCGTTATGCATTTTGAGGCGATATCCCGCCCGTTCCGCAATGTCCGGATGATTCAGCCAAGTCCAAAGTGCCACATCGTATGGAGAAGAAAGCTCTCGCGGAATCCATACATTCTGAGACTTGGCCACCTCGATAATTGCACCGCGTCCTTTATTCGCAGCCAATGTATTCACAAGATTGATCGCATCGTAGAGTTCCATCAGCGATTCATCAGCGGAAAGAAAAAGCCGGGAAATTTGTTCATAGGGCATATTGTCGTCAGTCGGTGTCGGCGGAAGATCAATACCACGATCCTGAACCGCTTCTGCACTGCGGCAAAGAAACTCGGCAAGCAACGCCGGACTGAACCGACGAAACACCTCGGGGTTTGTGAACTTGGACAGATTGGCCATTTGCACCTCTTTGTTGACGATTTGATAGAAAATGAAAATAGAGCAAGCATGTGGATGGAAAAAGACCGAATTTTTCCAAGGATTGGAAAAGAGGGCCTAAATTCTTCCAACCCTTGGAAAATCAACGAGTTGCAGCAACCAATTTTTCCGAGCCGGAATTGTGTACGAAGACTGGTCAGATTTCGCAGGCAAGGGACGGTATCCTGATCTAAAAAGACAAAAGCCAAGAAATGATGAAATAATAGGCCCGGCCCCACCGGCCCCGACACCGGCCGTGATTTTTTTCTGCTAATAAATCCAACAGCCTTTGACAGTTCAAATCGTTTCATTAAAATGACGATCTTCAAGATCGAATTCACGGATACGGATGCAAAAAAAGAAGCAGGAGGTCATAATGCCAAATAACAGTCATCACGTGGTCCCAAACAGCGAAGGCGGCTGGGACGTAAAAAGAGGCGGAGCCCAACGAGCGAGCGGACACTTTGACCTCAAGCAGGACGCCATCGATGCAGGCCGACAGATCAGCAGAAACCAAGAAACTGAATTTTTCATCCATAACAAAAACGGGCGGATCGGATCGAAAGACAGCCATGGTGGCGACAAATTTCCGCCGCGCGGATAGGAAACGAACAGTAGCGGAAGATATAATATGAATGTGAGATTGTTAGAGGTGCAACCCGGCGCGCATCATCGTGACTTTGAGCTCACGGATGAAAATATGCCTGCGGTAGTAGTTGAGGTGTCGGATCTATATTTGCCGCCTACAGATGAGCTGACCGAGAGCGTTGCGTATGAGATCGCGCGCAAGATTCGGTGCGCCCCCGAGATCGGACGGGGCTTTCGCCGGCTTCGGGCCGTCAACTCCTATGGGCAGCACCCAATTGAGCCGGGCGTTGAAATTGTGCGTTAACCGTCGCCCAAACCTCCGCCCCAAACTGCTAAAGCCGATGAAGCGCACCGGCTGGACAGCCATCCCCACGCCCGCCCCCTACGCCTCCATAACAATCGTGGCTAGGTCACCGAGGGTTGCGGGGTGGTGCTGTTCCAGGTGGGCTTTGATTTCAGGGGTGGTGATGACCTTTCGGATGTACAGGGCCATTTTGAGCAGGTCAGCGGAATACTGGCGATAGAGATTGGTGTAGAAGTCGTGCTGCTGCTCGGCCTGCTCCAGACGCTCGACCAGTGCGAAGCGGTTTTCTTTTTCCTTTGTCCGCGGCGCCCGGGGATTGCGGTCCGGGTTGCGTAGCTCGGGCGGTGTCTTGAGAACCAGCGCCCGGATGAATGCCGGGGTGAAATCGTTGACTCGCTTCATTTCCGTCAACATCACGGCCTGACGCTCCGGTTTCGCGGCGGCCATTTCGGTGGCGGCGTGCTTGCCGAGAAGCTCCTGCTCGAACGCCTGGGCAACCTTTGGATGGAGCTGCTCAAGCAAATGAGCCGCAAGGCGGTACCGAATGGTTTTCATTCCGAAGGTGGCGGCGATGGTTTTTTCGTCGATGGACTCCAGGGATTTACGCAACATACGGATTTCCTGGTACCCGGAGAGTTTGTTCACCATACGGTTGTAGGTGTAGGCCTCTTTATCCTGATAGACGATACAGGGCACCGTTTCGTATCCGAGCTCCTGACAGGCGAGGAAGCGCAGGTAGCCATCTAAGATGATATGCAGACCGCCTTCCTCATAGGTGCAGAGCGGCTCAATCAGGCCCAGGTTCTCAATACTGGACAGAATGCGCCGGAACCCCCTGTGTTTTTTGGTGTTGATGTTGGGTCGCTCCCGCAACGGCTGAAGGAATTCGAGAGGCACATCGGTGCCGTCGATCTCAAATGGTTTACTCATGGTTTGTTCTCCTGTTTCTATGTTGTGGCGGCCGTCGGGGTGAGTTCAATGCCGTACTGACCGGAAAGTTGAGGCGGGGTCCCGAGTCCGCCGGCGGCGAGCAACTCTGCGGTCGCCGAATCTTCCATCAGAGAAGACATGCCCATCAGGAGAGTCAGGAGTCGGTTTTCCTTGCGCGTGGTCTCCCGCACAAAGTCCTCCTTTTCCTTGGTGCTTTGGGTGATCTCCCGCGTCAGATCCTTCAGAGTGAAATCCTTCCTTCTGCTGTCATGTTTGCGGGTGCCCTTTCCGTGATTCAGACGAAGTTCCATCAGCTTGCGGACGCGGCGCACCGTGTTGCAGTTGACCATTCCGTCGTCAAAGGCATCCATCAGCACATTTTGGACCGTAGATTTGTCCGACTCCGCCACCTGCGTGGCGAACGACATGGAAAACAATCCCTGCTCCACTCCCTGAATCAGGCGCTCCTCCCCCTGCTTTATAAGATTCACGTAACTGCTGACATAGGAACCGCTTTTGCCCACGATCTTGCTGATTTCGGTGTAAGAAAACCCGCTGTCATGCATTCGTTTCATTTCATAAGCGAACCACATGGTGCCCGGCGGGACGCGGGCAATATTTTCGACCAGCGAATAGAGCAGCGCGGTCTTTTTGTCACAGTTGATCACCTCGGCCGCGATTTCCGCTTTTCCCAACTCCTTATGGGCGAGGTAACGCCCCTCCCCGCACACTAGTTCGTACTGTCCGTTTCGCTCAAACCCCCGCTCGTTGACCACGATCGGTTTGCGAAGACCGACCTGCTCGATACTGCGAACATTTTCGGCGAACTTTTGTTTATTGCGGTTGCGGGAATTGAGAACGACGATTTTTTCGACCGGTATCAGCCGATATTTCCGCTCCGCCATCGGCGTAATTTTTGATTGATTCATTTCTGCCCCTCCAGGCCTATCAGGTTATCCAATGCTTGAGAAAGAGTGTATGCGTGAAGATCGAGCTTATCCGCAGTCGCCGCGGCAATGCTAACCCGCCGGCCACCCAGCATGATCCGGGGAAAGAACAGATAGCCGAGAACGGAGTATTCCCCGCAGGTTGAAAGCGGCACTCCGATGGTAATATCCACCTCTGGGCGCACATCCGGCATGAACGTCCACACCTCTTCATAGCCATTTGTATGCGATACAACGGGCTGAATAGAAATACTGACGTAATTGCGTAAGACGAGAAAATCGCCGCACTCTTCCGTGTCGTCAATCAGCTGCCGGATGCTCTCGGCAACCTCCGCACGGCGGGTCGTGATCACCTCATCAAAAAGCCGCTGGTAGGCCCCGGAAAATGTATTGAACCGGTGGGCATAGGTTGTCGGAGAGACCATCTCGGGGTCAGCGACCACAAGAGACGGGCGAATTGTTCCGTACTGCTCAAACTGAGCCCCCAGCCGCAGCAGCATGTCCTCGGCGGAATATTTTATTTTGCGGGCCTCTTCGGCATCTGCCATTCTGGAACGAGCCTTATCGAACAGCTCCCGGTCGACAATGGCCGGGAACGCTTTCTCAACCCGAATCCATTCATCCTCTGGATTCTTATGGCTGGCGGACTTAAGACGCTGACTCGTCTTGTTGTAGATCATCGTGCCAACGTAGAGCTCGTTTTCCAGAATCGCGCGGATGGCTGACGCCGACCACCGCTTGCCGCCGGGGGATGGGATCTTCTGACCGTTCAAGTGAGACGCAATCTGCCCGGACGTGCGCTCCGCCTGAACAAACTCCTTAAAAATCAGGCAGACCACAGCGACCTCTTCCGGATCCCCGGGCGCAAGCGTCACCCGCTGGTTCTGAATGCTCTTGCGCTGCCCCTTCTCCAAGATTTGAACCGGATTGCGCTGCTCATCCAAAAGGATGCGGTGGAACCCGTATGGCGGAGTCCCGCCGGCGCGGAAGCCCTGACTGGCAACCTTGGCACAACCCTTGAACACCTTCGTGCTCAGCTCCCGGCTATAGCTCGCGGCGCGGTAGCGCTCAATACTCAGGTGAAGACCGTGCAGCAGATCATTCTTCTCCCCGAAACCGATGGTGGTGAAAACAACCTCCTTGCCGTGCTTGGCACACAGGCCGGTGAAGTATGCCGAGAGGTCGGTGTCCTGATAGCGCCCCCAGCGGCTGACATCGAGCACCAGCACAAAGTCAAAGAGCTCCTTCCCGCCCTGCACATAATCATTGATCATCACATTGAAGCCGTCGCGCCCCTCCGTGGAGAGGCCGGACTTACCCTTGTCGGCAAATTCGTGGATGATCTCGATGTCATGCTCCAGAGCAAACTGACGCACCTGATCCTGCTGAATCTCGACGGAATTCTCCTGCCGATCCTGAGCGGAATGACGGTAATAGGCCACCGCGCGGCGGGTGCTCTCCGTCTCCTTTTTAATCCAATCCATGCGTCATTTTCCCTCTGTTTTGAGGGGCGACAAAACACCCCATCATCTATCGGGAAAAATATAGGCACTTTTGGGGAAGAAATTTAAAATTAGGAAAAATTAATCTCCGGCACGTCCGCGAGAGGAAAGCGAACCGAGAATATGCCGGGCGCGGCGGCGGGTGAGAGATGAATCGAGCAGTGCATCAAAGGCCGCGATGATTTCGGCATAGCGTGTATTATCGCCCGCGTGGGTCAGTGCCCTCTTGTGAATGGCCTTGCGGATTTTACGGAAGGCACCACCAACTGGCTTGCCACCCCGCTGCTTGCCTTTCAGGTGCTGGGAAACGGTGACCTGCGTAATACCCAGCGTAGCAGCCACCTCCACTTGGGTCATATTCTCCAGATAGTAGAGCTCCATCACCTCCCGCTGCCGGGGAGTGAGAGCGGAGACCATGAGGGCTGAGACAACAAGTCCGATTTCTTCCGCCGCCCGCAAGCGGTCATCAATATCCTGATCGGACTCCGAGCGGTAACCCATCTGCGCGCTGGCTGGCACGCACGCCCATTGCTCCGGAGTAAAGTAAGTTTCCCGCCAGCTCCCGTCGTTGTCATGATTCATGCCCCTTTGTAAGGGATGTTACGTGAATTGCGCATAACTCACTGCAGAATGGGTCGCAGGAGATTTGTGGCGTCAGCTTAATGGATGCGGGATATAAATTCTTTCTGCATCCTCGGAGGGAGATCCTTGGATTTCTCCACCAAACAATCGATCTTAAACGGTCATCGTCCATGGGAAAGGCGTTCGGCGTTACGAAGGGGGAGCCCTGCGGCTTTGATTTTCTTTTGAGCAGTGGCAATGTCGTATTCAACCCGTCGAATTTCAATGGTTCCGGCTTGAGAATCATAAATGGCATAAGATGCGCGGTTATCACGGTCTCGCGGCTGACCGACACTACCGGGATTCACGAGGTGTTTCCACCCCGGCTCCAATTCATACACGCCTGCATCCACTGAAGATTTTGACCTAAACTCTTTCGTTTCAGAGTTAAATGAGAACAATGACGGCACATGTGTGTGTCCAAAGAAGACAATATCCGACTCCTGTACTCGGAGCGCGGCTTCGGCATTCTCTGGCTTCAGAATATAGCACCACTTCTCTGGATCAATTAAACTGCTGTGCACGAGGCGAGCGGCTTGGCGACCCGCCACAACCTTGTCCGATAAATCAATTTGCATGGGCAAATTAACTAACCACGCTTTCTCGTCATCACTTAAATGCTCACGGGTCCAGAGGATGGCACTCATAGCATTTGGATTAAACTCATTTAGGCCATCACCGGTAGCAGCATAAGAGTCGTGATTACCCAGAACGGTTGGACAGTTGAGATCCCTAATGAGTTTGAGACATCTCGACGGGCTAGCTCCGTAACCAACAATATCGCCAGTACAAATGATCTGCGATACGCCCTTCGATTTGGCATCAAAAAAAACCGCATCCAATGACTCTAAGTTGGCATGTATATCACCACATATCGCAAACAAATTAGATCCGAACAAGGTTTTATCTACCATGATTCTCTTCGCTCCTTTAATAGTGCGATCCTTGATTCCCCGCGACTACGGGCAGTGGGAAAATAGCCCGCAACGCTGTGAACAAATGAGTAAGCAGAACTATTGAACAGTATTTAGACCTGAAATACGTTCTCTTAACTCAGCAAGTGAAATCCGACGGTCGGGCTCTTCATCTGTACATGAATCTAGAATATCTTTCCATGGCGCTAAATCTTCACGATCTTGAATTGCCGTTTTACTTTTCTTGCCAGTCAGTAGGAAAGACAATACGCGCCCCAAAGCATAGACGTCAGCCGCCGGTTGAGCCTCCGCCCCTTCCATTTGCTCGCGCGGTGCCCACGGCGATGTATGCGCACCCTGAAATGTGAAACCCGTGACTGCGGTCTCTGTCCATTTGCTAATTCCAAAATCCGACAACTTCCAGCATTCATCACTACATAGGATATTCTGGGGCTTTATATCCCGATGGATGATTCCATTTTCATGCATGGTCTGAACTGCGTCGATTATGGGCAAACAGATTTTCAGGACATCTTTTTCATTCAGGGGCTGGAAACCATCGTCTTCATTAGACTCCCCAACAATTTTTTCCCATAGGTTGCCTCCATCTGCATATTCCATGACGATGCTATAGCTTTCCTCTCCACGAACGACCTCATGAAATTTTAGAATGTTGGGATGGGGAATCTCTTTCAGTTTTTCATAAATTTGAATTTCTCGCTGAATTGAACGTTTCTCGAAATCATCTTGGCCTTCGCGAACGCGCTTAATGGCAACGATGCTATCGCTGGCGGGATCATACCCTTTAAAGACTTCTGCCATACCGTCCGTAGACACAGGCTCGAGAACTAAATACTTCCCTATCCGCTCACAATCTTCCTGATTGATCTTGTTTATGAGCTCAATCTGGAGCGAAGGTCTAAAACCATGATTGTCAACCGCATGAAGCTGCGTTCTGACCAAGCGCCTTAATTCCATAGCCGGACGCACAACAAAATGCTCAAAATCCGGATCATTCACATCAATCAAGAGTATTTTTGCTAGGGCGCACGCTGTCCGCTCAATGGCCGTTCTATCTCGTTTATCTCCAGATGATATACCCAAATGGGGTCTGACTTTCTGTGCTATATCGTTTGCTCGCCTTAACTCATGGCAAATGGCCGCGAAATAATCACTCTTTAGACCCCAGCCCATGGCCTGCTGCTCCGATTTAAACCGAGGAATTTTCCAGCCAGGAATAATGCCGTGAAAACGATCAATAAGTGGCGATTGCTGAAAAAGTTCTGGAAGTTTTCGAATGTAGTCATTTCTGAGAGGCACTTTTGCCTGCTCTCCATTCATATAAAACTTACTGGACTCGGTCATCTCAATGTTGGCCAAAAGCATCATGCCGCACTCAGCTGTCGCTTTAAGGTCCCCGCGAGCATAAACACCCTGCTCGAGATATCCCTTTAATTGAGCCTCGATTTCAGCGGGATCAGAAAATCGGATCGACTGGGCCTCATCGAGTACGAGCAAATCATATTTCGTAAGCAGCCCCGGCAACCGCCGAGCTCTGTTGTAAAACAAAACTGCAGGTGTAACCTGCCCTGAAATAGCCCAAACATGCCGACTGATATTGTTATATACATAAGATTTTCCAGATCCTGGAGGAGCCAGCTCCATCATATTAACGCGATTGTGAACCACCGGAATCAGACGACAGATCATCCAGATCTTTTCCTCTTCTGAATAGGTGTCTGGATTATACCCGATCGTTTGAATGATCAAATCCAACCATTCCCGTGTGGTAAATTGCTGACGACACTTCTGATACTCGTACAGCGAAACGCTACCCGATTGCATTGGCTTGAAGTCAACAATTCGAATCCCTCCAAAATCTTCATCATAAATTATTTTTGTCGCACCCCACGTCTCGCCCAATAATAACGACTCGTTAGCGTTAACAACATCGTCGCTAATACCCGCAGAATGCTCATCTAAACATGGGATTTCAGCAAGATACTCCCTCTGGGCTCCTAACTTCACACTAACTTTTATGGCATCAAGAATGGTGAGCATTTCCCCTTGGCCAAGACGATGTTTTACGAGCTCTTTTTCGCCCTTCGGAGGAAGATGGTTCCGGATGAATTGCGCTACTGATTCTCCGAGATGTGTGGTTCCGTTTGAATTAGTTTTTTCACGAGTAATGATCCAGTCCAATACATAACTAGGAATTTGTCGATCATCTCCAGACACCCCGAGCCGCTGCACCAAACCACGGTCAATTGCGACGTCGCCAAATACTTCTTGTACTTTCTGATCCAGTTCTTTACTCATTTTCGATCTCCATTAAAACATATCATCAAAGACGCTATCTGACTCCATCAGCACACGATGAACCGCAACCTTAATCGCTTGTTTTGGCGCGGCTCCTTTCGCCACAGACTGCTGAATCACAAGATCCAGCTCTTCCAGATTACTGGCATCCAGAGCTCCAGGATGGAGCAGGAATTCTAATGACCGCTCTTCATCCGCCTTCAACCTCGGAACGGATTTAGTTTTAAACGATTGTCCAGCCAATGCCAACGAGAGCTGTATTTGGTTGATCTGCAACCCGGAGCGATTATTAATTTGGACAACCAACTTCCACTTTCCATCAACCTTTATTGCCTTGTCCGGAACCGACACCTCTGCAAATTGCACAGGAGTTTCGACTCCGTACCATCTAATCAAGGGAATCAGAACCTCTTCAGGAAGCAGACCGCCATGCTGCATGATCCAGCCGCTAATTGTTCCGTGCTCCGTTCCCCGCCTAGTAGCGGCAAGATAGGAACGTGCGAGATGGTATTCATTTTTATCTAAGCGGGCTAAATGCTTTGGCGCGCGTAATGTAGCGCCTTCATCAATAATTTTACACCGGTGGTGCCCGACAGCTTCCACGGTCATGCCGTCCTTATTTGAAGGGGGGCCAAAAGTGAACCCATGATCAGCGGTCACAAAGACCGACGGTTTCGCACCATGGATATGATTGAGGTCATCAACCCATCGATGAATACGCCTTGCCATATCCTCGCAAAAGGAATCCACCTCTTCTCGTAAGGCTGTATAATTTTGCTGCGACCGTAATGCATCATCAATGCGGTTGTCGCGATAAACAATGAGGCGGTGCTTTTTTAGTGGTTGAACCCGGTCAATATCCTGCCATTCCGAAGCCACCAGCAGTTCATCAGGTTGCAATGAATATGCCTGGCACAACGCAGCCTCCCACGACGCGGGACATTGACTTGGAGGTAAGCCAGTTGCCACAGCCATTTTCGCGACCTCGGTTATTGTTGGTACGGGTGCAAAAATACACCCATGCTCGGATGGAAGCTCCGAGAACTCTTCCGAAAAGCACTTAGTGAGGATGTCCTCTAAATGGAATGCAAATGCGTCGAGAACACATAAAATAACGGTCTGTTTTTGAGACAAGGCCCCTTTAACAGAACGGGCCGCTTTCACAAAACTGTTGTCGGGGTCGTTGTAAAGGGTGACTGATTCGGCCTGCATCCATTCTGTAAACTTCTTCGCTGGATCCAGAGCCCAAGATTCCGGTAACTGCCTGCGGGAAAACGCACTTCGTATATAAACATTATAACCACGGTTCCACGCTGTTAAATCTGGAAGTCCCCTCCACGCTTTGTCCGGAAGAAGCGCGGGAGCAAACAACACCGCGAGCTGGCACAAATTATCATTACCGCCCCTGATGGGGATATTCTGCAAATGCTGTGCCGCCTTCTCGGTAAGGCCCGTCGGTTTTTGTTTGAGCCAAATAGAAAGTTCATCTGAAACATTATCCCAATCGGCGGTCAACAACAGGCATGTTTCCGATAGTGAATTATCGGCAAGGCGCTGATCTCTCAACTCCGAACAGAACAGTGTAGACACTTTTTGATGGAGGGGCCTGGGAAGAGGGAAAACGACAGGGAGCTTTTCTGCCAGCAAACGGTCTACAGTGATGTTTGAAATGGAACAGCAATCCAGGAGCGAGCAAACGGCTGGCGACAACAGCACCGTTTCCGAAACTTGGTGCATCGTGGAAAAGTCGTCCAACACCTTAAGCACTTGGGCAATAAGCACCTCATCTAAAGACGTCTCCTCTAGCAAAGAACGGATTTTGCTAGTCAGAAACCCCATGAGTTCTTCAGGAAGAGCTTTTTTAAAAGGCACGCAATTATATGCCGCTCTAAACCAATTTTCGTATGATGCGCTTCCGTTTTCTGGAAAAATACTCTCGAGAACCCATTTAGGCCACGATTCGTTGGCAACCATCATTCGGTCATTAACATCCAGCCTCCATGCATGGATAAAGTCATCTTTAAGCCAAGAAGGTGGCTTTCGGCGAAGGCGCTCATGGAGAACAGATGAAGGCGTGACCTCTTTAAACCCAACACCTACAAAGCCCCTGTATGAACTCTTAAATTGCTTCCAATACGGCGTGGCAATCAAAACCTGCAGCTCCTTGGACCCCGCAAGCAACCTCTCGTCTATATCCTGAAAGGCCTGCTGTCGCGTCTTTGGCGAATCGACGACCAACGCCTGGTCGCCATCCCATAGACTGAACGGATCATGTACCAGCTCGATCATTAATCCGCCTCGCTCTGCGTGGATGTTTCACCCGATTCGGATTCTGCACAATAGTTGCTATAAGCGCGATCGCCATAAAGAAGTTTGAGGCAAATCGCGAGCAGCTCATTTTCAGCCAAACTGTATTTGTCCTTAATTGAGCCAAATAATGCCCCGAGCTCCTGTTCTACTTCCGCGTGGGAAAAGCATTCTATTTTTTCGACCGCGTTGGGCATGATCAGGCTCACAATCGCATCTTCCGCCCGCATCTCATTGAGAATATCGAATTTCCCTTGAACATATCGGAAATCCTCTTTCCCAAGATTTTTAGCAGGTTTTTTACAGACTGATGCGACAAACTCATCCACGTTCGCAGTCGAACTTTCAGCAGCAGTCCCAAAGAATGACATGACGCCCTTGGGGATTTTTTGGAGATGCTCATCAACGACATCACGAGACTCTTCAACTTCACCCCTAATGATATGGTTCAAATCATCCCAGACTCGCACAACCTCGGGATACTCCAACTGATTTGTGGTAGCATCGGCCAGCTCAGTTTTAACCTCGGCATCAGCACAAAACATAGCAAGCGCCAGATCGGACAAATCCCTCGAGTCGGGAGAAACGGGATTGCGTAGCCGCGAAATAAACTTTTTCTCTTCAGGGGTGAGCACGCCCAGATCGACCACCATTTCAGGAAACGCCTGAGCCCAAGCACGAAGGTTAGTTAGAATCTGCTTACACCGCTCGGTAAATGTGACCCCTGTCAGCTCCCGCTGCAAAAGGGGACTGCCAAGCGCATGAGCAAACGCCCTGTAAACGTGGCGACTGGTTCCTGTCAATTTTTCATATCTGAATGAACATTTTGCCGGCTGTGTAATAATTTTTGCCAGTTCCTCATCCAACTTCGATTTGGCAATAGGATTGCCACTTGCGCTAAAGAAAGTCAATCGATCCAAATCATTCCTGATCGCAAGCGCAATCAAAACAGGAATCAGCCCATTGGGAATGCCGTACGGGGGCTCAATCAGCTCCGCGAACAACTTGAGCATGTTCTTCTTGCTGCCTCCGGAAAGAATAAAGCTTCTGATTCGTTCAATAACCTCCGGCAGCTGGACATCCTTAGCGCTGTAATCAACCAGTGACCACTCCTGTTGCAACCCTTTTTTGAGCATGGTATTCATAGTCAATACACCATCTACTACCGCTGCCTCCAACGAGGTTTCATTAAAGCCCATGTACTGCGCATGGAGGGTTGGGGTGTCGTCAAAGGTAAGAATCGAGCCAACGATTTTTTTAATCCCGGCTTTTTTGGAATCCTGCCATTCATTGAATGAAGGACAGCGAACCATTATCTCTTTTTCGCATTGTGCCTCAACGGATATCGCCGTTTTTGCAAAAAGGTCATACCAATTAGTGGCCGCAAAAATAGGGCCAGGCTGACCGGCCTTGAATATTTCCGTCCCCGAACTAAACCCTTGCGCTCCAAAATAACGTTTGAATTCTTCGCGCAACGAGGAGCGCAAATGTGCAAATTCCTCTTCAAATGCGGCCTGCCTTTCCGCATCTAGATTCCCTCTATCGAGAATCCGCATTACAGCTGCAAAACGCTTGATGTCGCTTTGGATTTCGACCGCACGATCCGGCAGCATGAAATACGATTCAGACGGTTTACACTGAGCAATGCGCTCTCTCAACCCCCTCGCCATCTGATTGGTGTCGGGAATGACCAGATAGAGAACGGCGGAACACCACGACTGCCCCGGGGATTCAACAGCCGGATTAACCTGCGGAATTTTGTCAAAGTTCCAAGGTCGAATATCTGGAATTTCTACGCGAATCCGACGAATAATCCCCGATTTTGCAGGAGCCAAATCAAAGACCCCTAAATACTCAGCGAGCTCTTCCTTGATTCGCTGATTTTCACTAATAAACTTCGCGGGATGCCGAACCAAGATGTTTTGCGCTTCATCCGCGATAATCTGTTCAATGTCTATGCCAGCCACCCCATACGACCAAATATCCGTATAGCCATTTTTGGAAAGTGCCTTTGCCTTCACACAGCGATCCAGCGTCGAAATGATAGATTCAGACGCAATCTCTGCCTTACCTGCATCCGCGAGGCAAAAGCACAGCATATTGGTAGTCACCTTCACGTCGGCCACAGAAAGGATCAACACATAGCGAAGCAGGTCCACAGCCATCGCATCATCGCTCGGCAATTTACGGACGGCATCCACATAGTTTTTGTAGAGCGCACGTTCGTTCTCGCGGAGAGCTTCCTCAAAAAAAGCGAAGAGCGAATGCGGGCGGATCAGCTCCGAAGAGCCTATCTCTTCCCGACTTGGCATTTCCCTCTCGTTGAGCTGGGCATAAAGCCCGTTGGTTTTATCAACCATGTAATAAAAAGCCGTCCTGTTCACCTGGGCAACATTTCCGGAAAGGCGCAAAAGAATACTTGCCGTTGCTGGGTGCATTGGGTAGGCAGGTTTTACAATATCCCGAAGAATATCAGCAGGTTCCATTCCCGACCACAATTCATAATCAGGCATTGCGTGGGCTAGTGCATTCCAACTTGGAAAGTTGTTTGCAACCAGGGCGCGACCCTTTTCTGTCTGCGATATCATTCCCGACAAGAGGTGATACCCTTCGGCTTCCGCGACCTCCAACCGAATGCTGATATCCGGTTTGCGGAATCGATCGGTCACCTTTTTGAAGATATCCGAGTCGATCGTCTGAAGCTGTGCCCGGTCGCCATATTGAGCCATGCTAAAGTGGGTGAAACCCATGAACGCGACCCGGCCATCCTTGACATTACTTTTGCCACAACTTTTTTCCAAAAATTCCTGTAACGCCATAACCTCTGTGCCTAGGTCGCGCTCACCGGAATTGTGCCCCTTCAGCAATTGCTCAAGAGCGAAACCAAATTCATCCCACAAGACCAGAATACCTTTATATCCATGTGCTTTGATGTTGGCGGCGGCCTTGGCGAAGGCTTCACCCACGTTGCAGATACCCGCTTTTTGCAGGGTGTCCCGCAAGTCCGCACCGAACGCAGCTTTCTTATGCCATGCTTCCAGCTCGGCGAAGGCGGTGACATCTGAATCTTCGACGAGGGCTTTAAGAAGGTCCTCGGCGGTTGCAAAATCTCCGCCCGGTAGCGGCGTATACGTCGCCCCATTATTCAGCATTTCCCGAAAACGATTGGCCGCTGCTTCATACCACGTCGGACCAATGACGTCCTGTGGTTCCAAGTGTTCTAAACGCAATTGCGCGATGAGGCTTTTCAGCAGTGCATTTTCAAGCGTTGCCCCTTGGCCGGCAGCATAAAGGGGCACGACTAACCATGGCTCAAAATCCCCTCCCTCCCCCAAAATCTTTTCCAGCGCGTCCAAATGGGGCGCCCATTCCCGGGTGCGCATCCGATCCCATATCGGTTGCAAGGAAGCGTGGTCGAATCCCTCCCGGAACAGCCGGCATAGCACGGCAACCATGTAGCTTTTTCCCGACCCGTAGGCCCCGTGGCACAATACCGCCCGCGAACTGGACGAATGCAAAGATGTCGCGTCTTTCAAAAATCCGAAAACATCCAAGGTGGATTTAACGGGGACAAAAGCCTCGATAATCCGATCATCGTGCAACGCCTGATCCAGCTCCACAACGGGAGCCTTGCTGTCGCTCACCTGAAAAAAATCATTAAGATAGTCCATTGCTAATTTGCCTCCTTTAACGTCAGTTGCGACCGCAACACAACAACGTCCGCAGTTGTCATACGTTCCATAACACGAAACAGGGATCGGGTAATTTCTTCCCGCTCCCGATCCATCACAACGATCCCCGCCCCCGCACTAAAGGTGGACAGCTCCTGCCAAACGGTTTTGAGTTGTGTCCTGCTCCATGTATCACAAGCATGCAGGGGTCCCTCAATCAGGAGCAGCCCCTCCTTGGCCTTGCTGTTTATCTTTTCCAATGCGGCACTTGCAGAGACCACCGTCGCGTCATCCTCAAAAAAATCATCGCTGCTCAAAACACACGCATCCGGATAAAGATCCCTAAAACAGCGGCCAAGCATGGACAGCATGCTCAAGTCGTTGCTTTCAAATAGCACTGTGCGGTAACGCACCCTGGGTGCAAGATACCGGTTCAGCACCGCCTCAAACTCGGGTTCCCTTATTTCCATTTAACCGCTCCCGAGTTGTAGCAATACTCGCGAAGATCACCCAGCGGCACGCTGCCCTGCTTTTTAAAATGAATGTGATCCATATCCTGTTTCTGTGTGTATTCGATCAAGGAGGAACACTCCTTGTCATGCCGCATCTCTTTCAACTGATCCCTCAGGTCGGAATCGCGCATGCCCAGGATCCTCGCAAGACCGCAGTTTAGCAAATCGGGCGTTGCAACGGTTTCTTGCCCCTTAAAGTAGCGGCGATGCAGCAAGAGGGCCGTATAAACGATAAGCTCTTTGCTGGGGCGGATACTGGTTCGACGGATTAACAGTTTTTCAGAGCCATCGGCCTTCGTCTTTCTGCGCTCAATCAAACCCAGCATGTACGGCATTTGCCCTGGGCGAAATGAGGCATCTACTCCGGCAAAATAACTGTCAATTGATCCGGCGGCCAATTCTAATCCTTGTTTTTTAGCAACCTCGCCAAGGCCCTCCAGAACTTCTGAAATCAGCATCCAATTTCCATCCACATCAAAAGAAGAGAATAGTGCGGAGTATGGAAAATTTTCATTCACACTTAGATGGATATGAACCAACCACCATGAAAATGCGGTATTAAGTTCAGGGTCTTTTCCTACAACGGTGATCCCAACCGGTGTAAGTTTATAGTCACGTCCATTTTTTTCGATGAGATCTGAGCCCTCCATCCATGCGCGAACAGCCGTCAATTGATTATCCCCGGCTAAAAATATTTTTCTCGCATCGCTTAGAGCTGCCTTTGAAAATATTTTTGGATTTGATGGGACTGCTTTTAAACCAGCAGACAACCAATGTTTTTTCACTGGAAAGGAATCTGTTTTCAAACTCATATAAACGCCTCTGTTTATTATTAAATTAAGCCATAACTTCCATAATCAGCTTAATAGCTTCATCAAATAGGTCTATTGCCGAAATAATGTCTTTTCTAGAGGATCCACGTCCTAATGATATGCGAAGCGTCGACTTGGCTATATCAGCATCAAGACCAATCCTCTCAAGCACATGAGAAGTCGTAAGAGCCATATTTGAGCAGGCCGACCCCCTGCCGACTGCTAATATCTGTAGATTATCTATAAGGAGGTCAGAAGGAATATTCGAGAAAGCCATTGAAAAAACACCAGGCAACCTCGGAACGTCCAGCGAATGGACAACGCTCTTGGGAAACGTAGCTGTGATCCTCGTGAGCAACTCTTTCTCAAGTTCAACGATGCGCGCAGGCTGATCTGTTTGAAAATATTTTTGACCTAGAGAGCATGCTTCCCCGAAACCAACGATGGCGGGCACGTTACTTGTACCTGGGCGCAGGTCACCCTCCTGCCCTCCGCCACGGAACGGGCGTGCCCATGGCCACCGCCGGGCCCCGCCGCGAACAAACAAGGCCCCGATCCCCTTGGGGCCATACATTTTGTGGGCACTAAAAGATGCAAAGTCGCAATTGACCGATTGCACATCGAACGGCACCTTACCCAAAACTTGGGCCGCGTCAGTATGGAAGTAAGCTCCATTTTCATGGGCGAGTTCGGCAAGTTCAGCAACCGGCTGAAGAGTGCCCAGTTCATTGTTAGCCGCTTGCACGGAAACCAGCAGGGTCTTATTAGTGACCCAATCTTTTGCGGCTTCGAAATCAGTGACCCCTGTTGGGCTCACGGGCAGCTTGACTACCTCGAACCCATGCTCTTCCAGCAAGCGGGCAGGCTCGAGAACGGACTTGTGTTCGATGGCCGAAATGACAATACGGTTGCGTTCGGTACGGGGCGATAAGAGGATGCCAAGGAACAGCAGGTTATTACTCTCTGTAGCGCCGGAGGTAAAGACGATCTCTGACGAGAGGGCATTGGCCAAGCCAGCCACTTGTTCGCGGGCCTTTTTGACTGCGACTGCCGCACGACGCCCCATGATATGACTGCTGGATGGGTTTCCATATTCTTCGTTCCAATAACACTGCATGGCTTCCACCACTTCCGGTGCACAGGGTGTGGTCGAGTTATGGTCCCAATAGATCATATAAAAATCCTACAGGTGGCAAATGTTACAAGAGAGGTCTTCGCCGTCATCGGGGTCTTCGCCCCAAACATCCTTCAACTTCTGGTTTCCCTTGAATGCGTTAGCCTCTCTAGCCTTCCGCAATTCGTAGTTTTCTTTTATCTGCGCAATCCTTTCCGGACGTACTAGCTCATCGAGGCTTTCTCCCTGACACCAAGTATAACGCTCCCCAGTCACGGGGTCTTCTTTTTCATATTTCTTTGCTTGTTCAAAAAGATCAGGATGATTTTCGAAAAGACCTACCCATTCGCGTTTTTGCTGATAAAAACAAAAGAAACAACCCGAACGAGACCGCCAGTCGTAATAACTAGGCACACCTAACCCAGACTCATTTAGGATACGCGCCACATCTTCAAAGCGGATGTTGTCCTCAACAAAAGGTAAGGCCGTCTTCACATTAGGTTTGTTAGAAATGTATCCCGTACGATGAGGCTCATCCGCCCTTATCCCGACATAGCTAATAACCGGATCATCACCAATAAAATCTTCATAGGGTTTTAGCTTGAGATACTCCGTGCACCATCGTTGCTCCGGCGAGGGTAAAAACCCTCGTTTAATTTGAAGGATCTCATCAAATCCATACCCCGAGGAGTACTTTAAGAAGTGAATCTTTTTTCCAAGATATGTCTCTAGCTTAACCAAATACTCGTATGTTTCATCGAGTTCCTTTTCCGTATCACAAAAGCAATATTCAACATTTGGAAGTTTTCCCAACATATAAACAGCAAGGGCCGAGCTGTCCTTTCCTCCGGAGAGAGCAATGATGTGGCGAACCGGCTTTGCGGCCTGATCGGTAGTTGGCGTTTCGGGATTCATGATAAACGTCCTAAATATTATTTTTGATTCGATTCGATTTGGCTCAGCAGCTCCCGCAATGCGGCAGCGAGTGCGCGGGAAGCTTTCTTGCCTCCGAGTTTTTTAAGCTGAGGTTCCAGCGTTTTTCGGAAAAGCTCTTTTTGCTCCACCTCCTTATCCGTCAGCACCGGTCCGGTATCCCCATAGTTGTGCCAGGTCTGCCGGAACAGTTCCCCCATGCCCTGCGCCAATCCACCGAAGGCCTCCAAATCCATATCAGTCCATTGATCGAAAGGTCTATTGGCAATCAACGACAGGGTCGGGCGAGCGCTGTGGTTATCGGCGATGCCGTTGTTCACGCAACCAAGGAACGGAGTAAGAACTTCATGCTTGATGCGCGGCGAAAGCCATGTGGCCCTGCGCTCCAGCTCGTGCCACCCTTCCATGTTTTCAGTAAGGCCGCAGTGTTTGAGTAGCAGGTTTCTGTTTTTCTGAAGTAACTTCGTGGCATGGTCGCGCAACGTGGCGAGGCCATTGTTGAGATCCACAAAGAAAGCATCCATATCTTTCGGGCGCTTCTGGCCCTGCATAAACGGCTCCAGCCCAAAGCAGCGCGGAAGGTCGACAAACAGCAACTGTTCCGGGGATGCGGCCTGCAACAAACAATCCCGCATTGCAACCACCGCGGGATTTTTAATTCGCGTTGTTTTCTGCGTAAGGGGCGGTAATGTATTGAGCATCCGGTACAGCGAACGCACAACCGATGCCGTTTTCGGGGGTTGCTTCAGTCCTTTTGCCAGTCGCTCCACCACCGCCTTGCGGGTGCCATCAATTTTTGCACCCGAAACAGAAAACAGGTCGGGGCGGCGTTGCAACAGTTCCAGATGGGCGGCCTGCACATCGGGCACAAACGAATCTTCGCGATAAAGGAACAGCTCGTCCTGATAGAGCAGATAAAAGGCGGTAAACAAAATGGGATGCACGCCATCGGGGAGGCCGTACGGAACATCTACAAACGTCGTAAACAGATCCTCCAGCTCCACTCGTTGGATGTTTTCGGAAAAGATGGTTTTCTCCATCAGATCCCAACAGGGGCGAAGATTTCTGTCGTTATCTTCGGGGGGAGCGCGAAAGCCCCACTGGCCCGAATCGGGATCAAGGTAGTGTAGACCGGTGGCATGAAGCACAGATTCATACACACTGCGCTCGGCGGGGAAGCCTTCGATTCCGAGGCATTCCTCTGCGCGATGATTGAGCATGCGTTCAAGCAGGATACGCCGGGCCGAAGCCGCCGCCCCAGAAATTTTCTTGCGGACAACCAGCTCATTGCGAACTCGCGGACTTTTCGTATAAATCTTGTCGCAGGCATACGACAGCATTTTGGCCACATCGACGGGCCGCTGCGGGCGTTGATCCTGCCCGCTCCAGACCCACTTACATAAATTCCCGGCGGGTGCCGGACGGGGATCCAACAGGGTCTGTAAAAGCTGTGCGATATGCTGCTCGCCCATGGCAAGCCGGAGGCTCAGCTCACGCCGCGCGATACGGTCGTCGCGCAGTTCTTCTGTATTTTCTTCTACCCACCGGAGACAGGCCACCTCTTCAACCACACCACGTAAGGCATCAATCTGGCGGGGTAGTGCGACGATCAGCCGCTTTTTCCCTTTGGTCTTTTCCGCCGCTTCCGCCTCCAGTTTTTTCGAACTGGCCTGAGGAAGTAATACGATAATGGTTCCGGCGGCATCGTCGGGAAGTTCTGCGCCTTTCAACACGCTCTTTCCGAGGTTTTCAGCATAGATCAGGTTGAAAAACCGATGCACGCCGGTTTCCAGACTGTGCCGGCGCGCCACCAGTGTGCGACTGGGCAGATGATGGCACAACGCCTCTAGCGGTGATGTGCCCTCCATTTGTAGCTTGCGCCGTCCCTCGCTTATTCGGGCCTCGATGTCGACATCGCTGCCTTCCCAAACCCGAAACGATCCATCCAATCGGCGGTGGGTCAAAATGGATTGCTGTTTGAGGGTTCCAAGCTCCTGCTCGACTGTTGCTGAATTCGAGAGTGCGCACAACAGGGTTTGGGGCGTCGCCCTCAACGGGCATATTTCCGACAGCACGTTCAATAATGCCACGGACTGCACCAGCTCAAGCTGGCAGGCTGTAAGATTTTGCCTGCTGTTAATAATGTCGTTCGCTTCCAGCAAGCGCTTCGCATGAGGCAACCGAGCTAATCCGGCCTCGAAGTTGGCCAGCAAATAGGCATAGATGTGGTGCAGGCGGATAAAGCTGTCGCCCTCATCCAGCGGTCGGTCGAGATGATCCTGAAATCCAAAGGGCTCATGGCTGGTCAGGTACGAAAAGATGGAACGTTCATTCTGAGCCAGCCTTCTGAATAAGTGCGGCATGGCCAACAATACACTGGGGTGCAACGGCCACGCTTTTCGCGCCATCTCCGCAAAGCCGGAAAATTCCACGCCGAGCGGCAACGGCACCGCACTCTTCTGAATGAGCGACAGTGCTTCTTCCATGGCGGCGGTAACCGGCTTCGGTAACGCGGCGGAAGACTGGAGTGCGGAGGCTACCATTTGCATGGTAGTGGCTGCCGACTCGCTGAACTGGATCGACTGGAAACGCTCCTGTACCTTATTCCATTCATTCCGGAGCGTCCGGTCTGATAGCTCAAGATAGTCATCAAACATTTGGTGCAAGGTGATCAAAAAGAGCAGCGGGGTTTTTGACTGCCTGTTGGCATATTCTGCCAGTTCCTGAAAAATATAGACATCGCCACCAGCTCGATCCTGCAGGGCGTACTCCAATGTTTTCCCTGCTTCATCTACCAGAAGTAAAATTCCGGCGAAGGACTGCTTCTCGGCCTCCTTGGTGAGAGCCGATAGGAAATCGAGAACTGCCGCCGTGTCGCGCCATGCATCATTCTGGAGCGCCACTTCCATACTGGAGCGTAAATCACGAACGGACTTTAATTGTTTAAGCCCATCCAACGCACCCATCATGCCCTCAAGAAGCAACTGGGCAATGGGTCGCCGCCTTGCAGTCACTGGTATGGGCAGAAAGCCTTCCCTGCCTCCAGCCAGCTTACGCATCTGGCTTAACTGCCCCTTCAATGCAGAGCATCCGGCGGATAAGAGTTTGGCCGCCTGAGCCGCCTGCTTGCCGTCGCTGCTCAGCAGTTGGCAAAGGAATACCGCAAACGCCGACTTCCCGGTACCGTATGGGCCGGTTAATGCAAACGCGCGTTGTCCCTTTTCAGACGACAACCCCTCACTCAATCGCTCCAGTGACTGGGCCACATTGGGCGTTACGATATAGCCGGAGGAAGCGCCCGTGTTGTGCCAGTCGTTACGAAGATTAATCGAGCGCTGAAAGCGGGGAGCAACAGCGGTATAGTGAGACCGTTTCAATGCCTGCGCCATTATGCGTTCCCCCGATTATAATAGCTATCTAGCAACTGGGAGGCATCTTCAATGTCTAGATCACAATGCACCTGCGCTATGCCGGCAGACTCTGAGAATCTGAATTCACCCCCCCGCCAGGGATTCTTATTTAGCTCCTCAATAGCTTCGATGAGTGAGTTTTCATCCAGCATGAACACTTGTCCGGGACTATTCTCCCCATACAATACCTTATGGAGAACCATCGCATTCTTGTTTTCCTTGCCGAGATACTCGCAAATGGCATAGCCGATTATTTCGGCCGGAAGGGAGGCTTTTGCCCCAATAGAAAATCGGTAAAGATCGCCTTCACTCATCGGCTGGATCAGATTCAGATCCTGTAGCGGGCACTCGAAGGACTCCGCTCCCGGCTTTTTCTTTTCAAAGCGCCGGGTTCCGCAATAGGAGCGAATGTAGCAATCCACATCTCTCATGATGATACTGTCGGTAGGCGCTTTCTTGTTGGAATCGACCAAACGTAGAGCAGCCTCGGCAACATCCTGTTTTGAAAATTCGGGTTTCCGTAAATGGGAAAAGAGGGCTGTACCTGCGGTTTGGTAGGCAGTATTTGTGATGAGCTTCCAATGCAACAGCCACCAAGAAGCATGATCTTCTAAAAAGGGATCCCATCCTGTTTCCTGATCCAGCAGGTTGTTCCCAAAGTTGGAAACCAAACCCTCTTCCAGAATGCCGGTCATTTCGCACCAATACTTGATACTATCGACCATGTTTTTCCCAACCCCTAGATCAACAATGGCGGAATCGTCCGAAAACCCCCTCCCCGCATTGATAAAGGCATATCCCTTTTCCAGCCAGCCATACCGGAAGGAAAATGTTTGATGTCCTGAAAACTTTATTCGCACTGTAAAATCCTTTTTTGAAAAATTTGAGGGACCGAAAGCCCAGATGCCCGACTCAATTGAGTCAAATTTAACGACTTCTCGACCTCATTGAAAGCTTAGGCATGAAATCTTTCCAGACCTTGGAAACAGGAGTGTCGGGGTCATTTTTCAAGGGAAAATTGACGACGGTCGGACGTAAGCGCATAAATAGCCGTATGAATCTCAAGCAACTGGCAGAGAAATGTGGGAAGAGCCCGCCGTTTGTAATGGTGGTTCAGAAGAGTTTTGGCCTGCCGGGCGGCAAGACGTACTCGGGCGGCTATTCCGTTCTGGTGAGCAAGCTGATCTGGCTGCAGATCGCTGCTGTCCCGAAAAAGGAGATTAAAACGCTGCTGACCCGTGAGCGCAAATTACTGGAACTTCTGAAGGCGGACTCGGTGACGAATAGCCCGGTTTGGTTCGAGGATCTCTGCACGATGAAGAGTGGCAAAACGTGCCTACTGCTGAGCGGTTACGATCTGGGCCACCGCGCCGGGGTTCAGACCGGACTGGATTTTGCGGAGCGCGACAGCGAGCTGTTCGGCACTCAGGAAATGGGCGATGACGCCCTCCGCGCCCTAAAGCTCTGCCTGGAATCTCAGGGGGCAGTCACTGCCCGTCTTCAACGAGAGATCCCCGTCATTTCCCAAGCGCTAAAGTGGATGCGCAAAGTCAGCGGTTGACTTTCTACTCCGGCAGGTGTGTCATTCTTGTTGTCGGGCGAAAGAGCAGGAAGGCCGGTTGCTAGCGGCTGTTGCTTGTTAGTTTTAGATTTTTAGGGCGTGGTAAGACGCCGCTTTTTGGTAGCGGGTCGTTTTACTGCGTCCTTTTTTTTAAACCGCCATAGACAGGTGCCAAATGCCGCCTGAAAATTTCTCAAACTTTTTTTCTGAAAACAGCCGAAAATCAAACGGCTCATATTTTCATTTTGTTGCGCCACCCCGTTCAGGCGGCGAGAACGGCGGCGTCTTTTTGTGATTTCGTCATGCGAGCGACGGCTTTTGCCAGTGCATCCACCTTTTCAATCAGCTCTTCGTGTTTCAATGACCGAACGACTTTACCGAGCGCCAGCACCTCGTTGGGCAGGTCGAGGCGTTCTTCTTCCTCCGCTCCGGTGATCAGTTTGGGCAACGCTTTGCCCAGCGCCAACCGAAAGGCTTCACGTCCGGGTCGAAAATAGTGTTTCAAAACCACTTCAACGGTCGAATGACCGGTGACGCGCCGCACCAGTTCCATGGGAACCCCGGCAGACAGTGCCATGGTGATCCACGTTGTCCGTAACGAGTGGAAACCCTTGATGGTGGCATCTTGCAGGCGGTCGGGGCAGACCTGCTTGGTTTCAATCTTGGCGGCTTTGAGCACCTGTTTGACCCGCCACGACAAACCGAAGTTCTTCCGCAGGTACATTGCCGCGACCTCGGGAAAGACATATTCACTTTTGCGGGGCTGCTTTTCGATTTCGTCCCGCAGTACCGGGAAAAGCGGAATCTCGGCCAGCTCCCCGGTTTTGGATGTTTTCACGGTGATGAATCCTTCGAGCAGATCCACCTGATTCCATTGAAGCAGGCAGCAGTCGCCCTGCCTCATGGCGGTACACATACCGACAATGAAGACCGGCCGCATCAGGTCGTCGGCGTGCTTCAAAATGCGGTTGAGCTCATCCTGCGTGAAGGGCTGGTGATGCACCGTGGCTTTAATTTTTGACAGACAGCCGGCAAATGGATTGCGGATAATTCCGCACTCGTAGCCAACCCGGTCGAAAAAGCCTTTCAGCAGGTGCATCTTGTCGTTGTAGGTTGCAGGGGCATAGCCTTTGTCGTCGAGAGATCGGAGCCACTCCTGAGCGATTCTTGATGTGATCTGAGCCAACATTTTGACGGCGGGATGGCGGTGCTCCACAAACTCTCTAAACTTGCGCAGCGTGGAACACTGACTGCTCTCCCATAGCTTCGTCCGCTTGCGGCGGCTCGGCAGATTGAGCCAGCACTGTTCGATCTCCGACAACGGAACCTGTTCGAGCGACTCCCCTGCCTTGATCTCGTAGAGCTCCGTCAAATGATGCTCGGCAGTTTTTCTGCTTTTTGCATTAAGAATCAAACCGTCAAGCTTGACCGTGGCCTTCATACGCGACAATTCAAACGCGTCGTTTCCCCGATCTCTCAGGGTGTCCGGAACCCTGCCGGAGATCTCAACGCCAAGGTTAACGTAAGACGCCTGGCCATTGATTGTGAATCGGCCATACCACCACTTGGAACGCAATGTTCCGCCCTTAGCTCTCTGAATTTCCAGTCCCATCTTTCACCTCCTGCTGTGCAACCATTTGCTTCGTTTTGCACTAAGCGGAAAAATCAAACGGGGAGTTCCCGTAGTTTCCGACGTAGTCCGACAGCGAAGGGACATAAAGAAAAACAGCACCCCGATGTAAGGTGCTGTTAATTAGCAGGTTGGGTGGTCGGGGCGACTGGATTCGAACCAGCGACTTCTACGTCCCGAACGTAGCGCTCTACCAGGCTGAGCCACGCCCCGAAATACGGACAAGACGGAGGATCATACTAGGCTTCTCTTTTTTGACAAG
>Ga0307990_1000518_pt1 | contig 34094 bp, 37 predicted proteins | sample EllFjometagen129_FD_203168 | JGI IMG/M metagenome (GOLD analysis project Ga0307990, IMG submission 203168) | Marine microbial communities from Ellis Fjord, Antarctic Ocean - #129 | ecosystem: Environmental > Aquatic > Marine > Unclassified | place: Southern Ocean | collected 2014-10-08
GACAATGATAATGACAATGATAATGACAATGATAATGACAATGATAATGATAACAATGACGATGATAATGATAACAATGACGATGACTTAGATGATCTTACTCCTAAGGAACTTCTCAAGTATGCTAAGAAAAAGAAAATCAAGTTAAGCAAGAAGGAGAAGAAACTTTCAAAAAAGAAACTTAAAAAATTAATAGAATCAAAAAACTAGTCAAGAACTGTCTAGGAGACTACTTGGGTACTAAAGATTGTATTAATTGTAGTCTTCTAGATAGTTGTATCAAGAAAACAGCGAGGTCAGTTAAATAATGGCAAAGAAGACTAAGAAAACAAAGAAGTTTGATATTTCCGACTTCTTTGATCTGGAAGAGAAAAAATCAAAGATGCCTTCAATAGAGGTTGCTTCTACAGCAGATATTAAAGAATGTATTTCCTCAGGATTTTTATCTTGGGATTTAGTTGTAGGAGGGGGGTATCAACGGGGCATGGCATATCAAATAGTAGGGCCTGAATATGCAGGAAAGTCCACAGGATTATTCCATTCTTTTTCTTCTGCTCTACGTTTTATTCCTAATCATTTGAAAGGAATATTTATAGATGTAGAAGGATTAGATCCAGTGTGGTTTGGGAATATATGTAAATGTAAAGATATTAAAAAGATTTTTGGCAAGAGAGATGAAGTAACTCATAAGTGGATTATCAAACCTCAGGTAAGACACTATAAGCCTAGTTTTGGAGAGCAAGGACTAAAATTTTTAAAACGGGTTTTGAAAAGACTACCTAATAAAGTATTAGTAGGAAATTACTGGTATTATGTCTGGGAACCTAGAGAACCTAAAAAGGTAAAAAAGACAGGAGGATATACTGCAACAGAGTTAAGAAAATTATTGAAAGGAAAATACAGTAAAAAACTTTACACTAAATATGGAAATTATTGCGTACCAATTAAAGACAACTATGCAGGTCCTGAAATACTTATAGGAGTTGATTCTTGGGCAGCAATGACTCCAGAGTCTATAGCTGAAGATGACTCCGGTGCAATGGCTCAACAGGCTAGGATGTTTGGTAAACACCTCAACGACATAAAATCTTTAATTTCAGCCAAGGGTTGTACTATGATTGGAACAAATCAAGTTAGACAAAACCCTGGCCAGAGGTTTGGAAATCCTGAGTACAATCCAGGTGGAAATACTCTTAAGCACATAACAGATTGTAGAATTAGAGTTCAGTCTGTTGCTAACCAAAATGGAAAAGGATTGACTGAGCTAGAAGGGACTGATGAATATAGATGGTTTAAAGTTAAGACAATAAAAAACAAGTTGTTTATTCCTTACAAAGAATCAAAAGGAAGATGGTGGATAGGTCATGGAGGGAAGTCTGGATTTGGAGCAGACATAGTTCAAGATACATTAGAATACTTAAAGATGACAGGACAGTTTAGAGGAAGAAAGAAAGGATTTCAAATCAAGTTAGTGGGAAAAAATAAGAAGTGTAAAAAGGTTTCTAATGTTACCTTTACTTATGACTCGTTTAAAAAAGCTATATTAAATCCAGGAAAGGTTAATATTCGTGAGTTATGTTTTAAGCAATTAAGGTCTGGAAGAGGAATGAAATTATATTCAACGGGTAGCGAAACTTAGGAGGAAAAATGGAAAGAATAAAAATGACGGTAGAAGGTTTACTTAATGACAAACCTATTTATGTTAGAAACAAGTCTAATGGAGATTTCTTATTGACACTCTATAGACAGGATGGGCACTCAGAACTTGTTCCTATTCCAAAAACTTTTATCCCAGTTTTAGTGACCAATTTTGCAGAACCTATTTTATTTAAAAGATCTTCAGATTTTAGAAGGTCGCTAGCTAAAGGTATCATAGAACTAATTCCAGAAAAAGAAGCATTAAAGGAGTTGTCAAAGAAGTCTTCTATGAGAGAACTAGAAAGGCTGCGACGAGACGAGTACTCAGAATTGGATTTTAGTAAAGACTCAGTAGTAACACCTCTTGAAGCTATCCAACAAATTGGAACAGACAATGTTTCTCTTAAAACCCGAGACACAATAACAAGAACTGATATCTCAGATGAAGACAAATTGTCTTTACTTATGTCAGAATTTAAAAGCGGAAGTCTTAAAAAGGAAGACTATGAATTTATTATTATAACCACAGACAAGAAATCTAAGTTAGCTAAATGGGCAGGTAAGAGGATTAAAGATATTGAATAATTCAGAAGAAAAATCTTTTGATAGTAGGTGCTCTAGATGTGGCTTAAAATACAAGCGACGAATAGACCCTCATGCGGGTAATGGTTGTCCTTATAAAAAAGAAGATACTCATGAATCTGAAAAACTTCAACAAACTTCTTCAATCCAGACGAGTCCCTCACTTTGCATTTTTGTCCTTTAACCCTAAAGAATTGTTTGAACACTATAAAGTATCTCCGGTTACTATCAAGAGAAAAATACGAACAGGGGCTCTTAAAACTTTACAAGTGGTACGTATATCTTCTAAAATTCAGAGAAGTATTTATAGATCTTTACGTAAGATGGAAAAGATTGAACCCTATGTGATAGGAGTCTCTTCTGCACCTAATGATTCTTTAGCACTAGAAACAGCAAGTCTTATTAACTATTCATTATTAAAAAGATTTCCTAATTTAGAGTGGAAGTGGATTAATACCAATTACAATTTAAAGGAAGTCGATGAAGTTGAACCGGATTTGGTGATACTTTATGGTGTTATTCCTCAGTATGAAAAATTATACCATATAAGGGGTATCTTAGAAAAGTATTCAAGGTCTCTTAGAATAGTAGTTGTGGGTGGAACTGATGCTATCAGCTACTTTGACAAGTTTTTAAGGTTTCCTCTTTCAGGTATGATAAACTTATCTAGTGTACTTAAACCTCATAATGAAACCTGGTACTCTCGAATTGAGAGCAAGAAAAATGAGAAGAATTTTCCTGTATTCTCTAAAGATATAGAGAGGTTAGTGAAAAATATAAAAGAAAATCTTGATACTACTATTAAACCTAATCGGAGGAAAATTTAATGCAGCGCAACTGGACTCAACATCTTCTCCTTAGGGCACTAACCATTTCTAAGAAAGAGTCAATAAACGAAAAGATAATTGCTAATCTTAGCGAGGAATATTTTTCAACTCCTCTTTACAAGATTGCATTTAGAAGACTAAATAATTTTTATTTAAAGAATGGCAGAATACTAACTTGGAAAGAGTTAATAGCTGATAGCTCTTTTCCTAGTTCTTTAAGAAGAAAGCTAAGAGCACGTGAGGTCAAGAGAAAGAAACTCTGCAAGTTTGACTCTTTTTTAATTCTGCCTAAGAACTATGATGAATACCAAAACATTTTAGGTTCTGTTTCTTATGATGCAAAACAAATAAAATTGATAGAGTTTCAGAACTACCTAACAGAAAATGTAGGTGAAAAGAACTCAGAGAAAAAACAAATAGATAATATCTTATCTCAGTGTAGTGCTACTGTTGAAAGCATACGTTCTTTAGGTGAAACTAGCTCTTACATGTTTGATGTAACAGATAAGAATGTAAGAGAGAAATTAAAGAAATTCTACAAGAAACTTAAAAGTGGTTTTTATTTACCTACAAATTTTTCCGATTTTGATAGTAGGAATTTGGGAATACCTCTTGACTCCTATTTTTTAATAGCAGCTAGAACCGGATGTGGGAAGTCAAGTCTTGCTTTACAGTTAGGTATAAACATGAAGCGGTTTGGTGCAAGAGTTTGTTTTGTACCTCTTGAAATGAGTATAGAACAGATGCTTATCAAGTTAGGAAGCAATTTAATAGAAGTACCTGTCAATAAGATAGTTGCAAACTTAAAGCATTACTATAAACCTATGATAAAAAGAATCAGAAAGTTTATAGGTAGTTCTGAAGACTCTTCCGAATGTTTTTATTTTTATGAACCAAATTTGTCGGAAACATTAGATCAATGTCTGTCAGTTCTAAAACCTTACAAATTTGATATTATTTTTATAGACTATATTAACTTAATGGCTCCTATGGGTGGCAAAGAAGATTGGAGAGCCCTAGACGAAGCAGGAAGATATGCAAAAAGATTTGCTACAAATAATCAAACTGTAATTTGTTTACTTGCTCAATTAGATGAAACCGAAAAAAGAGTTAGATATTCTAGAGCACTTGCCGAACATGCCTGTGTATCGATTAATTCATTTATTAATACTGGAGGTAAATTAAAAAAGGTTAAAAATATTGTAGAGCTACCTTTAAGTAAGAATAAAAAATATGAGAAAAAAGTCAAACTTCCTATTTCTACAGTAAATGGAGAAAGGAATACTAAAAAGGTTTATCATTTCGGTAGACAAAAAGTAAAAAAAATCACTACGAGTAAAGGCTATTCTTTGATCAGTACTGACATTACTCCTCTATTGGTTTTAAATAAAGACCTTTCCATGAGCTGGACGAAAATAAAGAATCTGAAGATAGGTCAAAGGGTGGCTATTAAAAGAAACTGCCCCTTCTCCAATAAGAATGTTAAGTTTGATTTTAGGTATATTCCTACAAAAAATGATCCCAGGCAAGTAATATTTGAATACTTACCAAACAAAATGACTCCTAAGTTTGCTAGATTGATAGGATATTTAATAGCTGAAGGTAGCTTTGGGGGTTATAGGGTTTTCTTTGGAAATGCTAGTAAAATTGTTTGTAATGATTTTACTAGATTGTGGAAAAAAGTATTTAAGGAAGACCGTCCTTTCTCTTCAGAAATGAAGAATAGGCAATATGAGTTTGTAGTTAACAGTAAACACTTATGTTCCTTTTTTAAGTATTTAGGAGTAGCCGGTAATTCTAGGACGTTTGAAATTCCTTGGTGTATATTACAATCAAGTAAAAGGTGTGCCCTTGAGTTTTTGAGAGGCTATTTGGAAGGGGACGGATCATGCAGTAATGGTGGCGCTACAGTCACCACTTACAGTAGAAAATTGTCCGAACAAATACAAATTCTTTTATTGAAGTTCGGGATTATCTCTTCAAGGAACCAGTATGAGGACAAGTGTAATAGAAAGAAAAATTTATCTCCAAAGCATTATAGACTGAATATTTGTGGCTATTCTATGAATAAGTTTATGGAGCAAATAGGTTTTATTACAGATCGCAAAAATAATAGATTTAGAGAGGCCATTAAAAGTGATACTGAAAACATTCCTTACATTGTTCAACTATTAGAATCTAAGAAACATGGTAGGAATCAATATACCTGTGAAAATGGTAAAAATAAGATGGTGGCTCTACTCAGTGTTGTGGGCTTAGCAGGGGGTACTAAGAATCTCAATCCTAAAAAAATAAATGAGAAATTCAAGAAAAATTTAAAATCAGCTTTTCCTACGATTTATAATAGATTGAAGTTGCTAGTTAAAAGCAAACTCTTTTTTGATGAAGTGGTGAAAATAAAGAAAGGAAAAGCGATCATTAGAGACTTTACAGTAGAAGAAACAAACACGAATACAATGTTTGATGAAGGGAATTTTATAGCTAATGGTTTTGTTGTCCATAACAGCAATGCTTGGTATTGGTTTGAAAGTAAAGAAGAGATTGCAGAGTTAAATGCAATTAAAATATATCAAAAGAAAGCTCGAAATCAAAACCCGTTTAGTTTTAGACTAAGTACTGGTTTAGCAATTTCTAGCTTTAAAACTTGTCTTAGAGAAGAGGGGTCAGAAAGAAATTATAAAAGAAAGAAAGGAATCCACAAGCTGGCAAAAGGTATGGACGACTTGCCTAGCAATTCAGATGTTTAGGAGACTATCATGGAAGCTACTATCAAAAGAGAAGATTTACAAATGGCTTTGAAGGCTGTTGTTAGAATTACAGGTAAGCCTAACATCTTATTTTTACAGACTTCAAGTAAAGGGACGTTATCTATTATCTCTAATTCTACAAGGTACTTAAGATATAGAATTAATGCTAAAAAAGTAAAACCAGGGTATGTATCTCTACATACTTCTATTCTCAATGGATTAACATCGCTTAGGAAGGATGTGATTTCTCTTAAAAAGAAGGGAAATTCGTTGATGATTGAAGGAGGAACTAAACTTAAAGTTTATTGTGCTGAATCTTCTAAAGATGAAATGACTCCTCCTGAGATAGACTCTCCAAAAGTTGTTTCTATTGAGTCTAAAGACGTAGGAATTTTCCGTAAACTTATAGAAAAGGTTTCATTCAATGCAATAGGAGATGATAATAATGTTGTGGTAAAACTTATAAACACAAATAAGAGTTTTATAATCGCAATGGCAGATGCAGTCCATTGTTCTTTTTATTATTATGATAAACCTATTTCAGAAAAACCTTTTAGTTTTATTACCTACTTAGATATGCTTCAAAGTATAATTCCATTTTTGGAAGATAAATCCAAACTTAAAATAAGTAATAATTTACTAATGGTAAGTAGCTTTAATCTTTTAACTACTTTACCTGCTTTACAGGTAGGAAGTGATATAATTAAGAACGCCAAAACTGCTCTTAGTAAAGACAACTATAAGAAAGGATCTGTAATATTTGATCTAAAAAAATTCGAGAAAGTGTTCAGTTCTATTAGTGTGGTAAGGGAAGGGGCTGATATATTAAAAATGAAAATAGGTTCAAAGAAACTAGGATTCGAGTTAAGAACAAGTTTTGGAGTATCTAAAGATTCAATTAAGTGTGGTAAAAACTCTGGAAAGAATATGTCTTTAAAGTTACCTGTAATCATGTTTAGGGATGTACTGAACTCTTGCTCTTTTGGAGAACAGATACAACTGAAGATAGGAAAACAAGAGAAATTTTTTATGGTAAGCTCTTCAGATAAGTATTATAAAGTTAAATCTATAGCCCCACTATCTTCAGTCCAATGATTTCATATAGAATTGAAAAAAAACAACTGCGATTTGCAGAAAAAAATTGGGATCAATTTTCTACTCGTATGATTTATCAGACTTCATGTGAAGCGAAGCTAGTTCCAAAATTACATGAGAGTATATTTGTGTACTCTATACATAAAATCAAAGCAGTTAGAATAATTCCTGAGTCTATTAACTCTACGTACTTTAAAGTGTTTAAAGCAAAAATAGCAGGTTTAGTAGAACCCGCAGGCTATGTTTTTATCCCTAATAGATTAGGTAAGAATAAGATAAAGTATTCTCCTGTATCTTTGATTGTTACTAGCGAAACCGCTACGGTAGATGCCGTTAGTAACTCTGAAAAACGGGTACTTTTAAAAAATGATTACCTAGAGATGTATTGGCTTTCTTGTGGGTGTGAGGTTATCACAGATCTAGGAGTAAAACTAGGAATTTCCTTATGAGGTAATAAAATGATTAATTTAACAGATGTTCAAAACAGTAAAGCAGAAAGACTTATTTCGATAGATAAAGTTGGAGTTAAAGATGTTCGCTATCCTATTACTCTTCGTATAAAAGAAGGGGGAATTGCAAATACTGTAGCAAAAGTTTCTATGTATGTTCATCTTTCTGAAAGATTCAAAGGGACTCATATGTCTAGATTTATTGAAATATTAAATGAGTATCATAACTCAATAGATTTACATATGATTAAAGATATATTAATAAAGTTACGAAATAAGTTAAACGCAGAAATATCTTATTTTGAACTAAGTTTTCCTTATTTTATTCAGAAGAAAGCACCTGTTTCTAAACTACCGGGTTTAATGGATTACAATTGTGTCTTTAGTGGATTTATGAGTAAAGATCAACATAAATCCATGCTTGAAGTTAAAGTTAATGTAACTTCTTGTTGTCCATGTTCTAAAGAAATTTCAGATAGAGGAGCTCATAATCAAAGGAGTATTATTTCAATAAAAGTAGATATGAGTGAAAGAATGATTTGGATTGAAGATATCATTAATATAGCAGAGAAGGCAGGTAGTAGTGAATTGTATCCATTATTAAAAAGACCTGATGAAAAATTTGTTACAGAATTAGCGTATGATCATCCAATGTTTGTGGAAGACATGGTAAGAGAAGCTACTTATAAATTGAAAGGGCAAGAAATTACTAACTTTCGTGTGGAAGTAACAAGTTATGAATCTATACATAATCATTCAGCTCATGCAATGATACAGGAAGGCAGGTTTGAAAATTATTCAAAAAATTTCTGAAAGTAAAAATCTTAGAGGAAAAATTTATCCATTTTGACAGTTTAAAGGGAAAGATAGCTTAATGTCTATGTCCATTCGTAATACAAAAAAATTTGAGAAAGCACTAGAAAAATTAAAACTAAGTCAAAAGCACTTAAAATCAGCTTTTAAGATGCAAGAGATTTCAGAACTTACTTCTTTTGAGTCTACTTATAAGAATGTGTTCAGATCTAAGTTGTCTACGGGTAACAAGATTAACCGTCTTCTTGATCTTTTATTAAGGAGTTCCGCTTATATGGAAAGACTTACTAATATTAGAAACGAGATAATTTTTCAGTCTGTTTCTTTTAATAGGCTAATGAAACAGATGATTAGACAGTTGCGAAAGCACAAAGATTTCAATGATTACTCAAAGAAAGATCAAGAAAGTTTAATGCAAATAGAATTAGGAGAATTTCTCGATTTTGACTACAAAATTAAGAGTTATCTTAATATAGTGGAGAATTCTTTAGACTATTTAAATAAACTTCATTATAATATAAAAGCGGTAATCGGACCGTTGAAAGGAAAATCTAAAGGTGACTGGACTTCGTGAAGAAGAGAAAGACAGAAAATCCGCAGAAAAAGAATTGATGAGGTTAAAGCTTAAAAAACTTCGAGAACTTCTTCCAAAATCTATGATGTTCTATTCCTTTATTTCTAACTCTTTGGATGATATAATCAATTTTGAAATAGGTTTCAATTCAGCATTGTTAGAGTTGGAGTTTAGTGACGAGAAAGGTTATCTTGAGATAGAAAAAAAGACTTGGGTAAACGGATTACGCCAAAAGTTTTCAGAACTCATGTTCTTGGACAGGCTGATTAACATTACGGGTAATGTTTCTTTCAGAGATGAAATAATGAAATCGCATGTAGAAACTTTGTTTACAAAAAAGAATAGTGGAGAACGTGACCAATTAGAAAAATTATTACGAACTTTATCTAAGGGAGGATAACATGAATATCTCATGTATTGTGAGAGACAAGATCTCAGCTACAGTTATTGCATCTAAAGGTTTTTGTCCTAGTTGTGGAGGCCGTATTTTATCTCAAGACAACTTTTGTCCTAGTTGTGGTTTCTCACTAGAAGAAAGTGGGGATGAAGATGAGTCCATTGAAAATATTATTAGAAAAAATATGGATATAATTGATAGAGATGAATGTACCTATCCAGAAAATCCAAGAGGTCCGGGTGGTGGATTAGGTAGATATGCAGGGCAGAGAGTAGGTAGAGGGATAGGTATAAGGAATCGGCGAAATCCTTCAGGGTTTGAGATATTAAGGGGTGATAACTCTTTAGCTACTGCAGACACTGATATCGTTGTATCGGATGAGGATGTCCATGTTACAGTTAGAGACGTAAAGAATGTTTTAAAAAGTCTTAGAAAGCGTTCGGGAAAAAAATCTTAACCACAATCAAAAGATGAAAAGCCTATGGAATTTTCCATAGGCTTTTTTTTGAGAAAGTCATGCCTAAAAAAATCAAAAAGACCTGTAAGAATTGTGTTTGGTTAGCTCGTAAGGAATGTGATTCTCCTAAAAAAGTTTGTCATCGCTGGATTTATAAGAAAGCTAGTTGTGTTTTATGTGTCTACCGAAAAGAGTGCAAGCTATTAGGAAAAGACACAAGTAGAGATAATGTCTGTTTGACTTTTAAAAAGATAAAAACGAAGCCTAAAACGAAGGCCAAAAAATTAAAAATAGAGAGATCTGTTAAAAAGCTAGAAAAGCAGTTAAAAAAGAATCCCGACGAGTTAAAAGATGAATTTTCTCCTGTGGGTTTAATTGAAGACATTATTTCTGCAAGTTACAATCCTAAAGTGTTTGAACTCGTCGATGATAGAGACATTCCTAAAGCAGATAATCCAATTCGTTTTATAACAGACAAGAGTTTCATGGGAATAGATTTGTTTCCCATGCAATTGAAGACTTTCTTAGAATTTTTTAGCTCGTACTGCACTAGATGCAGTGATACCAAGTTTATTAGAAATGAGATTGAAGTAGACACTCCTATAGGTAACATCTTTGATAAGACTGTACTTTATCATAATGGAGTTTGCCCTAAGTGCGGAGAAACAAAGTATGAAGCAGTCAAGAAAAAGAGGCATTGTTTTTATAACCAATTGATAGGAGTAGCGGGACAAAGAAGTTCTAAGTCTACATCTGTTGGTATAATTTCTGCAGCGATAACTCATGAATATTTAAAATTACCTTCTCCTGCAGAGTTCTTTGGCTTACTTCCTAACTCTACTTTGCATGGAACATTTGTAGGTTTAAGGTACAGTGATGCTCGTGATAACTTGTGGGCACCTTACTATAATTTGCTTACAGGGACTAAATGGTTTCAAGAGTACCATGCTTTTCTAGAAGAAGAAAGTCTTAGATTAAGTACAGAACTATTTAAGATTAGAGACACATTCGTAGCATACAATTTCAAGAATTTAGGTATCTATCCTTCAGGTCCAGATAAAAGGAAGCTCCGAGGGAGAACTCGTATAATCTCTGCACTTGATGAAGTAGGTTGGTTTATTGGTGGGAGTGCAGGGTCGACAAAGTTCAATCCTGATGAAATTTATGCTGCTTTAGACAATTCATTAATGACAGTACTCACAGCTTCAAAAAGATTATTTAAAAAACACCCAGATATTCCTACTGCTTATGGTTTGTATATCTCTTCTCCTAGTAGCAAAACAGATAAGTGTATGAGAATGTATAAACAAAGTAAAGGCAGTAGAACAATGTATGGGTTTCACAAGTCAACTTGGGAATTTAATCCTAACATAACTAAAAAGGATTTAAATGAAAAATATAGAGAAGACCCTGTAGCAGCAGAAAGAGACTTTGGAGCTAATCCTCCTTACAGCTCTGCACCTTTTATTAAAGGACCTTCTCATATAGTTCCTCTTTTCTCTAAGAGAAAAAATCTGTTCAAGGTTACGGGTTACAAAACAACTTCAGATAGTCTAGGAGGTACGTTACTCTATCCGGTAGTTTCGTTTGTTAAGAAACATACTTTTCCTTCTGTATTGGCTGTTGATACCGGCTATAACCACAACAGTTTTGCGTGTTCTCTAAATCACTGGTTTGAGAAAGATGGAAAACTATATTATGCAGTTTCTGGAGTTATTGAGATAATTCCCGATCCACATCCTGTTAGCTTCCCAGATGTCTATGACTACGTGTTGACTCCTATTCTTAAAGAATATAATGTTAAGGTAGTTGCTTTTGATAGATGGCAGTCAATAGATTTAAGTCAAAGAACATTTAAGGATCATAAGATTCAAGCCTTTAGTTATTCTGTTACCATGAAAGACTTTATTGACTTGAAGAATAAAATATATTCAGGGGATTGTATGTTCCCTAAAGTAGAAAAAGAAGTAGAAGAGTTATTAGCTTTAAAGCAGGAGCTGTCTTCCCTAATAGCAGGAAATCCTATTAGTCATATGTTTTTACAGTTCTTGATGTGTAGAGATACAGGTAGAACTATAACTAAAGGAGATGAGATAACTGATGATATCCTTAGAACTATTTGCTTAGGGTATTCTATACTTACTCATGAAGACTATAAAGATCTTTTTACGTTTGATGGGAAGATGTTAAACAAATATAATAAAATCGATTCCATCATGTCTGTCAATCTTAGGTCACAACCAAACTTAGGGAATTTAAGCAACCTTGGATTCCAAGTAAGAAGTGTTCCGGGAATAGGTGTGATTCAGTCACGAAATATTACTAGATAATACTGGAGGTAGGAAATGAATCGAGTACATACTTTTCTAAAAAGATATCCAAAACTTAATGATACTCAAAAAAATATAGCGTCTTCGATGATACTTTCTGGAGGAACTGAGAAGGTAGTTATAGAAGCAATTCAAGGGTATAAGTCAGGTTCTTCTAAGCCTAATTCTATGGCCTGTCCTCGGTGTAATTCTACTATGGTTTCAATTATACTAGCAGATGGTAGAAAAGCTAGATACTGTACTAAAGATAGAATAACTTTGCCTTTTAAGGTACGAGAATAGGAGGATTGCTAATGGGAGAAATGGTACAGATTAAGGTCTCAGCATTTCCGAAAGAAAAACCTATTCCTAAATTCAACTGGAAGAATAATCAACAGAAATTTGATCTTAATATTTCTGATATTAAACTTCATAGCGTTCTTCGGAAGCTTGCAGACAAAATGTATGATAAAGGTGAAGGTAAAGTAAAAATAAAATCAGGATCTATAGAGATTTCTGATGATTTAAAACCTTTATCTAATTTATTTTTTACTTTGTTACCTTTGTATATGGAGCGTTATCTAGGTTATGATTACGACGATGAACTAGAAAAAAAGTTACTTAAGCGTGAAGATTTAAAAGAGTTAATAAAAAACGCTTACAATTTTCTAAAGGAAAAAGAATTAATTACTTCTCCACTCAAAGAGTCTTTTCGGAGTCTTTTCAAATTCTATCAAGATAAGGACAATCTTTCCGAGCTAGCAGAAATAGTAAAGCTTTTGAGAAAACAGAAATTTCAAAAAAGTTTGGAGGAGTTTGATAGGAAGTTGTTTAATAAGTTTAGTGTATTGTTTGATTACAAAAAGAAGAAGCCAAAAGCAGTAGAAACTGCTATGATTTTTATTCTTAGAAATATAAATAGAGTAGATGACAGAGTTCTTAGACTGTTTCTACGAGGTATAGAACATCAAGAAGTTAAGACAGCAGAAAACTATACTAAAGTGATTGTATCAAGAAGAAAAATAGCCAAGAAACTTTTTGGTACTGCTACTCCTAGTACGGATCAACTTGAAGAACTGTCGGAAGACAATCCTAAGAAATTCAAAGAATGGAGAAAAGGACTAGGAGTCTTAAACAAAAAAGCTAAGTTAGTTATAGAAGATAGTTGGGTAGACAGTGGATTTGATGTAGTTTCTGTTTCTAAAGCTAACAAACTTTGTAAATCTATAGGAGTACAATCACCTATTGATCCAGGTTTTGAAGGAATGGTTTCAATGGGTGATACACCCGCTAAGATCTTTAGTTTTTATACATCATCAGGATTAAAACTTAATGCTAATCCTGGTCCTAGCGTTAAAATGAATCTTGATTATAAAGAAGGTAGTAGAGCAAAAGGTGAGGGTTTTTATTGCTCTGCACTTCCAGAAGGTTCTTTTACTAATGAACGTGTAAAGTTTTATACTTTAGATCATGAGAAGGATTCCTCTGAAAAGATATTCTTTTCGGTATTACAAGTCTTTGATGTAATAGAAGATATCCGTGATACCCTTTCTGAAGATATAGAATCTAAAAAGCTTAAAACTAAGATATCTGCTACAATAGCTAGACTAGCAGATTTAACTTGCGGAAGGATGGGTAACCGAAGATCAGAGATAGTTAAAAAAGGACAATTAGATAAAAAAGGAAATCCAGCGAGACCGGTATATGGATTGCATAACTTAAAATCTAAACATTTCAAATGGAATAAGAAGAAAAAGTGTTTTATTATTTCTTATGTAGGAAAAGGAAACAAAGATCAAAAGAAGTTTGTTTATGATGAACAAGTTATTAAAGTACTTAGACAACTCTTGAAGGGTAAAGAAAAAGAACAATATGTGTTCTCCTTAAAAAAACATGGCAAGACTCCAAGGGAGTCACAAAGAGTAAATCGATACTTAAAAACTATAGGGTTTCCGGGAGGAAACTTGCACAAGTTTAGACACTATCATGCTTGTAGAATATTTAGAGAGTTTATGGAAGAAGCTTTCAAAGAAGATTGGGATGATGATGAAGTACTTGCAGAGTTCAAAGAAACGATAGAAAGGATTGCAGGAATGTTAGGAAATACTCCTGCGGTTATTATTAAGAACTACCTTTCACCCCTACTCTCTAAAGAATACTTTGAACATTTCAATGTGAGTCCACCTAAGACTGTTAAAAATGTTATCGAAAATAAGATAACAGGTAGTTACTCTGAGGGGCTGTAAAATCATGAAATATGTTCTTATTAAGTCTACGGTTGAATACCAAAGGAATGATAGAGTTATCGTTAGAGTTAAAAAGGAATTCTTCAGAGCTCTCATCCAAAAGGTAAAGAAAAATAAGGTTGCCGTTCTCTTAGACACAGGAGCAGAAATTACTATCCCTATGAACAAAGTGAAAGGTTTCACCTCTAAGAAACGAAATCCTAAGCCCATTCCTAAAGATAAGGTGGAGAAAAAACTGAAAAAGAAAAGAATTACAGGTATAGATAAAGAAGATAAAGAAACTAAGATAAGGAAAGTTTCGGGTAAAAAGTCTAAGAAGATTAATATCAATAGATTAAAACAAGATCCAGACAAGTACATACCTGGTTTGAATGTAAAACAGATAGTTAAGATAATGGATAACGCAGCAGATTATTATTACAATACAGGGAAAATCTTAATTTCTGACGAAGTTTTCGACAAGTTGGAAAATGAACTCAGGGAAAGAGAACCAGGACATCCTAGGTTAAAAAAAGTAAGAGCCCCTATAAGAACTACTATGGAAAAAGTAAACCTTCCATATTACATGCCTTCACTTGATAAATTAAAGCCAGACAACAATTCAATCGAGAAATGGACTTTTAAGTTTGAGGGTCCTTATCTTGTTATGGACAAAATGGATGGTGTAAGCCTATTAATAGACGGGAAGTCTAACAGCTGGAAGCTTTATACTAGTGGTGACGGAAAAATAGGACAAGATCTATCTTATCTAGCGCCTTTTTTAAAGTTACCTAAACCGAAGTCTGGGATAACTGTTAGAGCTGAGATAGAGATAAAAGATTCTGCTTTCAAAGCACTCAAGTCTAAAGATGCTAATCCTCGTAGCACGGTTTCAGGTATAACGACTAGTAAAAAGGTAGACGGAAAGAAACTAAAATCTACTGATATTATTGCTTATGAATTAATAAATCCTGTTTTAAAACCTAGTGACCAGATGAAGAAATTAAAATCATTAGGTTTCAAGGTTGTTAAACACAAAATAGTGGACAACATAGATGCAGGAACACTTTCTAAATTCTTTGAAACTCGAAAAGGGAAATCTGATCATGCAATTGACGGCTTAGTTATTTCTCAAGATACTAGGCATACGAGAACAACGTCTGGAAATCCAGAGTATTCTAAAGCCTTTAAGATGAATATAGCAGAAAATATTGTTAATGTTGTAGTTAAAGAAGTACTTTGGAGACCTAGTAAATGGGGATTCCTTAAACCTAGAATTAAGATAAAACCTGTAACATTATCTGGTGTTAAGATAACCTATGCAACTGGCTTCAATGCTAAATTCATCAGAGAAAACTCTATAGGACCAGGTGCTATAGTTAAGCTGGTTAGGAGTGGAGACGTCATTCCACATGTTCTAGAAGTTTTAAAACCTGCCAAGAAACCTCAGATGCCTGACAGAGATTATGAATGGACAGACACTGAAGTGGACATCTATCTTCCTGACAAAGAACAGTCAAACACAGTAAAAATAAAATTTATTTCTTCCTTCTTTAAAACTATAGGAGTTGAAGATTTTAGTGGCGGTTTAGTTTCCAAATTGTATGAGGATGGACTAGACACGATAATGAAGATAGTCAAAGCAGATAAAAAGAGACTACTAACTATTCCAGGAATAAAAGACAGACTAGCTACAAAGATTACAGAAGGAATTAAAAAACGGTTATCGCAAGTAGAACTTCATAAGCTTATGTTTGCTAGTGGGGAATTTGGTAGAGATTTAGGAAGTCGTCGTATTAAGTTGGTTTTAAAAGATTACCCCAATGTCTTAACAGCAGACTGGGGTGAAAAGAAACTTAGACAAAAACTTTTACAGGTACCTGGATTCTCTACCAAGCTGTCCAACTACTTTGTTCAAGGACTTCCTAAATTTCAGAGTTTTCTTAAAAAGATTAGACCTTACATTAAAATAGTTAAACCTCAAAAGATTAAAAGAACCAGTTCTAGTTTACGGGGACAGAAAATTTGTTTTACTGGATTTAGAAACAAAGAGTTAGAGAAATCAATAGAACAAGCAGGTGGACAGCATGGGAACATGTCTAAAGACACTACTATTCTTCTGGTCAAAGATTTATATTCTACCACTAAAAAAATGCAGAAAGCAAGGGAACTTGGAGCAAAAATAATGACAGAAGACAAGTTCAGAACCATGTTTAGCTTGTAGGAGGGAAGTTCATGGAATACGTTACCGTTAAAGGAGCAAGGAAAGCCCGACTAAAATCTGTGAAGTCTTTAAATCTCAATGCTTTGGCAAAGGCTGCTCAGAAAGTGTATGATGATTGGGAACAAGATGAAGAAGGTTATTCTGAGGAATATGGTACTGGTGGAATATGTCAAGATATTGCTAGTGAAATAGCAGATAAGTTGAATGATAAGGGTATAGATTGTACAACTGTTTCTGCTCAGATGGGTGAACAGCATGTTTGGATAGTAGGTAAGTTTAAAGAAGGAATTTATGAAATTGATATTTATCCTCAAACTTATGAAAGAGGTGGAGGCTATACTTGGAAGAAAGTACCAAAAGTAAAATTTTCCCGTAGCGATTTGATTGTAGATATGTTGTCCCCTGATCCAAAAGATTTTGATGACTACTGTGAAAATTGAGAAACTATAATTTGTAAGGGGAGTTCATGAAATACGTTAGAATTATTTCAACTAGAAAAGGTAGTTATTTAGACAAACAGGTTATACCTATAGTAGGTGATATTGTTTGGGCTTTGATTGGATTTGTTGAAAAAGTTGTTAAAGGAAAAATAGTTTCTATATCTGATATAGACAGAAAAGGTCTCGCTAATACCTATATTGATATCATTAGCAAAGGAAAAAAATATCACGTGAATACTATGAGTATTTTTGATCATAAACCTAAGAGGGTAAAGAAAAAAGACAGATATGGTGAAGTAATAATTTGGCAGTAATAGAAAGGAGGAGAGTTCATACTAACAAGAAAGTTGAAGAGATAGAAAAAAACCATAGAAAGTTAAAAGGGAGAAATCATGCAAATAGAATCAGTTCATCTTTACGCAAAGATAGTTTCTAAGAAGACTAAAGAGAATAGGATGTTTTTTGGTGAGGATATTTCTTATAGCTTATATAAAGACTCCTCCAAAGAAGAGATGGATAACAGCGTTAGAAAGCCCTACATACTTACTTTCGACTTTCCTGAAGGGAAATTCAATTGTGTGGTAGTGTGTATCCGTAAATCGGTAGAAGAGTCTTTACAGGGGAATAATAAGTTAATCTGTGTGGTTGCTCCTGAGAGTTCTCTTTATATTTTAAATGCTTCCGGGCAGAACATAGATTCTCTTCACTGCTAAGATCTCATGACTTATCGATTCCCAGAGTATCCAGAAAACTGGCAACAGATAACTAAGATAATTAAGAAGAGGGACAACTATACCTGTCAGAAATGTTTGACAAAGTTTCCTAAAAGCTCAAAATCTCTGAGAGTTCATCATGTGATTAGCTTATCTAAAGGTGGTAGCAATGACCCTATTAATCTAACAACGATATGCAAAGACTGTCATGACTTAGAGCATCCACATTTGAGAGCTAGAATAGATCCAGTTTTTAGAAAACAGTTAGTCTATAATAAATACAAATCCAAGTACCGTCCTAATGGATTTAGAAGACATAAATCCTTTGGAAGTAAATCATGAAATCTAGCTTTTAGAGTAACTTTTTCGTAACTTTGAAAAAAGTATCTTGGCTGAAACTAGCAATCTAGGTACGGTTTAACCCTACTCCTATTGACTCTGTACTATGGTTAACCTAGTCCCAGAGAGGTGGGTTTTCAAAACACGTGTTTTACACTAGTTTTTGAGAACTGTCTCTAAGAGTGTCGATTAACCGGGTTTTAGTAAAAACAAGAGAATCTAAGTGTTACCCTATGGAGGTAAATCATGAAACATAGAATTCCTGAACTGATATCTAAAGTTGTTGAAGATGCTAGAAATGATAGGGTTTCTTTAACTGTGTCTGGTAATATTAAAATTTCTGCATCTCCTGCTAGCGAGGCTCTAGGGCAGGTAGTCCAAGCCCTACAGATATTTGTTAACATTAGTAATGGTGAGAACGCTGCTTTGAAAACAGCCCCCGATGAAATACAAGAAAAAGCTCAATCTCTGATTTCAGGCACTAAAAACTTGATTGGCATGATTAATCAAATGATTGGCCTGAAACCTGAAGAGGTGGCAGAAAAGGAAGAAGTAGTAGAAAAGGAAGAGGTTAAAGAAGAACCCGAAAAGAAACCTGTTGAGGAAGAGGTAGAAGAAGAGGGGTAGAAATTAAATCATGAAATATGTTATCATTATAGGTACGAAAGAAATTAAGTATGAAGTCATTAAAAAGGATAATAGTGACTTTTTAAAAAAACTATTTTGGAATTTTCAAGATACCAAAGGATGGACACTTAATTTTGGAATTAGTGTACCTATTGTCGTTGCATATTCTGGTGCTACTAAAAACCCAAAGTTTATAGGATATATTCAATATACAACCTTATCTTATCAACCTGAAATTCTTAAAGCAAAAATAGATATAACTTCTAGAATTAAAAATAAGTTACCGATTTTAATTAAATTAATATCCTTATTCAAATCTGAAGTTAAAAAGATAAAAAATTTAACTACATTTAGAATGGAAAATGCTACAAAAGAAGGAGAAAGATTAGGAAGACTCCTCAGTAAAAAACTTGGGTTAAAATTTGAAATGAAAAGGTAACCATGAAATATATCCAACTAACTGTTTCTTTAAAAGATAGAATACTTTTCTTGTTTTACTCTCTGATTTCAGAAAAGTATCTTACACGTGCTCCTTGTCCTCATTATAAACCTGAAATCAAAAGTGAAACTATAGATAAAACTAGGAGTGAGGATAATAAAAAAGAAGAACCAGTTGCGATGGAGGTTCTTTTTTTTGATCTAGCACAGAATGGTCAGGAGTTAATCGTTGGAAATGGAAAAAAGACCTAAACTAGAAGATTTCTTATTAAGAGAGCGAGGAAGTATGGACACTGAAAAGAAAGCTGTAGAAAGCAAGCCTAACAAATCTAAGTATGGAATCGGTTTTGATATTGGAACAGGATTCCTAGTTTCTTCATACTTTGAGGGAAGTGATCTAAAATACAAATCCATAAGAAATTGTTTTGTAACTATAGATAAAAAACTTTTCCGTCCTTCTTTATTTGGAAATACAGTTAGCTACATAGACAGAGGTGATGATATCGTTATAGTGGGAGACGATGCCATGGAATTTGCAAAGATAAGGAATACGGCAGCTCAAAGACCTATAGCAAGCGGTATCATAAATCCCAATGAAAGAGAATCTGTTTCTATCCTAAAAGAAATCTTCAGTCATATGATTAAACCTTGCATTAAAACACTCAACGAGAAACTAGTGTTCTCTGTTCCAGGAAAGAATATAGGTAATCCTGATTTTGATGTTTCCTATCATACTATGTCTTTGCAGTCTTTATGTAAATCTTTTGGAGTGGAAGCAGAACCTATTAATGAAGCGTATGCTGTAGCTATTTCTGAAATCGGAGGATCTACTTCTCCTCTTACAGCCCTTTCTTTTAGCTTCGGGGCGGGATTGGTAAATATTTGCTTAACCTACAAGGGCATTCCTTTGTTTGAATTCTGTATAGATAAATCAGGAGACTTTATTGATAAACAAGCAGCTAAAGGTGTGGGAGAGTCTGAGTCGGTGATGTGCCATATTAAAGAAAAAGAACTAGACTTAGCAGCTAGTGAATACAAAGTATCTCCAGAAGAGAGAGCTCTAATGTTTAGTTATAAGTTTGTTGTGAGAAATACTCTATTAGAAGTAAAACATGCCTTTACACAAACTAAAAATGTTAGAATTCTAGAAGAAATACCTATAATTCTTTCAGGGGGTACAATCACTGTAAAAGGATTTCTTGACTTGTTTAAGAGTGAACTAGAAGCAACTCCTTTGCCTTTTAAAGTAGGATCCATAACTTTTGCTAAAGAACCTTTGAGAGCTGTAGCTAGAGGATGTCTCTTGGATGCCAGTAGTCGATATAATGAGGAGAGTTCATGAAACTCATAAAATTGAAATCTATAAACTCCCCTAGAATCTTCTGTGATATGGATGGAGTACTAGCAAATTTCGATAAAGGTGCGAGTAAACTCTTTCCTAAAAGATGGAAGAGACTTATCGTACAAAATCCAGCTCTGTTTTGGAAGACGGTCTCTGAAAAAGGAACAGAGTTCTGGTCGGAGTTGTTGTGGATGCCAGGAGGTAAGAAACTCTGGAATTTTATTAAAAAATACAATCCCACAATTCTTTCTTCTCACCCTAGAGAAAAATATACCTGCGAACAAGGGAAAAAGCTTTGGCTAAAGAAGCACTTGGGAAAGAAATTCTCTAAGAGAGCTATTATCTATCCTAAAGCCTTGAAACCCGGCTATGCAAAATCTGGAGATATTTTGATTGATGACAACAGAATCACCATTAAAAATTGGAAGAAAGCTGGAGGCATAGGAATTTTACACAAAAAGTCTGAAGACACGATTAAAATCTTAAGAAAACATCTGGAGAATCCATGAAACTCATTAAAATTTCTAATAGAACGGTAGAGGTTCTTAGTCTAAAGGTAGACCTAAGAGGGAAAGATAAGAACAGGATGCTTATCGCTAACGGACTACTCACAGAGATAGTTAATGCTGTCAAAACTTCAGGCAAAGAGGTTGAAGACTTAGCTAACAAACTATCTAAGATTCCGGTAAAAAAGTTAGAAGATGAGTTTGGAAAGTTTGTGGGTAAAGGGACTACCAGGGCAGTTTTTAGGAGAAAAGACGTAGTAGTTAAAAGAGCTATTAACAAGAAAGGATTAATACAAAACAAAAGACAATCGGACGTTTACAAGACTGGCAAAAAGAAACTTTTATCCCCGGTATATACTCTTTCAGACAACAAAAAGATACTTGTCATGAAAGATGTCCCACCCCTTAAGAAACAAAAATGGTCTCCAAAAGAAATGAAAGAAATCGGGATGATTTTGAGAAATCAAGAGGTAGAAAATATTTTAGAAGAAGAAGTTTCTGTTCCTTATGTCTTAACAGGCCCTAAGTGGAAATGGTTAGACAAGTGGGAGTGGGGAGATGGATGGTCTAATGTAGTAACTGAAGACGGAGAAGCAGGGTTTATAGGAGATCTAGTTAAACCTGACAGTTGGGGTAGAGATGAGAAAGGTAATCTTGTCCTAGTGGACTACGGGTACTGACATGAGATCAGATATCTATTATAGAATAACTAGGACTAGACAATTTTTGTGGAACAACCGTTGGTCTAGGATAGTTGTTATGCCTAAAAAGAATTTTTTTGTACTACCATATGAGAGACCGTATCATAGACATCACACTAATCTTTGGATAGATTTCTTGAAAACTAAGCACAAAAAAAGTAGATTATTTCTTCACACCGTTAAGATATGGCACATTAGAAAGAGGACTAGAGTTTTGACTAATTGGAAAGGTGAACCTCTGTATGAGGTTATGATCAACGTTAGGAATTATGGACACAAAGAAGTTTTAAAAACCGTTCCGGTGTGAAAATAGTTAATAAGAGGTTGAACAATGAAATTGGTTACTGTTAAAGCAGAATCCCTTAAGTATCTAACGATATCTCTTCCCAAGCCCACTCCTGAGATGGTTAGACAATATAGAGAAAGAACTTCTGAGCACATTAACAGAGTTAGAAAGAATTTAAAGAAAATTGCTAAGAAGTACGGTAAACGAGTTAAGAATCAACCTTACACTAACCCAGAGAATTTGTCTAGGAGAGGACTTCTTCACGATAAATCTAAGTATTCTGATATGGAAAGGATTCCGTGTATCTGGTTGACTTGGTATCACTACAAGAAAAATAAGGATGAAGACTTTATTTATCCTCCGGGAGTAGAAAGAGTTGTTAAAAAAGCTAATAGGCATCACGTTAACACTAATAGACATCATCCAGAATATCACGCTAGTCCCACTGATATGACGTATGAGGATCTTAGCGAGATGGTTGCAGACTGGGCAGCAATGAGTCAAGAACTAGGTACATCTTTGAGGGAATGGGTTAAGGCTAATCTAAAGAATTGGGATTTTAAGAATGAAGACAAAAGATTCATTAATGAGTTAGTAAAGATGTTTGATGATGGAGGTGATAATGTTTAAGCTCAATGCCGAGAGAATTTTAGGTTTTGTTCAACCTAAAACAAAGATAGAGTCTTCAGCGGTGAATACTCTTATCAATGTTGTTCAACCGAACACAAGTGTTGGAGTTTTAGAGGGCATGACATCAAGTACCAGTGAACAAGCTCTCAATTCCTTATACAGAGAAATTTATCTGTATGACACTACCGCAGGTCCAACAGTAGACTTACTTTCTAATCTTCCTTGGTCTAACTTTACTTTAACTGGAGTTAAAGATCCTAAGATTCTAAAGATATATGAAGACACTATGGAGGAACTCGGGGTCGTTAATCTAATGATTGAGCTGTCTGTTTCCTTTTTAGTACTAGGAAAAGTAATAGGATCACTTCTTTTTGATGATAATAGAGGACTCTTCACTGATTTAGCTATTTTTAATCCAGACGATTGTGAGATTACTCCAATTCCATTACGTGGTTACGACCCAAAGATAGATCTAAAAATAAGCGGCGAGATGAAAAAGTTTTTAAGATCTACCGACCCCAGAGATAAAGAAGCTAAGTCTGAAATCCCACCTAAGTTAATGTCTCAATTATTAAATAAGGCTAAGATAGAATTAGAACCTTTAAACACTTTGTATTTAGCTAGATCATATGTTCCGGGTATTCCTAGTATTAGTTATTATACTAGAGTTCTCCCGATTTGGTTGATAGAAAAAGCTTTGATGCGAGGTACTATTATAGGATCTTGGAGACGGCAACGCAGCATTCTTCATGTTGTAGCTGGTGATGATGAATGGGAACCTACAGATGATCAACTAGCTAACATTACTTCCTTGTTTATTAATGCAGATCAAGATCCTCAGGGTGCTGTTATTACAACTAGAAAAGGAGTTGAAGCTAGTGAGCTCCGTTCTGGTTCTGACTTCTGGAAGGTAAGTGACGAGTGGGATATTTTTTCTAATGCTAAGATGAGAGCCTTAGGTGTGAACGAATCTTTCCTCTCAGGAGAGACTAGTTATAATTCTATGGAGGTGGCACTTAGTGTTTTTATAGAAAACCTTAGAAACTATAGAGAATTTATGACGAGGAATGTACTTAACGATAAAGTATTTCTTCTTCTTGCTAAGTACCATGGTTTCAAACATAGAACACAAGCAGAACTTTCTCACCATATTAGAATAGAGTCTAAGCATGACAAATATAGAATTTTTGGATCAAAGAATCTAGCTAATTCATCTCAATATATTACTCCTAGTGTTCAATGGCACAAAGACTTAACTCCTAGATCAGATACAGATTACCTAGAGATATTAGGTACTGCTGAAGAAAAAGGAATTCCTATCCCTTTAGCCATGATTGCTAGTGCTGCAGGTGTTGATATTGACGAAGTTTTAGATTCAACAGCACAAGATATTATTTTGAGAAAGAAAATTAAAGCGTACAAAGACAAAATAGCGGCAATCGGTGATACTGAAGAAGGAGAAGGTGGAGGAATGTTTGGGAAAGTAGATCTTAAAGATCTTCCAGATGAAAAGATTCTAAAAGCCAGAGAGGCAGCTGGATTAATTCAAGGTAGTAAAAATATAAAAGGAAAATCTTGTTTAAATTTTTAGGGGGACTAAATGCAAAAAGTTATGATATATGGATCGTCTATTATATCGAGTTCGAAAAGTTTTTCGCTTTTTAAGAAAGAGATAATCACAGCAAAAGATAATGGAAAGATTAAAAAGCTTGTTAACTTAAAAGACGAAGGGTTCAAGAATCTTGTAGATATTTCTTGGCTTCCCTTTGCCTCTAAGAAGTACTGTATCTCTTCTAGTATTGATGATTACGTAGTCACTCCTGTAGGTATAGTTACCTCGGATATTCCTAACAGAAATTCTCAGTGTTTTTCTATGGCCTCTCTAGTTGAGTTTGATGTTAATCAAAAGGTCCAAAGATACAAAACATTTGTAGGGGCTCCTACTTTTGAGGAACATAGAAATTCTGACGAAACAAAAGCTAAAGGTGTTAACCTAGATGCTAACTTAACTAATGTTCCTTATTATAAGATAGCTAAGGTTAATGTTCTAGCAGCTTTTGATAGAACAAAAGACAGAAGTCTAGCTCTTGATATTTTAAAAGGTGAGAAAAATGCTTATTCTATGGGAGCTCTTTGTGGAATTTTTCAATGTAGTATTTGCGGAGGTGTATTAGGGCCTTCCATAAAAAGGACTTGTAGCTGTAAAGGCAATTTCGATAATCTTAAAGAGTATGGTAGCATCGTAAAAGGAAAACTACACTATATATTTGCTGTTGATCCAGTGTTCGTTGAATTAAGTTCTGTTGCAGACGCAGCAGATACTACAGCCATTGGTGAAGTTTTTTCTTAGGAACACTCAGGATAGTAGAAGAATCCTTATCTAAGACGTGAGATGGTACAGTTTTATTTTAGTTTATTTTTGTGAATTGTATCAGGGGCAAGTGTGTGTTTAAGAAACTGATAGCCTTTTTTGAAATGGAGGCACTATGGTACTGTAGAAAGGAGGATGGTGTCATTATTTTTTTAAATTTGATGTTCAGGGAGGTGGGATAATGGCGAGAAAAAAGAAGTACAGTCTCTTTACAGCTTCCTCTAAAGGTCAGTTATTCCGATCTAAGTGTGAAGGATGTGGAGAGACAATTGTAGTAGGAGCGATTGACAAGTTTTGTCCTTTCTGTTTTGAAGAAATTTCTCTTGGAGCACCTGTTAAAACAGCGTCTCTAAGAGCTTCTTTGGAAAGTCCTAGACTAAAGTGTGGTACTTGTAGTAGTAAGATTTATTCAAATTCATCTTTAAAGGATGAAGATCTTTCTAACCGAGTATATTGTACTGTCTGTGGTTCCTCGGAAGTAGAAGTAATATCAGAAGAAGAAAATAGTGAGGAAGAAGTTAACATTGAAAGAGCAGAAGATGGAGAGGTTAACACTGAAGAAGTTAACACTGAAGTAGAAAAAATTGAACCAGAGATAGTGGAGGAAGATAGAGAAGAGGAGGAAGTTCAAGATGCACTTTCGTCTGATTCTTTAGGGATCGAAGCTAGTTTGATTTCTTCTCCTGAACCCACATGGGTATTTTTTAAAGGTGGAGTACCAGCTTTTAAACTTGTTAAATCAAAGACTCCTGTAGCTGCACATCCAATCTTTGACACCGACCAGTTTCTAGAAGCTTTCAAACAAAGAGCCAAGGAAACTAGTCTTACTTCTACAGTCAAAGAATTTAATGGTGATGTATTTGAGTTAGGAGAAGTATTAAGTTCTCTTGATCTCGAAGAGTTGGCCTTTGAAAGACTTCAGTCAACAGTTATTCCTAAGTTTCTCGATTGTCTAGCGTTGTCTATAGAAGGAGCTGTTAAAGGAGTTTATCCAAGCCTTAACAAGCAACTTAAAGCAGCATTTTTTGATGAACTGGTAGCGAGGGGACTTACTGATTCAAAAGCTATAAGTGCTGTTGAATCTGCTTTTACAGCTGCTGGATCAGACGTGTTTACTGCGTTGGTTTCTAAAGCAACTGAATTGATGTACAAGAAACCTGAAACTTACAAGGAGATTAAATCTACTATTCAAAGTTCAGGAACAATTCATGGAGAATTGCAAATTTCTGAGGAAGATCTGGAACAGAAAGAGGTCGAAGAAAAGTTGAGAGCAGGTAACATTAATTTTAATCCTTCAAAAAATGTTTTGCCTCTATCTGTAATAAATCCTATTGCAGATAAAACAATAGCATCTTATAGGGAACGGATTTCTTTTAGGAAGTAACTTCGTAGATTGAAAGAAATCTTTGAAAAATTTTTAAAAAGGAGGGAAAGTGTATGTTGCATTTAGACGGAAAAACCAGAATCAGTCAAAGCAAAGAGTTTCCTATTTCTACAGGAGAGGTTGTTGCTGCTGAGGGAGTTGCCTTAATGCAGGTTCTGGAAGATGGGGAGGAGTGTGTCAAGCCTACTACTGCTGCAGGAACTGAAGTTTTTATTGGCTTTTCTTATGGGCAGACAATGACTCCTGTTACTAAGAGTAACGTTGAAGAATTAACCTGTCCAGCTGTTGCCCTTTACACGGTAACTTTGGAAAAAGAACCTATCGCAGCGCAAATTTATATTGTTAACAGCGCTGGAACAGAACAAACGTCTGGTGATCCTGCTAATGCTAATGAGTATAGTATTGTAGCAAAGGTTGTTACTTTTCATGCAGGACAGGCAGGTCTAGTAGAAACTATTACTTATCGTTACAGTCCTACTGCTGTTGAACTTCAGTTTGAAGACAAGTTGGATCTCACTTCTTTTGCAGCTACAGATTATGTAAGTTCTATAGGAGCAATTTTGCAGGGTGAAATCTTTACGGATCAGTTTGATGCAGGTGTAGCTTGGGCAGGAGGAGCAGTAGTTAAGTGCGGGGCAAGTGGAATCGTTACTATTGGGGGTGCGGGAGCTACAATTTCTTGTGTGGTTACTCACGTTCCTACAGTCGAAACTCCTTTTCTGGGGCTTCGGTACTAGTACTAGTACTAGTGATATTTTTTTAAATAAATAGAATACTATTAAGGAGGGATATTTGGAAATGAAAGCAAATCCTTACAGAACTCTCATTGGAAAGGACAAGTCTCCTTTTCTTCCGGGCATTACTAAGATTGGAGGACAGAATTATCCTTTTACAAGTAACAAAGGAGAGATCAACGCTTCTAGCCAAGCTGATCTGTTAGTACAGATAGGTAATGCATTAAAGACTGCATCAAAAGGGGAACTTGTTAAGGGGAGTGTCAGGGATACCGCAGAGAGAGCAAAAGAACGAAGACAAGCTTTAGTGGAGGCGGTAAACGACAAAACCGGACAGGCAATGTTCATGTTAGGTCAGGCAATTGGTGCAGAAATCATAGAGACAACGGATAGAGAAGGTTTCGCTCGTCGTATCTGTCTCTACAACGAGATTGGACAAGGCGAAACCAATTTGGTTACAGTTAAAGAGAAGAATGTAGTTGGCTTTATTGCTGTTTCACCTTCACAGGTTACTCCTGTAGAAATCAGGCAGCGTCAGCTCATGCCCCCTGAGTTCCATATTAATGGATTCATTCTTATTGATACTGCAGAACTTGCTAAGTCTTCTGGAGACCTTTTGGAAGAGAAGTATGAAGAAGGTCTAGAAGCTATTATGGTTCAGGAAGATAGACTCTGGAAAACTATGGCAGATCAGGCAGCTGTCGTACGTAACACAATTCAAAACTTTGCAACTTTTACTCCTGGTGTTTTTGCTCGGTTGATTAACCAGGTTGCTAGGTGGGGTATCCCTACTCCTTCTTGTTTGTTTGCTTCGGATCTGTGGCAAGATATTATTGCTAACAGTGACTTCGCAGGAGTTATGGACCCAGTTACTCAGTGGGAGTTGCTCCAAGAAGGGTATCTTGGTACCATGTATGGAGTAACGATGAATACCGACAATTTCCGTCAGCCTAATCTAAAAGTTTTAGACGCAGGTGAGGTTTACATTGTAGGTGCTCCTATTAATCATGGAGTATTTACTGTTAGAGGTACCATGACTGCAGAACCTGTCAATCGGTATTCTCAGGGTGAGCCTAAAAAGGGTTGGTTCCTGGATGAGATTGCTTCCATGGTTTTGGGTAATGCTATGAGTGTTGCTCGTGGACGTAAGATCTAACCACAAAGAATAGGTGAAAAAACATTTGATTATTAAATTTATCAAATATGATCAGGAGGTTAAAGGAGACCATGAAAATTCGAAGAACAATCAAAGCAGGTAAATTAATTCTAGAGGCTTACGTCCTTGCTAAGTCTGGAAAAACCAAAAATGCAGGAAGGCTTTTCGTTAAAGCTATTCGTGGTACAGCTGCTGATCCTCTTCTAGACGGTTTAGCTAAATCTATTAAAGACATAGAATCTGCTGAAGATGAAGATCTTCTTGATGAGACTGAAGAAGAAGTAGAAGTTGTTAATGATGATGAAGAAGAACTGGAAGCCGAAGACCTGGACAATGATAATGACGATGACGATGACGACGGTATTGAGGAAGAAGAGGAAGAAGAAGTTGAGATACCTGAGTCAGTGGCAAAAGTTCTTCAACTTAAATACTAGTTTTCAGAAAGTATTTAGAATTAATGAGAAGGGGAGACTGTTTCTTCCCTTCTCATTTTTTTGAAGGGAAGGATTAATGACTACTTTTGGAGTTTCCACTGAGATTACTACGGCTACAGATAAAACTCGAAGTAATCTTTCTTCTTTTTATAAATCATTCTCTACAGACTTGGTTAAAATAAATGCTCCGGTTACTATTGCTGCTGAAGCTGACAAAGATTTTGATTTGACTGATAACAGTTTTGTCGCTGTTATCCCAGACAGCTTTGGGTTGGAGAATGAAGTTTTAGAAATTATTCTAACAGACAGTGAAGCCAATACCTTTACTTTGAAACAGGTTGGTTTTTTGTTGTTAAGTTGTTCTAACCTAGTTAGTATGAACATTAAAAATACTTCTTTGACTCAGTCAATAGATATCACTGTAATTTTTTGAAGGAGCTTTAAAATGATCGAACCTTCACTAGCATTTCTGGGACAGTTTTTGGCGGATAGTTTTGAAATAGATAAATCAAAAGTTGTCTATGCAGATAAAGATTCAGTTTTCCGAAAACTTTCTAGCCGTAAACTTCCTTTGACTCTTCCAGGTATAACCTATTACAACACAAATGTGAGTTTTATAGGGGTACAGTTAGGAAGAAGAACAGGAGGTATGAGTATAGATACTAATCTAACTCAGACTATTTCGTCTATCTTAGAAGTGCAACCCATAGCTATGGAAATTTCTGTGGGTTTGATTAGTAGTTCTCTGAATGATCACCTTAATTTAGTCAAGTCTTATGTCGGTTTAATACACAACTCTACTTTTGAAGTTAGTCTTAAAGTAGCTGAGCGCTCAGAGAAGATAAATCTTTCTATTGTAGAATTATCAGAATTGAGTACTCCTCCTGAAGGTAAGGAGGGTTATGACTTTGATAGAGGAGTTTTCTATACTTTAGAAGGGGGCTTCCGTCTTAACAGTTTTGTCCTTTTCACTAAAGACTACAAACTCATTAGGGGAATAGACTACTCTTTGTATTTAGACGGAGCAGAGAATGATCCAACTATCAATGAAATTTTTTCTTAGCATCAAAAAAGGTACAGTATGAAAAAGATAAAGATACCAGCTAATGTTGCAAGTGTTCTAGCTTTAGAAATTGAAGGTACAAAAGGAGAATTATCAAAAGAGTGGAAAAAACAGAAAAGGTTAGTTCTAAGGGCAATTGACAATGCTCTTAGCGATCTTGCTGATGAAAATGATTTACCTCCTGTTCCTTTTCAAATACTAAAAAATATGATGGAACAATTCAAATAAATCTATTTTAAAAGAGGTTATCATGAATAAAGTACTTTTAGTGAGCCGTGTGAACTACAGCGTTAGTTTTAAGTATGGAGAAGAAACATTTGTGCTTTCTCCTAAACAAAGAACGAAAAGAGAATTTGAGAAAAGTAAACTAGGGGATATTGACGCAACTGAGATAATGATTGTTAAATAACATCTAGGGTATGAATACAAAGAAATTCATAAAAGGGTGTTAAAGGAGATTGATTATGGGAAGAGCAAAAGTTGATATCCAGGAACTCGATCTGAGCACGCGAGTTCCCAGCTTTCCCGGAATTTATGGAGGTATTGTTATACCTTCTAAAAAGGGAGATGTTGATGAAGCTACACTAGTTACTACTGAAACAGATTTATTAAAATATTTTACTCCTGATGAAACTGTTAAAGTAGGTTATAGTAATGCTTATTACTCAGCTGTTTCTTATTTGATTAAGAGTAATAAACTATGGGTAGTTAGAGCAGCTAATGTTCCACTGTATGGTGGTTGTTACCTAACTTGTGATAATCCTTTGCCTGAGGGTGTTACTATTACAGCTAGTGCTGCTAGTGATTTACTTACAGTTGCTACTAGTACGGAGCAACAGGTATTAGACGCAGCTACATTTTTTAATGTTGTCTCAACAGCAGAAAAAGTTATATTAGCGAGTACAGGTACAATGCCAGCAGGTTTAACTGCGGGAGTTACTTATTATCTTATAAAAGTTAGTTCTAAAGATAAAACAGTTAGAGTTGCTACTAGTGCTGCAGATGCTGAAGCAGGAACCTTCATTGATTTCACTACTGATGGAACGGGTACTATTGTGTTAGTTCCAGATGGGGCAACTGCTAACGGTAGTGTGGAGTACAGTATTACTACTCCAGCTTCTTATGTACTTAGTAGTGATGATGGAAAAATAACAGGATTAACATCTGGTTTTACTGTCGATGTCTTAAGAGATGCTTTTAATACTAGCGATAATTTTTATGCTATGTGTGCTACTAGAGACTCGATTAAGTTAACAGCAGCAGTCTTTCCAACTGTAGAAAGTGGTGATGCACTTGATGCTCTAACCACTTACTACGTTATTAAAATTACAGGTTTTAAAGAGATACAACTTGCAAGAAGTAGTGCTGATGCTTCTGCGGGTACGTATATTCCAATTAGTACTGTTGGAAATACCATTGTAGGAACACTACAGAATAAAGAAGACAGTAGCGCAGTAACAGCAGACGATCTCACAGATCTTTTAACTCCCACTGCTTTATTCTTTGATGCTTGTGTGGATAATGATATCGTTAATTTCACAACTATAGGTGCACTTCCTATAGGTATTGGGATAGCAGAAGTAACTGAAGTTGATTGCCTTGCTGCTTCTGCCATAGGTAACGGAGATTATTTTTTGTTAAGTTCTCCTAGTACTGACTACTACGTTTGGTTTAACAAAGACGCAACTCCAATAGACCCCGCCACTCCTGTTGCAGAGATAACTAGTGTGACTTGTGTTGCTGATGTACTTGATTCTTTACATGGTAAATATTTTTTACTTAATTCTACTACAGTAAATTACTATGTTTGGTTTAACACCTCAGGAATTACAGGGTATGGTGATCCTAGTTTGTCAGGTTTAACTGGAGTAGAAGTAGTTATTTCTACAGGTGACACAGCAAATACAGTGGGAATAAATGCTGCTCTAGCTATTAATGCTCTAACAGCTTTCTCAGCTCCTGCTCCGGGCGCATCAATATTTATCATCACGTGTGCAGTTGCTGGTATTGTAGTTGATGCTACTGCTGGAACTTCAGGATTTACTGTCAGTGTTACTACTCAAGGACATGGTGCTGTTGCAGGTACTGGTATTGAGGTAGGTATTGCGACAGGAGATACCGATGAGATAGTAGCTAATAAATTAGATGCTGCTATTGATGCTATTGTTGCTGATTTTACTTCAACTGCTAGTGATAGTTCTTCAGAAGCAACTGTAACAATTACTAACATTAATCTTGGTATCTGCGATGCTCCTACAGACGGACTGTATAGTCTTAACACAGGTTTTACATTTACTGTTGATACTACAGGTCGTGGTGTGGGTACAAACTACTATGTTATCAAAAGCACTACTCCTGATATTCAAGTAGCTTTGACTTCAGGTGGTACTGCTATTGATATTACTTCAGCGGGAACAGGTACTCATACTATAACCCTAAAATCAAAATTAGAAAGTTCTACTTTGGTTGGTGATTTAAGTAATGATATCCTAACTATTAGTGCTACTCTTTATAGTTGGATATTTGATAAAGATAAAGTTCAGGTATCGAGTGCAGGTACACTACCTAGTGGACTTGCAGTCTTAACTAATTATTACGTTATCAAAACTTCTACTGAGAACCAAATTAAACTTGCTAGTTCTACAGCAAATGTAGACCTAGAAATTTCAGTAGATATTCTTGATGCAGGTATAGGCGTTCATACTATCGCTAATCTTCAAAATCAAGAACTGTATGGTTTAGAACAGAAGTGTTTACTGTTTTATGGTGCTAATCAAGGTGAGTGGACTGATGATATTTATGTTACTACGCTCCATTATCCTTATGGTGATTCTGATTCTTGGACTTCAGATGAACAAGATGCAGCAGACACTGTTAAAGAAGAAAATAGTTTTCTAGTTTATATTTGGAAAGCTAATGCTGATGGTACTGTGTCACAGGTAGAAAATACTTATACTTGTTCTAGAGATCCTGATAAGAAAGATGGGTATGGTAATAATATTTATGTTGAAACAATTCTAGAACAATCTAATTATATTAGAGCTATTGATAACGAAGCTATATATAAAACCGTATTACCTACAGATCAAACTATTATTTTAAAATTAGACAAGGGTGATGATGGAAATACTGTTTCTGATACACACATGTTGACAGCACTTGATGCCCTCGCTAATAGAAGAAATATTTTTGTAACACTTTTATTAGATGGTGATTGGACTACTCCCTCTTACCAAAAACAAGGATTACTTAGTCTTGCAGAAACTAGGAAAGATTGTTTTGCATTATTAGGTTGTCCGATTAGTGATGAACGGGCCTCGGGTTACATGACTGAGATATTAACTTATAGGAAAACAGAACTCAATGCTAACAGTTCTTATGGAGCATTATTTACTTCCCATTTAAAGATAACTGACAAGTACAATGACAGAGATATTTATGTGGGTTGTGATGGTTACGTAGGAGCAGCTATTTCAGAAACAGCAGCTAACTATGAAATTTGGTATCCTCCGGCAGGTCCTAGAAGAGGCGTATTAAAAGTCTTAGATGTTGTTAAGAGGTTTACTGAAGGTGAGATGGATGTACTCTATGACAACAATATTAATCCTATTGACTATTATCCTGGTAAGGGTATAAGGATTTGGGGTCAGAAAACATTGTTGTCGAGACCTTCTGCACTTGATAGAATTAATGTTAGATTACTGTTGATTGTTATTGAACCTGGTATAGCAGAATTTCTTGAAGATTTCTTGTTTGAATTTAACGATGCCTTAACTAGAGCTCTTATTACTTCTGGTATTACTAGTTATATGCAGAACATTAAATCTCGAAGAGGAGTTTATGCGTTTTCAGTTGTGTGCGATGAAAGCAACAACACTCCAGAAATTATAGACGCTAACAAAATGGAAGTCTGGCTATATGTCCAACCGACAAAGAGTGCAGAATTTATTACGTTCAAGACAATTATCACTAGGACCGGGGCCAGTTTTAGTTTAGTGTAAGAAAGTAGTAGATTAAAATTAAAAATAATAAAATAAGGAGATTATTATGAGGCCAGATCTTGAGACCTTAAGACAACTCGGGAACTTCACTCAGTTGTTTCGCTGGTTCGTTGAGTTTGAGAAATTTCCTAATTTAGTACCAGGTCCAGGATCTGATGCTATTAACTGGAGGGCTGAAAGTATAAGTATTCCTAAACTTAATCCTATGAGTACTGAGTATATTATTAGGGGACAAAAGATTAAACAACCTGGTATTGGTGACTATGAAAATACTATTACACTTACTTGTATGGAAACAGTAGATAATATAATATCTCAGTATATACATGATTGGAGGGAAGTTTGCTGGGAAACAAATAATGGTAGTACAGGAAAAACTCATTATAAAAGTGAAATAGAAGCAATAATGAGAATAACACGGTTGGATAATATGGATGTTCCTATCTGGAACTATAAATTATTTGGGTGTTTTATTGAAACAGCAGAACCAGGTGGTGACTTAGATGGTTCAACAGCCGATCCTTTGAAGCCGGTTTTAACAATCTCTTACGACTATTTTAATGATACACCTATGACTGCAAGTGTTCAGTAA
>Ga0307990_1000519_pt1 | contig 34079 bp, 23 predicted proteins | sample EllFjometagen129_FD_203168 | JGI IMG/M metagenome (GOLD analysis project Ga0307990, IMG submission 203168) | Marine microbial communities from Ellis Fjord, Antarctic Ocean - #129 | ecosystem: Environmental > Aquatic > Marine > Unclassified | place: Southern Ocean | collected 2014-10-08
TCAACGCTTCCAAAGCTTATGTAAGGCAATTGGACAAATCGTACAAATACAATGCTTTACAACCCGTGTATGCACTAAGCCTGGTTAATGAAATATTTGAACCACAAAAGGACGAATATTATCATCATTACCAAATAGTAAACCTTGAAGACACTGGAAAACAATTGGAAGGACTCGAGTTTGTTTTTATCGAATTGCCAAAATTTAAAGCAAAAAACCTGGTTGAAAAAAAACTGCAAGTGCTGTGGCTGAGATTTTTGACAGAGATTGACGAAAGCACTACAGATGCACCTAAAGATTTACTGGATAGCAGCGAAATAAACGAAGCCCTGGAAAACCTTAAAACGTCAGCTTTTAGCCAAGCCGAACTGTTGGCTTACGACAAATACTGGGACAGCATCCGCACCGAAATAACCCTGCAGGCAGGTTTTTATGATAAAGGACTATCAGCAGGCATTAAAGAAGGTGAAGAAATCGGCATTAAAAAAGGTGAAGAAATCGGCATTAAAAAAGGTGAGGAAATCGGTATCAGAAAAGGTGAAGAAATTACAGCATTAAAAACTGCATTAAGGGGTTTTAGTATGGAAATGTCTGAGAAGGATATTGTAGCCATGACAGACCTAAGCAAAGAAACCCTGACAAAACTTAAGGTCTTAGTTAAAAAGTATGGCGATCAAGCAGCAAATCATCTTGATGAAATGGAATAATCCTGGAAATGAATTCAATCTCAATGAACATCTTTATAGCAAAATGTTTATCGACTATATGTTTTAACATCTTTGTTATCACCTAAATTAAGCGATTCACAAATTTGGGGTAGCTATTAAGTTAATGAAGATTATTTCAAAAATTGTTTTTAGTTAGAATTTCAACTATACCATTGCTTTCTTATTTTCTGTTTGTTTTGGGTCAACATTAGGATTACAACTCAAAAAGGAAATTGCAATAATTATAAAGATATTTCTTTGAATATTTGTATCCCCTATACCAAGCCCATCTTTTATTCTGTGGCAAGCTATAATACTCCCTGTTATTTATGACCTACTTGGTAGAGGGGGATACCCTTGATGGGATTAATCTACAAGCATACAATTTTTGATACTATGATAAATTACCTGGATTAAGAAATCTAGTATTGTTGTTGCAGTTCACGAATTACCCAACAAGGATTACCTGCCGCAAACACATCCGAGGGGGTTTGGAGGTCTTGCGACAATCAAAAAATAATTGACTTTTCCGGCAAATGCTACTTATACAGCCAAACATTCATCAGCGACATCAGTTTATCAACATCCAATGGTTTAGTAAGATAGTCGCTGGCGCCGGCTGCAATGCATTTTTCATAATCATCTTTCATGGCTTTGGCGGTGATGGCAATGATCGGGATAGACTTAAAAGCCGGATTTTTCCTGATCTTTGTCATCGCTTCATAGCCATCCATTATTGGCATCATTATGTCCATCAGAATTAAATCCACATTGTTTGCCTTTTCAAGTTTATCAATGGCCACTTTTCCATTCTCGGCTTCGATAATAACCATTCCCTTATCATCCAATACCTTCGACATGGCAAAGAGATTACGCATGTCATCATCAACCAACAACACTTTTTTACCTCTGAACACGGCATCTTTATCATGCAATGAACTGATGATTTCCTGTTTATTTTTTGGGAGGTGATCAACTACACGATGCAGGAACAAGGCAGTTTCATCCAGCAAACGTTCTTCGGATTTCACACCTTTAATGATGATGGATTCTGCATATTTTTTCAACTTGGCAGTTTCTTCCCTGCTCAAATCCCTGCCTGTATAAATTATTACGGGAGGCAGATTAATGGTTTTGTCTTTTTCGATTTTTTCGAGCAGCTCGAATCCTGAAATATCGGGCAAGCCAAGATCCAATACAATGCAGTCGAATTTTTTCTCTTTCAAAAGCTGGTATGCTTCTTCACCTGTACCGACACCCACCGGCTCCACATCTTCGCGACCAATTATTTCGATGATCTGCTTGCGTAGTACTTCCTCATCTTCGATAATCAGCAGGTCTTTTACCGACTTATCAATAATCCCTTCAAATTTCCTGAAAGCTTCATCCAACTCATCATTGTCGATGGGTTTGGTAAGGTAGCCGATGGCTCCTTTTTGAAAAACATCAAGCGTTTCTTCCAGGGCCGACATCATGTGGACTGGGATATGACGAAGTTTGGGATTTTCTTTAATGCGATCCAGCACCATAACCCCATCCATGCCGGGAAGCTTAATATCCAGAATGATGGCATCGGGCAGGTATTTCTCGGCCAAAATCAGTCCGGTTTCACCAGTGGCAGCGTGCAAAAACTTGAATTTCTTTTCGCGGCATTGACTCTTCAACACACGGGCAAAATTAAGGTCATCCTCAATTACCAGTATCACACGGTCATCACCGGTAAAATTATTGCGGTCGTCTTCAACGGATTTAATAGTCTCGATTGTTTTAGCAGGATTAGGTTTTGGAGCAGGTGGCCTGGAGCTTCTATCCACACGATCAACAACTACAGCACTACCTGGATTTCCGGATTTGGCTGTGGCTTCCTCAGCTTTGAAATTAAAAGGCATGACCACCGTGAAGGTAGAACCATGTCCCGACTTACTCTTCAGGTGAATCTCACCCTTGAACAATTTGGCTATTTCGGTTGAGATAGACAAACCAAGGCCGGTACCACCATATTTACGTGAAGTGCTGCCATCGGCCTGTTGGAATGCTTCGAAAATAATGCGTTGCTTTTCGGGAGGAATACCTATTCCGGTATCTGAAACCGAAATGGCAAAATATTTATCCTTATCGATGGCCGAATTCTTATAATTAATACTTCCCGGAGCAGGTGCAAATTTCACTGTAATTGATCCTGTATCAGTAAATTTAATGGCATTGGAAATCAAATTCCTGATTACCTGCTCAAGACGAATAATATCCGTTTGAGCCGTTTCGGGCAAGTCGGGCGACACATCAACAATGAGCTTTAGTCCCTTCTCGCCGGTAACGTGTCCAAAGTTGCGTTTCACACTTTGAGCCAGTTCTTTAAATTGAATATTCTCGACCGTCAGGTTCATTTTTCCTGATTCGATTTTTGACAGATCAAGGATTTCGTTAATCAGATTTAACAAATCGTTTCCGCTTTTACGGATGATCTCTACCGTCTCAAGCTGATCCTCGTTAAGATTTTTCTTTTTGTTTTGAAGCAGGTTTTTCGAGAGTATCAACAAGCTGTTGAGCGGTGTTCTCAACTCGTGCGACATGCTTGAGAGGAATTCAGATTTGTATTTAGAAGTAATTTCAAGTTCTTTGGCTTTCTCCTCCAAATCCTCTTTCATTACCGTCAGCACATCGTTTTTCCCGGTAATCTCTTTTTTCTGCAATTCGAGTGAGTGGGTTTTTTCTTCCAGCTCTTCATTAATCACCCTGAGTTCCTCTTGTTGAGCCTGCAATTCTTTTTCGCTCTCCTTGAGTGCTTTTGTTTGCTCTTCCATCTCTTCGTTCGAAACCCTTAGCTCTTCCTGTTGTGTTTGTAATTCATCGGCTTGTTCCTGGGTTTGACGCAAAAGTTCGTGGAGCTTAACCCTTGATTTTGCCGAGTTGATGGCAATAGAGATATTCTCGGAAACTGAATTAAGAAATTCAGTTTTGAAGTCATCCAGTTCATCCTTGGAGGCCACTTCGATTATACCGGTAAGCTGACCTTCGTAAATAAGCGGAAATACCAGCACATTTCGGGGAGCCATATCGCCGGTAGCAGAGGTAATGCGGGTATAGTCGGAGGGTAACTGTGTTACCGAAATTGCCTGTCGGCCAAAAGCGGCCTGCCCCACAAGCCCCTCTCCTATTTTAAAACTTTCGTTGAGTGTTTTCCGCTTACTGAAGGCATAACTTCCAAAAAGATTGAGCAATTTCCCACTTTCATCCGGAATATAAAAGGCGCCCATTTGAACCCCCAAATATTCGGCAATAAAAGTGATAGCCTGGGTAGTGAGATCCTGTAGGTTTTTATCTCCACGCAGCCTTTCGTTTAATTCGTTTTGCCCGCTCTTCATCCAGTTCTGGGATTCATTTTCACCGGAAACGGTGCGCAAGGCCTCTGTCATTTTATTCAACGAAAGTGATAGTTTGTCCTTTTCAGATTTTGGTATGATAGACACTGAATAATCTCCATCCGAAATTTGTTGCATTTTATTTGCAACATCCTGCAGGCTTTGCTGCATTTCAGTAAAAGATTCAGCAAGAAGGCCAAGCTCATCTCTTGAATTGATTTCTATTTTTTCGTTCAGGTTACCCCTAACAATCTCCTTAAAATTATCACTCAACAAAAGCACTGATCTGGAAAATAACCCTGAGATAAACGATGCCAGAATCACAGTAACTACTCCAAGTAATACCGTGATTACAAATATTCCCCAAATAAGTAACTTGTTAGCATAACTGTTGATATCGCTAATGGAGGATGCAAAAATCTTATAAAAGCCATGAATTTCGTCTATTGCAACTTGAAGTTCTTCAAGTTTCTTTTCGGTGGGGTTTTCGGCATAGTCCGAAATAATCGAAATTACCTTTTCGCCTTTTACAGCACCCTGGGCAGCCACATCCAAGCTGGTGAGTAATTGAGTATTATTGAGCATCAACAGCAGCTTGACACGACTCACCATTAATTTTGCGTTGGAAAAATTATTATCCATAGCCTCGGCAATGACCAAAAAAAGCATTTCTGCAAATTCAGTATCGGTTTTTGTATCGGCCAGCACCTGCGAGTTACCGAATGTTTTTGCCATCCGGTTGGCGGCATCAATGCTTTGGATACTTTGCGGAATTAAGGTACTGTCGCCGGTTTGGAGATACCTGTAAAAATCCTCTACACCAAGCTGAAACTTAAGGGTGTGCAACCTTTCAGCGTTGATGATGATGGTGAGAACCCGTGCTGTGCGGAAAAAATAATTGGCAGCCAGTCCCATAATCACAATGCTTAGCACTGCAACAATAGTTATTACATTGAGCTTACGGCTTATCTTAAGATTTGATAACCATTTTCTGATCATAATTCGCTTACTTAACTTGGTTTATAATTTTATCAATATTTTTTGAGAGGATAAAAGTAGGAAAAGTTCTTGAGTTGAGAGTTTAGAGTTTAGAATTTAGAGGTTAGAGGTTAGAGGTTAGAGGTTAGAGGTTAGAGGTTAGAGGTTAGAGGTTAGAGGTTAAAGGTTAGAGGTTAGAGGTTAGAGGTTAGAGGTTAGAGGTTAGAGGTTAGAGGTTAGAGGTTAGAGGTTAGAGGTTAGAGGTTAGAGGTTAGAGGTTAGAGGTTAGAGGTTAGAGGTGAGAGGTGAGAGGTGAGAGGTGAGAGGGGTGAGAGTTAAAAGTTATTGGATTATTGCGATATTTCAAAATTGTTGTGTAGCTGTTATTTGGCAAATAAAAGCTGCGTAATTTGACATTGACTAAAATAACGAACATTTTTAACGACTGATGGTGTAACTAATCGTTCCAAATATGAAAGGCTGAAAGCCTTAAACATTCAAGGCAGGAGCAACGCTCCTGTTTAAACAACAGCAATACGAAATCTCAGGCTGTAAGCCTGAAACAAGATTTAAAAAAATGTCTCTCCTTATGAGTCCTTCGTACGAGCCCTCATCCTGAAAATGCTTTTATTCTTATCCGTTTCTTTGATGTTACAGGCTTTCAGCCTGCATAATTTAATTTAGAATGACAATAAATTACGGGGGAAAAAAACTGAAAAAAAATTTCATACCTTTGAAATCTAAATATTGAATTGAAAATTCTACCCCGTAATGATTGCACACTATAACATAAAAATCAATTTAACAGGATATAGCTTACAATGCGTATTGGAGAAAAGAAAAACCTCCGATGCCCTAAAATTAATGTCACTCGCTGAAGCAACTTTTAACCAACAAAAAAAAATATGAGAACACTATTTATTATTTTGATTATTTATTGCACGGGGCAGCCACTTGCAGCACAACATAACAGCCATGGGCAAAATCTGCCTGTTAGTATCCAAAAAAAAGCACCATTCAACTTTGAAGAATATAAAAGCCAGTGCCGTAGTAAAGGTGATACAACCTGGTTGCCTGGAAAAGAAGTTACCTACCTATGGAATGGTGACAGCCTGACCCTTGCAAATACCTACACATTGGCCTGGTACAATAAAAATTCGGACGAACTTGCCGGAGTTATCATCATGGACACTTTTACCAACGATTCCCTGTTAAGATGGAGCTATACCTACGATGAAAACTCCGTAACAACATCAGAACTATTTGAAAACTACAACCAGCAAAACCAGACCTGGAAAATTGATTACAGAGCCCTGCTTAGCTACGATGCATATAGTAATATTGATACAACCCTTATCCAGGCATGGAACACTCAAACATACAAATGGCACGACTCCATCGCCTCGATTGCGACCTGGATTGATACTATACAATTGAAGAAATATGTAATTAAGGAAATTCATGGTAGTGAATGGTATAGTATTTTTGGATTTGAAAATATTTATTTCTACAACGAACAAGGCTTTGTTTATGAAGATTACCAGGATGTTTTAAATCCATCGACACAGGAGTGGGATAAATCAGGTCACGCGAGCTATTTATTAAATGAAGATGGCTCATGGAATGAGTGTATTGTTTACAACTGGGATGAATCAAACAAAGAATGGGTGATGACCTCCAAACAAAATGTGGGAGATTGGATCGTTTTTAACCGTTTACCGTATTCTGGATATAACAGATATTCAGATATTACTTTTCAATGGAGGATTTATAATGAATGGTTCACATACTCAAAAATTATCTTCAAATATATAAACCAGGCAACAGAGAGTTTTAGTAAAAAGTCATTTGCCTCTTTTGCCCCCGGTGAACCCATGTTTTTCAGTGATACAAGCCTTGTTATTAATTACCCCGATAAAATGAAGCAGCGTTCTTGGTTGAAGTACCGATCCAGTCCTAACGAAGAATTTCGTATAATGTACGATGACTCCTGCCGTTGGTATTTTTATAAAGGTGCTTTAAAAGAAATGTACCGGATTACCATCGACACAGCAAGCAATCGGTGGCGCCCGGCAGCAAGGCTGGTTTACAGCGATTTCATTCCCTTTGTTGAAATCACTGATATTGAAGACCAACCGGAGAATCCTCAAAAACTAAACATTATACCGAATCCTGCAACCGGAAATATTGAAATCGAAAATCATCATCAATTTACAGCAATTTCGCTTTTCGATATGAATGGCCGTTTGATTTTGAAAAAAGAGGGCATATTGGATCAATCTGTAATTTCTATCGATATCAATGGCTTTTCGCCGGGGATGTATCTTGTTAAGGCGCAGGCAGGAAAGCAAACGGTGCTTACTGAGAAATTGATTGTTAGGTAAGCCTGCTTTTGTAAGGAGTGTTTCTACTTCCTTTTTTTCAAATAAATATAATCGAGGTAGTAAAGCAACTTGATGGAAAAACTGTTGTCGGCAGGCGACTCGATAGTGTTGCGGAGGTTATCGAAAAATGTGTCGGTAATCTCAGAGTCGTTGTAGGTGAGCACCGCATTTTTCCATGCCAGGGCAAGCTCGCTGCCCGGGGCAAACTCCCAACGCAGGATCATATCGATATTAAAAGCGTTGAAATTGAAATCATTGTTCTCGTTGTAACCCGTATTTCCAAGGTAGCCATCTTCCTTCAGTAAATAATATTGGTCGTATTTGGCCAGCAGCCAATAATGCCTTAACCTAAAATCCAATGCAAGTTTTGTCTGGAAAATGTAGGTGGTTTTTAGCACATTTTCGATGGTTTGCAAATCGCGACAGCCAAAAATTATTTCCTGGTTGTTGTTCACCATTCTTTCGCTTACATAGCCAATATCATTTCCATCCATCTCGTAAAAACTGTTGAGCCTGAAGGTAAGTTTGTCGTTTACCCGCCACCGTGGGGATAAGCTAAGAAACCATTCGTTTTGATTGTATTCCGGCGACCGATCAATCCCAACGCGCACATCCACAATAAAAGCCTTGCGGTAATCCGGCGATAAAAAAGTAGTAAACTCCCAGCTTGGAGCTTGTATAAAATCGCGCCCCGGGGTGCGGGCTTCATAAAAATCGTGCTGTTCGGTGGGCTTGGCCTCGAAGTTAAGCAAAATTGTTAACCTGTTTCTGAATGTAGCCTTGGTGTTTGCATATATACCAAGCTCGACAAATTCGCGGGGTGCAAACAAGGTTTGATGCCAGGCACCGATGCTGTTGTACCACCACAACAATTTCCAAAAAGGATCATAAAAATTGTAATCCACCGACAAGGCGTGGGTGATCTCATTGTTCACCTCAAGATAACCAAGGTCGTTGGGGTCGTATTTGTCATCTTCAACATAGCGGGTTAAATCGAACTTAAACCTGCCGCTGGTTTTCGACAACGTTACATTATAGGAATAGCCAAGATCAGTTTCAGCATCCGGATTATATTTCTGGCTCAGGTTAAACTTCCCATCGATGGCATAGGTAGAATTTTTATCGTAAAACTGAAACTCAGTCCCTGAAACATTGGCGGTATAGTAATCTTTTCCCTTGTAAACATTGGTATTATAAAGGCTTATGTAAGAATTATTTTTCAAGCTTTGATCAAGCACCACCATGTTGTAATTGGTGAATGCCTGTGTTTCCACCTCCCTGGTTTCTCCGGTAACTGAGTCAGTAATAGTTGCAGATGTTGGTGCAGAGATGGCATTGAATATTCCAACACCCAGTCCTTTATTTGTACGCCCCGAAATTTTTGTAGCATTGATCAGCTTGGTTTTAGAGGGATTTTCCGAAACATATTCTCCTTCATGCACGCTGTCGTAAACACTTGAATATCCGTCAGGGGTATCACCAACCCTGCGCGAATAAAAAATATTCCCTTTATCGAAAAGCTCAGTTCCTTCAGTAAAGAACGACCGCTGCTCCTCATAATACACCTCGAAGGGTGAAAGGTTATAAATTTCATCATCCGACTGCACCTGCCCAAAATCGGGGATCAGTGTCATGTCGAGGGTAAAACTCTCGTTGATGCCATATTTCAGGTCCATGCCGTAATTAAAAGAGTATCCCCAATCGGGATCAGCAGCTTTTTTTTCCATGTATCCTGAAACATAAGGCGTAAATGATAAGCGTAAGGGAGGTTTAATATGTTCAAGCTTTGTCAACTCACCGGCTTGCCTTAATTCGCCATCAATTTTTTTGTCCACAAAGTTCCAGGTATCCATTTCACGCTTCCTGCGAATGCTTCGTTCTATATTAAATCCCCAGGTCTGAATTTCCTGATCAGGAAAACGCAATTGGGAATAAGGAATTTTCATTTCAACCGACCATCCATTATCCAATATCTGAATTTTGCTTTGGTAAACTGCATCCCAGTCTTTGTCGTCATCATCATTATAAATCTTCGTATCATATTGCACTCCGGAGGCGGTAACACCAAGCATAAAGGCATTGAGTCCATCATTAAACGGACTCAAAATGATATTGATGTAATCGGTGTTCAAATCATCAGTGTCGCGAAAGCCGAGTTCGGTGAGGATACTATCGGGAGCAGAATCGTACATCATGGCCCCAACATAAATGGCAACATTATCGTACAAAATCCGTACTTCTGTTTTTTCGGTGGCAGGCGGGCCGTTGTATGGATCGAACTGAATAAAATCTTTTGCAGGATTAGCATCCTGCCATTCAGGTTCATTTAACAGCCCATCGATATGGAGGCTACTGGTGATTTTTGATGCTTCAACTTGTTTTTTAGTAGTTTGAGCTGATGCCAACCCGGAAATAAACAGAGTAAATAAAAAAGTAAGTATAAAGAATTGTATTTTTTTCAAAATCAGGAGAAGGTTAATGAATATTGGTTAATAGTTATTGGTTAATAGTTAATTGTCCCGAAAAATAGAAAATTTTTAATTTTCGTGATTTTTCGAGCCCGCCTTGCCGCTAGCGTAGGCTTTTGTTTAGGCGAGGCAGGGGTGCTCGGGCAAAGCCCGGCATTAATTGTTATTAGTTAATTGTTATTCGTGATTAGTTATTTTCCGGAAGTACACGGGCAAAGCTCAGCATTATTTGTTATTGGAAAATTGTTTGGCTTTAAAGACAATAGCTATTTATTTTAATAAATTCTTATAAATTTCATAGTTTTCATCATCAAAACAACAAAAGGTCACTTCTTCGGGAGTGGGACTATTCCGCAAGAAAATTCTCACTTCGTTCAATGCAATTCTGGCGGCTATATCTTTTGGAAAACCATACACTCCGGTACTTACATTGGGAAAAGCGATGGTACGGCAGTTATTATCATTAGCAAGTTTAAGACTTTGGTAATAGCATGAAGCAAGCAATTCGTGTTCGTTGGCATGGCCTCCTTTCCATACGGGACCTACAGTATGAATAAGGTGTTTAACATGTAGATAATACCCACCTGTAATCTTTGCCTGGCCAGTTTCACATCCGTTGAGGTTCATGCACTCACGCACCAATTCGGGGCCGGCAGCCCGATGAATGGCACCATCAACACCCCCGCCACCAAGCAGGGTTTTATTGGCTGCATTTACTATGGCATCAACCCATAGCTTTGTAATATCACCTTTAAATAACTGTATCCTGTCTTCCATGTTTCGTGTGTTAAATTACAAACCATTCCCAAAAAATATAAAAAATACTGAACCCTGAAAGAAAAATAATGCCGACCCATGCATACCATTTAAGCCATTTTGCAGGCCTGTCCTTTTTGGGTACGTGGGGATGCATAATCACTTTAAAATTGAGAAAAGCAAGAATGGGTGCCGTTAAAAAAGAGATTGTAGTCGCAAGGTCAACCATAAATCCCATGGTTCCCGAAAGGTAACCCAACAAAAACAGCGTTCCTAAAGCCACCACAGAAATCCAGAACCAATATAATTTTTGATGGTATTTGTCAATATTTCTGATTTCGGGAAACAAAAGTGTGGTTGATTTACTTAAAACTCTTGGATAAGCATCGAGGCAGGTTATGGTAGTACTGACCATAGTTGTTAAAGCTGCTATTGCTATAATCGGAAATGCCCAACTGCCAATACTTCCGGTGTACATACTGATCAATTGCCCTGCAAAAACGGTTCCCTTTGGCGAAAGGCTTTCACCCGAACCAAACATTACAAGTGCTCCCAACGACAAAAACCCGAGAGACAGAAGGCCAGCGCCAATATATCCGATATTAAAATCCAATAAAGCCTGCTTCATCGTAGGACGTTTACCCAACTGGTCTTCCTTGGCCACCGACCACAACGAATGCCACACCGAAACATCCAGTGGGGCAGGCATCCAACCCACAAAAGCTATTAAAAACAAAATATCCACATGCTTCGTCCAGTCGAAATTTCCTGAAACAGCAGCACTGTCGAAAAAACCGGAACTAAAAGCATAAATCACGGCTACCAGCGTAGAAAACGCAAGCAACACAATAACGAACTTCATGATCTTGTCGAGCGTGGAGTAGCGGCCAAATCCCAGGATTAACATGGCAACAAACAGCATGAGCGCCGTTACCAAAGGCATGGGCATAAGGATATTGAAAACTTTGGTGAAGATGCCGGCAGTAACTATGGTGACCGCAGCCTGTATGGCAAACATGGTGGCAACAGTTAGGAGTACGTATAAAATCAAGACCCATTTCCCGATTTTGTTATATCCATCGATGAGTGAATTCCCGGTGGAGTTGGCATAGCGGGGGGCAAATTCCATAAAGGGATATTTTAGGGCATTGGCAATAACTAAAACCCATATCAACTCAAAGCCATAACTTGCTCCCGCCCGTGTGCTCTGCACCAGGTGCGACACGCCAACAGCCGCTCCTGCAAAGAGCAACCCGGGACCCAACATTTTTATCCAATTTCCGATTCGCATTATTTGGATTTGATTCCACAAAAATATTTAAAATGTTGAGGCGATAGAGATTTCGGGAAAAAGTTAGTGTGTAATTCAGGGATTCTCAATCATCGTACTTTTTAACTTGAATAATTCATGTTTTGGGCTAAAGCCCTGTGTGACTTGCCACAGGCTTAAGCCCTGTGTGACTTGCCACAGGCTTAAGCCCTGTGTGACTTGCCACAGGCTTAAGCCCTGTGTGACTTGCCACAGGCTTAAGCCCTGTGTGACTTGCCACAGGCTTAAGCCCTGTGACTTGCCACAGGCTTAAGCCCTGTGACTTGCCACAGGCTTAAGCCTGTGGTGAATAGGTCAGGTTAAAAACTCCTACAATTCACTTTTTTCATCCAGCAATTTTGAAGTTTCCAGGGCTTCCCGAATGATATGCTCAGGATAACCATTATACTTCAATATTTTAATGGCATTGCGCGTGGTCAGTTTTCCGGGCTTCATTTTATAATCAAAATCAATTCCATCGTCACTAACAATTTCGCTAAAATGGAAGAGTTGAAAATCATTTTTTAACAATTCGGCCAGCTCAATATCGTGGGTTGAGACAAACACGAAATTCCCTTTGCTGAGGTATTCAAGCACGGCCTTTCCTGCCGAAATCCGCTCGACAGTGTTGATTCCTTTAAATATCTCATCCAACAAAAACAAATTAATCCCGCCCGATTGGCTGCTCTCGATCATTTCTTTTATCCTTATTACTTCATCAAAATAATAGCTTTTATCGTTCATCAGGTCATCGTTCATCCTGATGGCCGTAACCAACTTAACTTTTGGAATTGAAAAGGAAGAGGCAAAGCAGGTATTCAGCCTCAAAGCTGAAATTACATTCAAGCCCATAGTTCTGATAAAAGTGGTTTTGCCCGACATGTTTGAACCTGACAACAAAACCGATTTGGAATCCAGGGCAATATTGTTGGAAATGCAATTTTCGATAAGCGGGTGATACATGCCCTGCACATCTACCATCATGGTTTGATTAAACGCGGGAATGCAATGACTTAAGGTCCCATGCCTCAACGAAGCTATCGAAAGCAATAAATCGGCATGACCGATGAAAGCAAAAACATTCTCGATTTCCCTGGCCTTGTTTTTAATTTGACCGATGGCATTAAACAATAATACGGGTTCGATCAGAAATACAATTTTCACAAGCTCTACCAAACCCCATGCAATCGACATCAGGTCGCTGTAAATTTTTGATTCAAGCTTAAATATTAGCACTTTATTGCGAATGGTTTTTAATACGGCGATGGATTGTTTTTTAATTCCGAATTTGCCTTTCAATTCATTAATCTTGTTGAGATCCACGGCAACTTCATACATTTTCATCAATTGTGGAATCGAATCAACATATACCTGCAAATTTCTTTTGTTCCAGTAATGAATTCCTGAATTGATAAATGCCAGCAATGTGGAAACTAAAATAAAAGTTGGGTCGATGAAAATGAAAAGGAAGGAAAGGATACTTGCAATAAACAGCAGCTTAATAATTAAAAACCAGGAGGGTTGCTTAATTTGCTCACCAAAAAATAAATCGACAAGAAAGTAAGCCTTTTGACTTTGTAGTTTTGAAAGGATTTTTGCCACGCGATTTCGAAAGGCTGTATTATCTATAAATCTGTCAATAATTGCTTCTTCGTTTTCGTTTCCCGGAATATGCACTTCGGTAAGCCGTAAATGATTGTACAAATACTGTTGTCCGGTTGAGGAGGCACACCTGTCGGCAAACATAAAAAACTCATCAAAATCAAGGTCGTTGCATATTCGGTCGGAAAGCACCCGATCGCTCTGATTATTTATGTTTTGAAAGAAATACTTTGCTATTTCTTCCATCGCAAAATACGCGTCTTTTTGAGCGCCAAATTCGTAGAGATATTTTTTTGATTTTTTCATTTTCCTTTCGGCGATTAACGATAGCTATCATATAAGAATTTTAGGTTTGCACTATTCTCGTTTATCCTAAATTCCAGTTTTTTATATCGATATGTCCCCTGTTTCATTGAGCCTATTAACTTAAAATCTATCTGATTCAACACAAATCCTTTATGTTGAGAAATTTTATAATTAATCGTAATATCCTGGCTAATCAAACTGTTTCCTTTTTCAGTAAATCCAAAATACAGAAGTGACTTTTTCAAACTTTCAAGTTCGTACTGTGTAAGTGTTAAATATAGCTGCGTAACCCTATCGAAGGCTTTTTTAAATTTAACAGAATCAGGATTGATTTTTAGATCTGCCGCTCTTCTATGAACAGAATATTCTTCCCAACTGATTTCCCCTTTAAGGTCTTGATCCGTAAAACCAACACTCTTCATTTCTTCCTTCTGATATTCTATAAGCCAGGAAAATATTCTTACTGAGTCACTATGTTCTATATTAGCTAATTGAAACAAAGGGTATGATCTGCCTTCACGAACAATTTTTCTATCTGAATATGAAATCTTTTCATTTTTTCTTTTCCATTCATTTCGAACAAAACTTAAAGTTCCTGATTTGTAAGTTATGAACCCAAGTCCTAATTCTCCAAATCTCCCTTTCTTATCTCCTTCGGGTTTAAATATCTCTAAATATTGATGTCTTCCAAATAAATACTTACCAGACCATGCCCTCTTTCCTGTATTAACAGTTTGTTCCTTATTATATGAGAAATCATCCAATATTTGAATACAATCAAAAAGATTATTATATGTGGAATCATCAATAACAACATAAAAATGGTTAAACCTTATATTCTCTTCAAAGTTACTTTCATGATTTTCATTTTTTGAAGTGCAACTAATTACTAATAGAAGTAAAAAATAATAAATTTTATAATTAATCGTCATAATTAAAACCTTATGATTAAAATCTACTGTAACAAAGGTATCGCAAAATGTTTTGAATTAAAGATAAAAAAACTGAAACTAAATAAAGCCTAATTGCCCGGCAGGAGGGGTTTATTATTTGACCTGGAGCAATGTATTAATTAACGGTGAAATACTACGAGCATTTACTATTTGGATTTTAATATTCAGTAATCAAGGACTCGTAAGGAATATTCATTTTATGATGTAGGTTTCGGATCATTTGAATATTCATCATCTTAAATTTTGTCTGCGTCAATGTTATTATATTCAACGTGCGTTCCTATAAATCGAATAAAAACCCAATGTCTGTCATAATTTATGTCAACCACCAATCGGTATTTATTTCCACAAATATTGAAAACGACACGCCCACTTTTTAAAATACTTGCTTTTACAAAACAAAGATATTTAAACATTACCAAATTGGTAACAATTTTTCGATTAATTTTTTGGTACAACTGTCATTTTAGTGGAAAGTAAAAAATTAATGAATTAATAGTTGTTGGTTACAAATAACAGTGATAATAATTTGTAAATAGATTTCTCAGTCCCCAAAGCATCGGGGTCCCGCACGTGCGGGACTACGCTCCTTCGAAAAGACACAGCTATTCATAAAAGTAAGGAGGAGAGTGGCAATGGGTGCAAAGCACCCATTGCCACTCTCCTCGACAAACCCATAAAGGCTGTGTCTTTTCGAGTTTCAAGCTCCTGAAAAAGAGGTCTCAAAGTGTGATGACAAGTTCAAGTAGATTTCTCCCGGCAACACATCGCTTCGCTTTGTGTTTTGGTCGTGCCATAGGCATCCCTACGGGTAAATGACCCCTCTACGATTGGATTGGGGGAGGTGGAATGCGAACGCTTCGCGTTCGCATTCCACCTCCCCAACTCTCCTCCAACCAAGTTGTCACCTCGAAGGAGCTTACGACTGAAAGGCCTATTTAATAGTAGGGTTTTCAACGTTTTACAAAAAGTTGTCATTAGTTCTGAAGGTAGAAATCTGTTTACAGTGATAACCATTATTTACATCCGTAAAAATGGTAGTAGAACCAAATTTTTTAATGGATAGGTATTTTAGCATTTTATTAGTATCAAAACTTAATGAAACATCAAATTTCCTTTAGAATCCCTACTTTTGTTTTCAAAATCAAAAAATAAAATTTTATGGAAATTAAAGCATTTCAGGATTATTATCCCGATGATTTCAACCACTGCTACGGATGTGGTGGATTGAACGAACATGGCCACCAGATCAAAAGCTTTTGGAAAGGCGACAAAGCCATTGCCGAGTTTGAACCCAAGCCCTACCATACTTCCTTGCCGGGCTATGTTTATGGTGGATTGATTGCTTCGCTCATCGACTGCCACAGCACCGGAACAGCAGCAGCGGCTTTGTATAAAAAGGAAAATCGCTCCATGGATTCGGAGCCACCCTTCCGTTGTGTTACCGCCAGCCTGCATGTGGATTACCTCCGCCCTACCCCTTTGGATGGAAAGTTAAAGCTTGAAGCTACGGTAAAAAATATTGAAGGAAAAAGGGTTACCGTCCTGGTAGATTTATTTGGCGGCGGCGAGCTTTGCGCCAAAGGCGAAGTGGTGGCTGTGGCCGTTGGTGAGAAGTGGGTTAAAAGGTGGATCAAATAAAGAGTGTAAACCCTGACAGAGTTTTAAACTCTGTCAGGGTTCAAACACTACGAAAAAAAAACCGGAATTAAAGCTTCCGGTTTTTTTATTCAATTATTTTTTATCCTTTTTCGGTGGAGGTGGAGGTGGCGCAGTGCCGGTTTTGCCATCTTTTTCTTTTATAAGAACTTCCTTTGGAGGAGGTGGCGGTGGCGGTGGAGTTTTATCTGAACCTTCACCGTTTTCTATCTTTTCTTCATTACCCAAAGTAAACTTTATGGGCATATTAAATTGTACCCTTACCGCCTCGCCTCTTTGTTTGCCGGGATTCCATGCCGGCATTTCGCTAACAACACGATAGGCCTCTTCATCACAGCCACGGCCAATACCCCGAAGAATTCTTGTACCGGTGATAGAACCATCTTTTTCGACTACAAAAGTAATATAAACTGTTCCTTGTATTCCCTGCTTCCTCGCTGTTTCAGGATATTTGATGTTTTCAATAAGGTACTGCATCCTGCCTTCATCTCCACCGGAAAATTCCGGCATGTCGTCTACAACCTTAAAAACAACTTCCTCACCGGCAGCAACTGTTTTGGTTTGATCGGCAGTTTTAATCTCTTTTTTAATCTCTTTTTTAGTTTCGTTTTGAGCCATGGTTTTTACAAGTGGCGAAGCTGTAAAAGCCACCACCAAAAGTAAGGCTACAGGAGTAACAAGCATAAGCTTTAACCTGGCCATGAATGTTGATTTTGTTTTTGTCATCATAATAATGCGTTTTTTAATTAATGAATGATTAAAATTATTTGTAAGGTCGTTGACCTGAATTCCTGTTGATTGTTCCAAAAGTAAAGCCTGGTAGTTGATGGAATTATAGCCCTTCAGCAAAACCCCTTCATCGGCAAGGTACTCATGCACCGATTTTATTGAATTGCGGTAAAACCAGATAAATGGATTGAACCATTGAATAATGGTCATAAACTCGAAGAGTATCAAATCAATCGAGTGGCGCTGCTTAATATGCACCTGTTCGTGATCAATAATTTCCTTTATGCTTTGTTCGCTAAGTTTTTTACGATTGATGAATATCAAACCAAAAAATGAGAAAGGAGCATAATTGCGGTCGATAAAAACAATGCTGAGGCCTTCGTGGTGTGAAATACCATTTTTCCGGATAATGATGATGAGTTGCCCGATTTGAAACAGGAATCTTAAAAAGAAAATAGAAAAACCCGTAAGATAGATTATGGTGATTATTTGGAATGTACTGAGGTGCTTACTCACTGCAGGTTGAAGTTTTGTAGCATTAATCACGATGGCATCAAGCATCACCGTGTAAGTTTCGTTTGCCCCTGAATAGGCTAAATTTAAAGGTATCAATGGAAATATCAGTGAAAACAAAACCGAACTTATCAAATAAACCCTGTTGATTTGGAAAAAAGTATCGCGGCTTAAAAACAAGCGGTAAACAATATACAGCATCGAAAGGCTGATGCCCGATTGTAAAAGATATAATACCAGTGTATCCATTTTATTCAAGTGTTAAAGATTCTTCTCTTTCTTTTAATTGTTTGGCTTTCCTGATATCCGCGCGGCCTTCCTCCTTGTTGCCGAGTTTAAGATTTACAACACCGCGATTGAAAAGCGCTTTATGGTTATCGGGATAAATCTCAAGGGCTTTGTCGAAATTACGTTTAGCGCTATACAGGCTTCCTGTTCTGTAGAAAAGTTTTCCGCGGTTGTTATAAGCTTCATAAAAATCAGGTTTCAACTCGATGGCTTTGGCAAAATCGTCGAGCGCTGTATAAACTATCCCCATGTTCGATTTTGCCAGCCCACGGTTTTGATAAGCCTCGGCATAGTCGGGCTTGAGTAAAATGGCAGAATCGAAATGCCCCACGGCTTCGTTGAAAAAGCCCATTTGGTATTTTACCAGCCCGAGAGTATTGTGTGCCTGCGGAAATTTAGGATCGAGCTTAACTGCTGTTTTTGCATTGTTAAGTGCATCGTACTCCTGTCCGGTTTTATAAAATGCCAGTGCGCTACTGTTCCACGATTCAACACTTGCAGGATTCAATCGAATGGCCTGCTCAAAATCATTGGCGGCTCCATAAAAGTACCCCAGCTTATATTTTGCACTACCCCGGTTTTGCCATGCACTGGCAATGGTCGGGTTTGCTTCGATCACCTCATCATACAATTCCTTTGCCTGCCTAAAATTGCCGGTCTTATATTCCCCGGTAGCCCTGTAAAATAAATCTTCAACAGTTTCGAACCTGGGGGTGAGCGCCAGTATTATTATCAAACCTAATGCTGACAACAAAGCGATAAGCTGCTTCCGGTTTTTACCCAAAGGATCTTTTATTCTGAAGTTCATTGGTTTTGTTGTTCTTTTTGTTCTTCAATCTGACCTTCAATCATTGCTTTGATCTCTTCCATCTCTGAAATACTCAAGTTGTTTTCTTTGGCGAAAAAGGAGACCAGTTGTTTGTACGAATCACTGAAATAGCCCGCGAGCATTCCCTGGAGGTAGGTTTTGGTATATTCCTTTTTGGAGACCAGGGGATAGTACTCATGACTTTTCCCATAAGCTACATGCCCAACAAATTCCTTTTTCTCCAAAATTCTTACAATGGTAGAAACGGTATTGTAGGCAGGTTTGGGATTGGGGAATCTTTCCAGGATATCCTTTACGAAACCCTTTTTCATTTTCCACAATACCTGCATTACCTGTTCTTCAGCTCTTGTTAGTCCTTTCATGTATATATTTTTACTTCAATTTTATTGCAACAAAACGAAAACGCAAAACTATAACTAATATTTTAGTTAATCAACTATTTTTTTAGTTTTACTTAATAAATTTTTTCTGTATTTGACTAAAATCAATTTAATCCGATTCTCTTTTTCTTGATTGTTTATAGACCAGTCCATGACTGCCACATCTAAAAAAAGCGCTTCCTGGGTTTAATCAGAGCGCTTTTCTTTGTCATTTGTTTATAAAAAACCTGATGGAAGAATCAGAATAAACTACCCCTCCACAGTGCCACTTTTGATTTTGGTATCCTTATCCAAACCTTCAAGCACCTGGATATTTATTCCATCGCTTAGGCCTGTTTTGATGTATCTTTTCTCGAACACCTGGGGTTGGGTTTCTACTTCAACATATACCGAGTCGTTTTCAAATTGTATGAGGCTTTCCTGGATGGCCATTACCGAATCCACACGTTCGAGCACGATATCGGCATTGGCGCTGTAGCCTGCGCGTACAAACTGATTATCTTTCAGCTTAACGGCAGCTTTAATTTCGAACTGGATAGCGCCGTTTTCCTCCACTCCCTTTGGCGAAATATGCTCAAGAATGGCGGTAAAGCTTTCCTTTTCGATAGCTCCGATGGTAAGAATCAGCTCCATTCCTTCGCTAATTTTACCTACTTCGGTTTCGTCAACCTTGCCTTCAAAAACCATTTCGCCCATATCGGCAACATTGGCAATGGTTGTCCCTTCGTTAAAGGTGTTGGATTCGATAACTGAATTGCCTTCCTCCACGGGAACATCCAAAACCATCCCATCGATGGTTGAACGGATAAGCGTATTTGTGGTTTCGCCGGTATTCTTGGTTTGCCCCTCTTTTATCAGTTGCAGGTTATTTTCGGCTGCTTCCACCTCTTGTTTTGCCTGCCGAAGGGCAATATCAGCGTCCTCGTATTCGGAGGCTGCGATAACATCTTTATCAAAAAGCTCTTCCTGCCGGTTATAATCAGCCTGGGCATTGCTCAAAGAAATTTTTGCCTGTTCAAGCCTCGACCGGGCATTGTTGAGGTTGAGCATGTTTGGAATAATGCGCACTTTGGCAATCAGGTCGCCTTTTTTTACCTGGTCGCCGGGCTCAACATAAAGAGCGTCAATAATACCTGAAACCACCGGTTTTATGGCAATTTCTTTTCGGGGAACCACTGATCCTGTTGCAACGGTCTTTTTTATTATTGTTTCTACAAAGGGCGATGCAGTAGTGTAAACAACCGGTTTGGTTTGTGATTTATCATACAGGTAATAAAGTGTTCCACCAAAAATTGCCAGTATGATTAGCCCGATAAAAATCTTGAAGAATGTTTTCATTTACGTAAAAATTAGCCACTGATGCACGGATGAAATTGAAAGATGTTTCATTCATACTCGTGGGTGTTAATAATTATTTTGTTTTTCTTTATTTCTGTAGAGACAACGCATGCGTTGTCTGTACGGTACACAAGGCATGCCTTGTCTCTGTGCTATTATTAGGAGACAACGCATGCGTTGTCTGTACGCCATCTATTCATCGCGCAGTGCATCTATTGGTTTAATATTTACAGCCCGGCGGGCAGGGATCATTCCGGCAAAGGCACCGCTGACCACTAAAACAATAAGCGCTTTTATGGCCACCGAAAAATCAACCGTAGGATTACTAAACATGCCCGTTGCGGCTCCCGATTGTACCAATAAATAATTTACCATTTCGATAATTGCCACGCCAAACAGAAGCCCAACATATCCGGCAAAAGCAGTAAGGAAAATGGATTCAGTAATAATCTGGGTCATAATTGCCCCGGGTGTTGCACCAATAGCACGTTGTATCCCAATTTCCTGGGTTCTTTCTTTAACTATAATCATCATAATATTGCTAACCCCAACCACCCCGGCCAACAGCGTTCCGATACCCACAATCCAAATCAGCACATTGATACCTCTGAACAGGTTGGTCATTTTCATGAATTCCTCTTCAACATTGGCCGAACCAATGGCCCTATCGTCGGAGGGAGCAATACGATGGCGTTTTTTCATCAACTCCTTTGCCTTGGCCTCCACCACCGAAACCGATACATTTTCCTTTGCCGTCATCGAATACCAGCCAACCCTGTCGCCCATGTTGAAAGTTTTCTGCATGGTAGTGAAGGGGATAAAAATCTGTTGGTTTTCGTTCTCAGCCTGCTGATCATTCTTTTTGGACTTGCACCAACCAACTACTTTAAACCAAACCCCGCTTACCCGCAGGTATTGGCCAATGGGGTCTTCGCCCGGATTGAACATTTCCTCGTAAACCCGCTGTGTGATAACAACATTCTTCCTGTTTTCCTTAATATCAATATCATTAATAAAACGCCCCTGAATTATATCCATGGGATCGATAATATTATAGGCAGGATAATCGCCCTGCATCCGGAAATTTCCTGTACGTTCACCCCTGACCACGTTGTTGTCGCCACCCCGGAAAAATACTTGCAAGCGTGGGGCAATGTGCTCTATTTCGGGAATATTATCGAGCAGGGCCTGGGTATCGCTATTTCTAAAATTATAAAACCGCCCACGGGGAAGCCCTTTGTATGGAACCGAGGTACGCTGCGTCCACATAAACATACTGTTGGTAGCCATGTCGCCCATACCTGTGCTTACCCCATTCTGTAACCCCGTACCCGATCCAAGCATAACAATCAACATAAATATGCCCCAGAACACGCCAAATGCTGTGAAGAAAGTACGCAACTTGTTTTTCTTCAGTGTACTGAAAATTTCTTTCCAACTGTCGGGATCGAAGAATCTCATGGGAGAAGTTATTTGTTAATTGTTAATTGTTAATTGTTATTCGTTATCCGTGAATAGTTAATTGTTATTGGTTAATTGTTATTCGTTATTGGCCCCGAAAAATAGAAAAAATTCTCCAAAGGAGTCCTTCGTACAATCAGTCATTCAGCCATTCAATCTTTCAGTTCCCGCAAGGGCGGGATTTCCCCGAAAAAACGGGGCAGGCTGCTTCGCTCAATCCCGCAATTGCGAGGATTTCGCTTCGCTCAACATTCTTTTGTTTCAATCATTCAGTCATTCAATCATTCTGCATCACTCATCTCTCAAAGCTTCTACCGGTTTTATTGAAGCGGCTTTTCGGGCAGGTACAAAGCCTGCAACGGCACCGGCAAATACAAGAATCATCGTTGCTCCGATGGCAATGTTGAAATCCACCTCGGGATTAGCAAAATAATCGGTTGAGGGCAACAAGCCCGACACCAGTTCGAGCAATCCCACCCCGAGCACCAGGCCAATGTATCCGGCAAAGGCAGTTATCAAAACCGACTCCTGCAATATCAAGCTAACGATAGACCAGGGTGTTGCGCCCATCGATTTTCGGATGCCAATTTCTTTTGTCCGTTCTTTCACCACTATCATCATAATATTGCTAACACCAACAATGCCGGCAATGATGGTTCCTATGCCGATAATCCAGATAAATAAACGGATGCCGGCAAATAAATCCATAAACTGCTGGAAGTTTTCTATCGAATTAAATACAAACAGCGCCCTGGGGTCGGCAGGATTGAATTTATATTTTTGAGCAAGTAAAGCCCTGGCTTCGTCAAGCACAACATTACTTTCTGCTGTATTGGCATCGTCAAGCATCAGGCATACATTACGTATTGAATTTCCCATATTAAAAACGCGCTGGGCAGTGGTAATGGGGATGTAAACCCGTGAAACGTCCCTGTCGCCACCGGGATCGTCGAACCAGCCAACCACCTTAAATGGTACACCATTAATTTTAATGTACTCACCCACAGGTTCCGTATGTTTGAATAGTGCTTCTTTTACAACCTTTCCAAGCACCACCGACTTGCGGTAATTATCAATATCATAATTGTTGATGTATCTTCCATTGGTAATGTCCAACGATTCCACATAATAGTACTCGGGCGTGATGGCGAAAATATCAAACGATCCGTACTCGGTTTTGTAGGAAAGATTCTGGCCATTAAAAACAAAAGTACGTGATGAACTTTTATCGACCTCATTAATATTCCCCAGTGTTACCTTGTCTTCATTTTCAAACCGAAGCAAACGGCCGGGTTTCATCCCTTTGTAGGCCATGCTTGTAATTCCGCTGTTGATTGAAATGTAATTTACCGCATCACCCTCAAATTCACGCTTCACACCATTTTCCAATCCATAACCGGAACCCAGCAAAACAATGAGCATAAAAATCCCCCAGGCCACACTAAATCCTGTGAGAAAAGTCCGCAGTTTATTTTTGCGAATCGTACTAAATATTTCCTGCCATTTATCTAAATCAAACATAATTTGTATTTATTTAGCTTCGCTGTCATTGCGCTTCGCGCGTCATTAAATTGTCATTTAGCTACGCCGTCATTAAAATGTCATTTAGCTACGCCGTCATTAAATTGTCATTTTTTGTTTGTTTATAATGACTACCAATGACCACCAATGACCACCAATGACTATCAATGACTATCAATGACCACCAATGACTTTTAATTGAAAAAAGATTACAATTTCACAAATCTATTAACCACCTAAATAGTTAGCGTAATTCTATGTTTGGAATTTCAGCGTAATGATGCGATTTCCCATTTTTAATATTCGATTCAATAATTCCATCTTTGAGTCGGATGATACGGTTGGTGCGGTGTGCGATATCATTTTCGTGGGTTACGATGAGAATGGTAATTCCTATATCGTTAATCTCCTTAAAAATATCCATCACTTCGAGTGAGGTTTGTGAATCGAGGGCTCCGGTGGGCTCATCGGCAAGAATTACTTTTGGTTTGGCCACAAGCGCCCTTGCAATGGCAATTCTTTGTTTTTGTCCACCAGACAGTTCATTTGGATGGTGGTCAGCCCATTCTCTCAAGCCCATTTTCTCGAGGTATTCCATGGCCACAAGATTTCTCTTTTTCCTGCTCACCTTCTGATAATATAACGGCATTGCCACATTTTCGAGTGCATTTTTAAATGATATCAGGTTGAAGGATTGAAAGACGAAACCAATCAGCTTGTTACGATAATGGGCGGCTTTTGTTTCGTTGAGGTTTTTAATTTCGTGGCCATCCAAAAAATAATTTCCTTTATCGTGATTATCCAATAGTCCGATAACATTTAACAGGGTTGACTTCCCGGATCCTGACGAACCCATGATTGAGACCATTTCGCCTTTCTCTATTTCAAGGTCTATCCCTTTGAGAACATGCAAACTGTTCGATCCGGTAACATAAGTTTTGTTGATATCCTGAAGTTTGAGTATGCCCATTTTCTATAATTTAAGGTATTCAAAAGCAAGAAAATCTGTTTAGCAGTTATTATGCCAATATGTCCAAGCATTTTTAATTCAAGTACTTAAATAGATGGAAATTTCAATTCAGAAAATTACATGTTCGGAATTGTACATGCTATGTGCGCAATCGTTCGTGGCACCCCAATAAATTTCAGGATTTGATTATTCGTACTTGAGCGAACGTGATGGATTGCTTGCTGCCGCCCTGAATGTTTGAAAGGAAACTGTAACTATCGCGATAAGAAATGAAATGAGCCCCGCGTAAATGAAGATATCCCATTCACCCGCCAGAAAAATCCGATAAGCAAATTGTTCCAGCCATCTTTCCATTAACAAATAAGCAGCAGGCCATGCAATAAAATTGGCAAGAACAATCCATTTCGTAAAATCGCGTGTAAGCATCACTGCCAAACCACCTGCCGTTGCTCCAAATGTTTTTCTAATTCCAATCTCTTTGGTTCTTTGTTCGGCAAGGTAAGATGAGAGTCCGAAAAGGCCAAGGCACGCTATAAAAATCGCAATGATGGTGAAATACACATACATTTTCGAAAGTCGTATTTCAGCACTATAGAGCTCGTCAAAAGCCTGATCCAAAAACTGGTATTCAAACGGGAACCCGGGTTCAAGCTCATTCCAGGCATCATTAATATTTAATAAATGACCGGCAATATCGCCCGGCGCCAGCCTGATGCATAGATTCCTTAAATCGTACCTCGGAAGAAAAAAGAGGAAGGGTTCCACTTTATCATGCAGCGAAGCAAAATGAAAATCATCCACAACACCAATCACATGGTAACTAAAGTCGTTCATCGGATCGCCGGGTTTGATTTTTTTACCTATTACCTCTTCGCCCCAACCCAGCTTTTGCCACAGTGTTTTGTTGATGATAATCGCATTTGAATCCGTGGCAAATTGGCGAGAGAAATTCCTTCCACGAATCATTTTCATACCCATAGTTTTGATATACTCATAATCAACGCCGGAATTAAAAATCAGCCAGGGGTCGTTGGCACTTAAGCCTTCCGGGAAATAGGCGCTACCATCGGAGCCCCCGCCGGGAGTAAGGGATGAAGCGCTAATAAATTCGACCGATGGATTTTTTTTAAACTCGGCAATGAGCGTGTTTACATTTTCGCGTAAGCGTTTATTTCTCAATTCAACAATTATAATTCTCTCCTTATCAAACCCCAATCTTTTATTCTGCATGTAATCGATTTGTTCGTTAATAATTCCCGTACCGATAATCAGGAAAATAGAGATGGCAAACTGGAAAACCACGAGGATATTCCTAAGTGACACATTTTGACGATTCCCTATTCGAACTCCTTTAAGCACTGCAGCAGGGCGAAATGAACTAAGATAAAATGCAGGATAACTTCCGGCAATTAACCCTACAAATAAGGCCAGAAAAGTGAATTTCAGGATCAGTACAGGGTTGGATAAAATTGACCTGTCGAGCGCCCTGCCTACAACTTCACCAAATAAGGGAAGGAAAAGCTCAACCATTAACAGTGCAATTACAAGCGTTATCATGGCAAGGACAATACTTTCGCTAAGAAACTGGAAAACAAGATATTTTTTTACCGCCCCATGAACTTTTCTGATTCCGACCTCCTTCGCTCTTCTGGCTGACCGGGCGGTAGTGAGATTCATAAAATTAATGCAGGCAATTAACAAAATAAAAATGGCAATAACTGAAAAGGTATAAACATAAGAAATATCGCTGTTGGGAGATATTTCTGCCATCAAATTTGAATGTAAATGGATATCGGTCAAAGGTTGAAGATAGGCATTGAATTCCATTTGAAAGTCTTTGAAAATCTCGGGCGACTCTCCTGATTCAACAATAATCTTATCCATGATTACTGTTTTGATCTTATCTTCAAAAAGCTCCGTATCAGTATTTTCAGCTAATTTTATGTATGTATAAAAAGCTAAGGAACCCCAATTCCCATTGGTTCCTGAAGGGTCGAAGTGTTGGATTGAAGCCCATGAAATAACTGCCGGAAAGTCGAAATGCGTATTATTGGGAATATCTTCGATTACAGCAGTTATCTTAAGTACAAATTCATTATTAAGCTTTAGTACTTTACCAACCGGATTGATGTCTCCATAGAATTTTTGTGCCATAGAAGCGCTTATCACGATCGACAAGGGCTCGTATAATGCATTTTTAAGATCGCCATATTTTGGTTTAAAATCGAAAATATCAAAGAATGACGAATCAGCCATCATCAAATCACTTTCGTAGAATTTCTTATCCTGAAACGACAAAAGAGCTTCCTGACTCATGTTTCTTATTCTCACGGAGTTTTCAACTTCGGGATAATCATTTTTAAGCGCAGGTGCCAATGGAGCCGGACTAACAGCAGCATTAAAAAAATCGCCCGACATTCTGCCGTCAACGGATACACGATAAATTCTTTCGGAGTCGGCGAAGAATTTATCATAACTCAACTCGTGATTGATGTAAATAAGAATGAGCATACTGGCCGACAAGCCAATGGCCAGCCCCAACATATTGATAAATGTAAAGGTTTTATTGCGGACTAAATTTCTTACGGCAATTTTTACGTAGTTTTCAATCATACGCCCATTAAAATTTTGAGGAAGTTATCACTTTTTATGCCATCCGATCTAAGTTACTGGATTACAATTTTTTGAATCAAAATGATAAAAGAAACCTTTCTGGAATTATGTTCGGTGAAGTATTATGTTTGTACGAAAACGGTCAATTGCTAAAGTCATTAAAATGCATACAAAGCAAAAAAGAGAAACCCGTTAACTAAACGGGCTTCTCAAAATCCTAAAAAAAATGAAAAAAAATGAAAAAAAAACTACTTGATGATCAACTTTTCAATCATCAAATTATTTTCGTTGGAGGCTTTCATAAAATAAACACCCTTTTCCAGTTTTGAAAGGTCGAGTATTGCATCACCTTCAATTGTTGTTCTAAATGCAATTTGCCCGGCTACATTGATCATCTCGATGGTGTAAGCGCTATTCGCAGAAATATTGAGCTGTCCGCTTGTTGGGTTTGGATATGCATTAAACTGTGTTGCAGATTGATCTCCAAAGCCCAGGGCTCCCAGTTTAAGATCGGTGATCATGGTAAGCCCGACAGCTTCAAATACGCCATTATTGAATTTATCACTAAAGCTTACTTCGATCTGATACACCTGATCCTGGTTCGCTTTATATACCATGAATGTCATGATTTCACCATCGGCAAAACCGTCTTTTACTGATGTGGTAAAATCGTCTCCATACGCAATTAGTTGAAGATTCGTGTTTCCTCCGATGTATTCGGTAATACCGGCAATAGTTCCATTATTATCGAAAGCGCCAATATAATCGCCGGATTCAAGCATGTCCAAAGCATCAACAGCGATTGAAATAATATGTGGATTTCCGGTATTGACAACATCATCCCATGGTGAGCTATTAATAAATTGTGGCGTGGGTTGACTGTTTACTGAGCCTTTCATATCAAAATCAACAGTTACCGGATTGATGAGATTTACAAGATAACCCACTCCGGGCTCAACAGTCCCGATGGTGTTGAGTCCGCCTTCGGGCCAGAAAACGGTTTGATCCTGGAAATTAAAGGCGTAGAGTAAATCATCGCCCATTTCAATAAAAATATCTGTAGAGATTTCAACCGGTGATAAAACAGGCATATAGCTGATACCGGCGGGCAGATCAACAGTTGTTTCTGCGGGGAAACCAAAAAGTTCGAGCATGGTAGGTTGCAGGATTTTAATTTTATACCCCACGTAAGTGTTCCAATTACCAATTGTGTTAATACCCTGCGAAGGCCAGTAAAGACCACCCATCGAAATCATAATTGCTACATCATCTTCGATACCTGCAAACACAGTTTCTAAAGCAGGATATTCCGGTATGATAAAAGATGAAATGCCAAGCCAACCCACGGGCATATCTATAGCCTGATCGGCCTGGCTGCTGGTTTCTGCTTGTGTTACCACAAAAGTTAGCTCTGTATTGGCAGCCATCGGCGCAGTAATGGTAAAGATTCCGATGCGCTCCACTGCCGACATATTGGCCGGGTAGTTAAAGGTAAGCGTAGCATCATTATCCCCCATATCCGGCGTAGCTGTTAACCAGGCAGCATCGGATGTTATCGTCCAGTCGACTCCTATCTGTCCGGTAAAATCGAGAGCAAAATTACCTGAGCCGGCAGTAAACGGAACTGCAGCCATCATTGGATTGATGGACATTTCGGGTTTGCCGAGTTCTATACTTAAAGCCCTGGTCTGATCGGGAGTTTGAATAGTAATAACGCCCTGGAACAATCCAACAGGATTGGGCAGGGTGGTGGGGGTAACCAAGGTTACATCCACGGTTTCTGTACCACCGGCCAGGATCACCGGAATATTGTTGGGGGTGATAGTATAAGCCGTAGCCGGAATAACATTTCCATTTTGATCAACAAGATCAGAAGCAAAAATGTTGATGCCGACTATAGATGTAGTATCACCCAGCTCCTTGATATCAAATTGGAAGTTGTAGGTTTGATCAAATTCAAATGGGTTATACGCAACTACCGCTGGATCTATCTGAATGTTGGGCAGCGGTCTGGGCGGCACCACTATAATTACATTGAGGCCACCAATTGCATTAACAAATCCTGTTGCTCCAATAGGTGTAAATGGAGGAACATCTTCAAGCAGGAAACATTCCTCATCGGTTTGCTGATCTTCTAAAAATGTTTTGAAGCATAATTCTGTTGATGCAGGCGCAAAGCAAATGTTTTTAATCTGAACACTATAATTTGTCGATTCCTGAACTTCAACAGTAAATTCATTAAAATCACCTGTGGTGGAAGTCCATTCTGAAAGTGGAATATTTGTGTACCAGGATCCACCAACATTTCCGGCAGAATTTCCTTGTTCATCGTAAACCGTAAACTCAAAGCATTCTTCTTTGGCATCGCCCGGGTTTGTATTAAGCGATATTTTGAGTGTACTTCCAACAGGCACCGATTGCGTTTGAATACACAACAGCGCGAGTGCAGTTTCGAGCGTGTAACCCTGCCCGCCCCACTGATTCCAGTAGTAATTGCCGTTGCCATCAGTCAAATGCTGGCCTTCGATGGCATTATAAAGATAGACATACCAGTCGCCACCGGCAAAAATGGTCTGATTTCCCAAAGCCATTGCTTTTGAAAACTCATACAGGTAGTAATAATAGCCGCCTCCATTATAAACATGATTGGTATTAATTTGGCCGGGGTCGATAAGCTGAGGCAACGTGTAATTGTCGAGGTAGTTGTAATAGCGGGTTTTAAGCGTATTGGCCGCAGCCACACCTTTATCAGCAGCCAACACAGCACCCCAGGTGCCGGCGCAGGTATTACCGCGTTCCCAGGTATTACAGCTTTGGTAGCCAATGTAGGAGTAATCGCCCGATGAGCAGCTCTTCGTATTCAAATAACCATAGATTTTGTTCCAGATGTCTTTGCCATTATAGTCCATGATATCGAAAGCCAGAAATACCCACTGGTTTACGGACATATCACCACTTAACTGGCTGGTATAGCTGCGGTCGTAACGCCAGCTAACCGTAGTCCAGGCATCCTGAACGTCCTGCGTATAGTAATTTAGCGCCAGGTCGAGGGCATCGTTAATGTCAGTAGCCAAAGTGCCTGAAATAAATCCGCCACCATTCAAAGGTGTAATGGTTGCCAGTTTGAGCGCAAAGATAACCTGGGCTGTTTCGTAACCTTCGTTGGAGCCAAAAGCGCCAATATGATAGCCGGATGAAATTTGTGCCGCCAGGAGATAATTAATGGCATTGGCGACAACAGTGCCATAAAGAGGATCGTTGATGTTGTGGCCATTGTTAAGAAATACCTGCAGACAAAGTGCAGTAGTTCCGGGATTCACCCACTGCCCGATAGCTTTTGGTAAAGGCTGAACCACGTTAGGTTCGATACTTGTACCCATGCCGGATTCGTATCCTTTGCTGGTGCTTTGTATCGAAGCAAGATACGCCAATCCTTTATCAATTAAAATATTAGTCGAAACTATTATAGCGTTAGTTTCAATATCTACTTCAGCTGGTATGCTGGTGTTTAAATCAACCTTAAGATCATAAGGCCCGGAGGTATAACTACTTAACAAGGTGCAATTGATACTATACTGATTTCCGACAACAGTAATCGAATTTACACTTACAGCAAGATTTCCAACAGAAATATTAAAATCCGAAGTCCCTAATGTTGAAACAAATACATCCTGATTATCAAAAACTGAGACAGTAATATCAAAAGTAGGGCTTGAATTTGTAATATACAAGGCATTTTGACTTGTTGGAGATTGTATATCAATAGAATAATTTTCTAATGAGAATGTAATAAAGCCATAAATTCCCCAGGGTACACCATTTGTCATTTGGGTCCAATCAAACCAATGTACTGCATTGTCCCATGTGTCGAATATCCCATATTGATTAGTTGCATCATCATAGCCAATGCCGGTAACAAAATGATCAGTACCTCCATCACCATCTGAATCAACAAGTAATACCACAGGAAAGTCATTGTCAATTTGTTCGCAATAGTCGTCCCATGAACCAGCATTAAAGGTTTGTCCGGTGGCAGTGGGCTGATATAAAGGTTCTACCATATTTACATAGTCAATAAATGAAGCAGAAATACGTGACCACCAGCTCCAACCATAATAGTTGTTTTCCGAGCTCCATGATGTTTCCATGAAATCTCCGATGCAATTGGAAGCGTGTGCTCCCCCTAAGCTTGATAAATCAAGCTGAATCGGATTTGGAAATTCGTCAAGAGGCAGGGAATAATCATTATAATGCTCATCGTTGGCTATGGCATTATTTACATCATTAGTTTGCGTAGATGCATCACCGCCGATGAGTTCATAATCCTTGGAATCATAATACCCGACTACCATGCCAACAGCTGTTGGCCCACAACCATGTTGCCATAGGTATGATGGCACATCAGAAATGATCACCTGAGCATCAGATGAAGAAGAAGCACCCCGATAAGTATCTTTTTGGGGTTCAGGTCCTGTTGTACTTTGTTGACTGTAAATGCCGCAATTAAAAAACAGCATTCCAACCATAAGCAGAAATGAATAACTTAGTAATTTTAATTTCATAATGAATCCTCCTTAAATGTTAAATGAATAATGAATGAGTTTAAAATTGTATAGATCAATAATTATTTAAAAATTGCATTGCGTTTTTTTACGGTAGTACTTTCAGGCAGGCCGGCGATTTCCTCGAGTGTCAGCAGCGTGTAGGCGGTTACCAGTACAGGGTTATTCTCCCACCAGCGCCCGTTCTCGTTTACCCAAAATCCTTCGGCTGTCTGCGTCTTGAGCAGTTGGTTGGCCAGGTCGTAGCGCCAGGGATGCGTTGTACCATCAGAGCTTTGGATATTTTCGTTGCCATAAGCATTCATTGCCTTGGCCATGGTTTGGTAATAGTAATACAGACCTTGCAGCCCCATCAACGGGGTAGTTTCTATGGCGTAGTTGCTGCTGATCCAGTTGTAGGCAGACTGAACCCGGGGATCGTCTTTATCCACCCTGGCATATATCATGCTCTTCAGGCCTGCGTAGGTCATACTTGCATAAGAGTTGGTGCCGCCCGCTTTACTTGAGCCGGGCTCGTACATAAATCCGCCATCGTTTTGTGAATACGATTCGGGATTTACATTTTGAAGATTCTGGCAGCGTGCCAGAAATACCAATGCTTTGTCATAAAAGAGTTTCTTATCAATAATCCTGTTTTTCTCATCTTCGGTCATATTTTTTTCAGGGTCGTAAGCTTTGCGCTCATCGATGGCCATGGCCTCGAGCGCCCATTGGAGGTTGGAAAGGTCGGGACGCTGATCGCCGCCATATCCTACTCCACCATAATATAAACTGTCGGTGGTGATATCAGTGCTTTCGTCTATCTGTAACCCCATCAAATAATCTTCGGCATTTTTAATAATCTGATCATAAGCCGGATTGTTGGCATCTTTAAAAGCAATCAAACAAATAGAAGTATTGTAATTGGGCATGTCGTCTGAATAAATGCTTCCATTGGGCTTAACACAAGTTGTGAGAAACGCAAAACCATCAGCAATCATGGGTTCTGATTCACTAATGCTGGGATGAGCACGCAGATACGCCGAGAGCACCAGCGCTGTGATAGCGGGATAATGATTCCACGAGCCATCGTCTTCCTGTTGGTCGTAGAGCCATTTAAGGCCTGACTTGATGGAATGGTCGATCTCCTTAGCCAGCGAAAGATCTACTTTGGTGGCTGGTTCCTGAGCAATAATACTTTGGCAGGAAAAGAGTAAAAGAAAAATCCATGTGTAAACTTTCAATTTCATAGGCTTTTACTTAATAGTTTTGATAATTAATGTAACCGGTTCGCCGATTACAAGATTTTTTGATTTATTGACATAAAAGAGTTCATCGTTGTATTTGGATTGCGAATTGAGTTCCATCAGTGCAATGGGATCGGAGTAGGTAGCAATCATTGTTACATCGGGATCGATAAGCATATAACCGCTGCGATGCATCACCGGCCCACGGAAAAGCCAGGTGGAATTGCTAAGTGGTTTTTTTACTGATTCATCGAAAACAAAATTTTCGATAGGTTCTGTTACAGACTTGCCATTGCGTTGCATACTAAGAAGCATAACAACACTGTCGCCTGGAGTTTCGATGGTGGTAAAGTTAGAAAGAGGATCAGCTTTGGCTGGATCATCGGGCTCTTCGTTTACCGGGTCAAGTCCCAGCAGTAGCAAGGCTGTTTGCAACTCCAAAGGTGTAACAGTAGTGGAAAGCAGACTCTCGTGCAACTTCCCTTCTTTGGTACACAGAACGACCTCCAACAGGCCTTCGTTCATATTAACTTTACATGGAATAGTAACTGTCCCTTCAGCAACATCAATGGTCAATTCATTAAGCATATAAACTTCATCAGCCACCTTTTTTAAAACATCTTCCGGCTTTTCAACCTGAGCTTGCAGTAATACAGGACTAAGCAACAATGCTGTAATCAAGGCAAGTGAATAAATGATGCTTACCAATTTGCTCTTGAAATTAATTATAATGTAACTCTTATTCATAATCAATAGTTAATTTGACTAATCACTTTATAGAACCAACAATAGTAAGCAATATTAATATAAAATCAAAATTACAGCACACTGATTTTTAAAAAAATTATTCATTTTTAAGATTTCCGGTTATTTTTTGCTAAACAGCATTGACAATTAAATAGTCCTTGCAAGAAAACTATTAATGTTGAAAATCAGCATTCACCCCGACCCTAAAGGGAGTACTGATTTTCAACAGTTTACTCCCTTTAGGGTCGGGGTTAAAAAACTGTTGAAAATCTAATAATCGGAGTTTTCTTGCAAACACTTCTATGTTGTAATCCAAATTTATTTTCTTAAAATGTTTTAACATACTTTCTAATTTTCTGTTTTGCAATATTTTATATTTTTGTGCAGCAATGAAATAGACAATATTTTGTCAGCCCTCTAT
>Ga0307990_1000520_pt1 | contig 34054 bp, 24 predicted proteins | sample EllFjometagen129_FD_203168 | JGI IMG/M metagenome (GOLD analysis project Ga0307990, IMG submission 203168) | Marine microbial communities from Ellis Fjord, Antarctic Ocean - #129 | ecosystem: Environmental > Aquatic > Marine > Unclassified | place: Southern Ocean | collected 2014-10-08
CCCGTTTTTCCATGTGAGTGGCAAAATATGGGTCATGTCATCTAGTTATCGCCATGAATTCTAGTCGGGTCATCCGGTTAAGAAACTTTGGAAAAAGCTGTGTAACTAAGCAAAAGACCAGACCCCGGTATCAGGGCAGTTGGCCATCCAGTACGTACGAGAACTCTATCCCTTCTCCTTGAATCAACACGTTAGCAGTGTAATCTCACGACAAGACAACCGCAAAAAGGGTCTTGTTCGCTAATAGACACTGTCCCTTAAGAATCCCTCACTGCATTGGAGATTCATCTGTATTGCGGCGGTTCCATGAATGCTTGACAAGCACATGTGGTGTGACAAAAAAAAAGGCCCTGCCGAAGCAGAGCCTTTTGGATTCTGAACATATTCAGGTGACTATGCAGGTTGTACGTTAGTTGCACACGGGCCCTTCTTGCCTTCTCCGACGTCATACGTCACGCTTTGATTATCATCAAGGGACGCGTAGCCTTCCATCTTAATCTCAGAATGATGGACGAACAGATCAGCTGAGCCATCTTCTGGCGTGATAAATCCGAAACCCTTGCCTGCATCAAACCATTTTACTGTACCTACACTCATTTAAATACTCCTTGGCCGTTATAGGCCGTTTTCCTGTATCTCTCTATTTAAGTCATTTTGAAGGATATTTCTGAGAGATGTAAAAATAGACTTCTAATATACTGTTTATGACTATCGACTATTTTCTCCTTGAATGCACGTTTAATATGACTAAACTTAGCCCGTGAGGTGTATTTATCTTTCGATCATAACTGTTTGATTAGTAGGGAGCTATGGCCTGTTTGGATGAACGTGTTTGCATGAATCGTGGAGTGGAACTGCGATCTTCGGACTACGGTACAAGAATGTAACCCACACAAATCCCTTCCAAAAACTGAGATGAGGTTGGCTAGGATGAAAGTGAGTGTACTTGCATATTGATCGGAAGATTAGTGGATCAGTAATTGGGTTAAGGCCAAATGAGACCACTCTAGTGCGTAAGAACAGCAACAGCCTCAAGCCGAGAATGGCGAAGAAAGCTATCGCAAATGGATGCCATAGAACAATGACAAGGCTCCACTGAAATTGCCCCGTTTCAGTGAATTTTCGCCTACAACCCTTCTACAACCAAAGAGGCTGATATCTGCCAAAACGGAAGAATGGTCATTTTACAAGTGTTGTGTTAACAACACCTTGCAGATAAGGGCAAGATATGAACGTATTTAATGGCCGCTGTGAGTGACATTCACTCTGTCTATTATGTAAGGTATTCTGCTGGGAAATAAAGTGCTTCGTCGGAGATGGCATCTTTGACAGTTGGCTGGTCTACGAGGTAGTATAGAAATAGTCATCAGCGGTCGCCAATGCATATATATCAGTACTATCATGATATACTGTTTCGATTATTATCTTGAGTTCCGCATTGGCAATCCTGGGGGAGCAGTTTTGCCCTTGTTCAGCCTTTCACTCAGGTTTATAATTACTTCTATGATTGTAAAACTAAAATGCCTATTAGTTGATGGCGGAATGACATGAGCTGCATCATGGTTGATGTGGAGGCTGTGGTCCGGGACATGTTCACCAGCTTCAAGCACCTGAGAAAGACGAAACACACACACAATCCAGTGGACGATGCTCGGGGAAATGCCGAGGCGTTGTTGCAGATCAAGGACGAGTACGGCCTGAAGATCAGTTTCGAGTAACCAAGGGATCGATCATGCACATGAATATTACTCTATGGACCACGGTATCGCCCTCTGGTTCTCCTGCTGGGATTGCCCAGAGGGCGTTGAGTGGGCAAACGCCATTGAACAGCGACTGGCCCAGTAAAGATTGAGCGATTTAGCGTCGCCAGCACAAAAGGAAACACTATGACAACAGGTCGGATCGTAATTATCCCGTTCCTCCACGGCAAACTCACCGTTTCCGGTACGTTGATCGAACCAGACATTCACGCCATTCTCAAAAAATGGCTGGAACGTCACCCAGAGTATCAAGGCCTGAACTTCCATGTCATTAGGGCCAAGACACATTTAACGTCGGGTCGTATTGAAACCGATCTCGTTCGAGTGCCGGCAACTCACAGCCGCTCTCGCTCGCAAGTGGCCTACGCCCCTTGTCCGAGGCCAGGAGGAAGTCTGGGCGTGCGGAATTATCCGAACCATTGGCTGGGTGAACGTGTTGGATGATCCCAAACAATCTCCCTTCATGAAGTTGATCGACATCGACCCAGAGTTTGGAGTGGCCGAAAGCACCGGTCAGGGCAAGTCGATAGCTATCCGGCGAATGTTCGGTATCGGACGGCTCAATCCCGACTGGACCCTGCCGAGTCGCTTGGGCGACAATCCCCTGATCTGGAATGTTGAGGCCAACGGAATGCTTGTTGATATCCGACAGGAATCCCGTGAAAGGCAAGTGGCAGCGTTCAGAAAAGGCTTGATCCCGTACATTCCCGCTGACCTGAAGCGGGGGGTGAAGAAGTGAACCGGCTGTCTCCCGTATACAGTGCTCTTAATAATCAGAAGGACGTCTTGAGGTTTGAGCCTGAACAGGCTGGGTGGTATCGAAAGGATGAAAATCAAGACTTCCAGCGACGAAAGAAACGACGGCTAGACTAGAAAACTGAAAGGTGAGATATGCGATGGCGTAATCGAGGCTGGCCCGAAAGCACTCCGCGGCCTAAGATGGCCAAGTTGCCATCTGAGGCTCTGCGACGGTTACACGCTCGCGCGGTAAAATTCGTGGTCGATTCGCTGATTCTCCGTGATCTACTGACTGACGTGCGACTCGCCCGAGGCCGGCTCTACTTTTAGCGTGAACCAAATGATCTAATGGCACGGGTCACACCACTCGGGTCTAGATTGATGCTATTGGAGTCTCCACGTGATACATCTTGGACCGAACATAAACGTGGTCAACTCGCGACCGTACTCAAAGCCTTGCAAGGTGACACCAAAGGGACATTTCATGGGCTCGGCTCACTGGTTGTCAAGCCGCCCCGAGACAAACCTACGGCGCAAGTTGTCTTGTATCGGGATTTCAAAATACCCATTCGCGTCCTTGCCGAACCCAGATACTGGTATTCGATGCACCGAAAGCTGGTCATTACTGAAATTAATGACTTGAAGGATCGAGTACTCGTTCAATTCACCACCTCTGGAATATCAGGCTCATTTTACGGAACATGCCTCTATGCTCGACATAATGGTCAGTGGGGATGTTACACAATCAAGCCAAGCGCCGCCAAGACGATCTCCTTGGCTGAGGCGTGGTTAGAAAAACGCAAGTGGGAGGACTGGGGTTGATTTCGACACAGAAGCCGAGTCCATGTATGTGGAAGTAAAGGATCATGTGGGAATGGAGTGATAAACTGAAGCTTGGCACCTCTTCGTCGGCCTTTGTCAAGAACAAGCTTCGCACGCTGCCCCTTACAGAGGCCCAGTTCGAGGCAGACTTTTTCCTTGACCCAGAATCCTCGAATAAACGCCAAGCGTTATGGAAAGGTTTGGTCATTGAACGAGAATTTGGTGCATTACTGGCGATGGACACCGTTTGGTTGCCGCCACCCACTGTCAATGATTTGGCAAACCTTCTTGCCCACGCCATGTTCCGACCGCTGACCGAAGACGATCAACAGCGGCCAAGGAAAATCTACCTTCGGGATCGTACCCAGTGGCAAGAATTACTACCTCATCTTCGGCAACTTGGGATCGAAATCATCTTCAGTGATAATTTGGCCCATTTTGATGAAGCAGTCATTGATTGGATCCGGCATAGGAAGCGGAGGCTGCCTTCAATAGAAGGAATCAAAACGATCCTTGGAAAGCCATTCCCAGAGAAAAAGTGAACTTGGTATACAGAGGCAATGGACCTCATGGCATGGACGAATGAAATGGCCAAAGGAGCATATCCATCCCGCAAGGTCAGCTTCAGGTTATATGATCCCGTGACAGTCGTGCCGGTTAAGTTGACGGCCGATGAGGTGAGGACGATCCTGACCAAGACCGAGATCAAGCGAACAAATAAACTGCGTCTACTGTTGAAAGCGATGGCAGCCGAAGGTACCCACGCCTGTACGCGGACAACATCCTTCTCTAAAAGGCCCTCAAAATGGCACCATTTTCGTCAGTTGGCGCCTACAACCGAACTACAACCAGAAGGCCCATTATCTGTCTATTCGTACATATTGGCCATCCCACAAGTGTTGTATTAACAGTACCTTATTGGAACAGGATGAATTGTTAACGTATTCAATGGCCTATTGACCTGCCACGAATACTGGCCGGTTTATCAGGGCAACTACATTGGAGATTCATCTGTATTAGAGCGGTTCCATGAATGCTTGACAAGCACAGGTGGTGTGACAAAAAAAAAAGGCCCTGCCGAAGCAGAGCCTTTTGGATTCTGAACATATCAGTTGGCTATGCAGGTTGTACGTTATTTGCACACGGGCCCTTCTTGCCTTCTCCAATGTCATACGACACGCTTTGATTATCATCAAGGGAAGCATAGCCCTCCATCTTAATCTCTGAATGATGGACGAACAGATCGGCTGAACCATCTTCTGGTGTAATAAATCCGAAACCCTTGCCTGAATCAAACCATTTTACTGTACCTAAACTCATTCTAATGCTCCTTGGCCATTGTAGGCCGTTTTCCTGTATCTCTCGATTAAGTAATTTTGAAGGATATTTCTGAGAGATGTAAAAATAGACTTCTAATGTACTGTTTATTAGTATCGACTATTTTCTCTCTGAGTGCACGTTTAATATAAATAAGCTTAGCCTGTCGCCCATAGACCAGGTGTCTATTGCCCAATAAAACCCACTTTAAGATAAATTAGAGATGCTTCTGCTTTCATCAAATATATATTTCTGCAAGACAGCCCTACGGCAGTTCGATACGCGGACAATATCCGATTCTCTAAAAGGTCTAAAAAAGCATAATTATCCTTGGTTGTCGGCTACAACCTTACTACAACCGGGAGGCCCGTTATTTGCCAAATTAGTGAATTCACTGATTTCTTAAGCTCCTCATTATGAAGGCATTAGGGCAGACAGGGTGTTTCGTAGCGTTTTTAATGAATGTGGTGAGTGACAGTCAATTATATGAGGAAACATGCGTGAGAAAATAGCTGTTTGGCAGCGGTCATATCTTGCCTGTACAAGCACAGACGTTTTCCATTGATCTACTTTTCACACGCGGGTAAAATCATTTGTGTAGAATAAAACTGTCTATCAGTCAATGGACGATCGCCCGTTATCGCAACTTAAAGATTTGGGAACTCTGGAAATGATCAATCGCAAATGTGTTCGGATAGCTATCTTCGTGACGGTTGTACTTTTCGTCGCATTGTCACACCCTGCGTTACACGCCGGGGAGATGGCGAAATCAAAGACACGGTTGGAGATTGCCGGAGCTCGGTTTACGATCAACGGAAAACCAGCCTTTCTACACGGCATTAGCTACTATGGAGCCTTGGGAGCCAGGCGGCGGTTCGTGGTTCGCGATCTGGACGACATGCAGCGTTACAGTTTCAATTGGATTCGGGTATGGGCCACATGGAGCGCGTTCGACAATGATGTTTCTGCAGTAGACAACGAAGGCCGGGCGCGTGAGCCGCAAATGGAGAAGCTCAAGTGGCTTATTGCTGAGTGTGATCGTCGGGGAATGATCGTCGACGTTACCCTCACCAAGGGGGAAGGCCGCTTGGGCAATGCACACGTCTCGGTACTCGACAAGCACGCTCTGGCGGTGGAGACGCTGACCTTGGAATTGAAGGCATGGCGAAACTGGTATTTGGATATGGCGAATGAACATAACATTCGTAGCAAGAACCTGGCAACCAAGTTCGTCTCGTTTAAAGACGCCCGCACACTGCGCAACCGCGTTAAAAAGGTGGACGAGCAGCGTTTGGTTACGATTTCCTATGTGCGAGATCCCTCGAAAAATGATGTGCGCAGCTATCTCCTCGACGTTCAGGTTGATTTTCTGAGCCCACACCGGCCACGGAATCCCAACTCGGTCAGCGAGACGGCAACGATGACTCGTCAATACCTGACGTGGATGCGTGAATTCGAACGTCTCATTCCGATTCATTACCAGGAGCCATTCCGACGCGACTTCAGCAAAGGCTGGCAACCCACCGCCGAAGACTTCCAGGCCGACCTGGAGGGCGCCATCGAGGGTGGCGCCGCTGGCTGGTGCTTCCATAATGGCGACAACCGCTGGGGCCGGGATGCCCAGCCCCGTCGTTCGTTCGACATGCGCCAACGCCGACTCTTCGAGCAATTGGATTCGGTGGAATTAGAAGCGGTAAAAAAGATGGCTGCCGCCCTCAGAAAAGCACAACGTGAATAGAAGAGCTTTCTTTTGTTGTTGTTGGGCTGGCCGTTTTACGGGCAAAGAAAGAGGTTGTCGTTAGAATGCTCGTTCACAGAAGTCCAAGACGTCGTGACGAATGGCAGGGTTTATAATCACTCTATGGTTGTAAAATCAAATTCCCCATCAGTGACAGGCACTTTGATGTAACGATCACGCAAATGTTTGTATGCCTGCGCACAAGGCAGATCAATGGAAAACAACTCCCGGATCGTGCTGGCGGCCTTGCTGGTGTGCAACGTCTCCAGGGGAGCACGGCGACTTCACTGTTCAGCCGGAATTGCTCACCTGCGTTGGAGGCGTGGAAGACCGGAAAAGGGGATGGATGAAGCAAGGGTACCAAAGAGCTGTCTCCATGACATGAATCGTCTGATCACAGCCTGTTAAGGTTTTCTAGAAGTACCCCCCACCGGCTTCTGCGAGAATACCGTCGTAGGTTTCGTTTTGAGATAGTATCTTGAATTTCTTTGATATATGTTCTATCATGGTTGTAGCCTAGTGGTCTTCATCGGAGGTTGTCCTTAGTGTAAGGAGTCAAACTGATGCACCTGAGAACAGAACTAGAATGGTTTCAGCACTGCATCAAGATGGATTCAAATCTCATACGACTAATTTCAAAACCTCCATTAATCCGTTCTCTGCGCATTGTGTTTGTTGTCCTATTGCTCGTTTTCTGTACATTCACATGTCATGCTGCTGAGGATGACTGGTTTGTCTATCTAGGGACCAAGGAGGCGCTCAAGGCGCCGCGCAAGAGCATCAATGCGGCCGAGGCACTACCCCCCTTACCCCTGCCGGCCACGCCGCTGCGCAGGACCGAGCGCAAGAAGCCGCCGCAGCCGGATACCCTGATCGGCAAAGTGATCTGGGGTGAATCCGCCTCGTTTGCGGATACCACAGGCAAGGCCTTGAAGATTGCCGATTGGAATCTGTGCCCGACCGATGTGCAGCAGTTCGTGCGGCACTCACGAGGCATTGATCTGAGTTACCACTGGCAGAATACCAACTTGAATGATTTTCACTTCGATCCCCAGCGACTACCCGCCCTGTTATTCAGCGGCGTGCGCACCCTGAAGTTGAGTGATGCGCATATCCAGGCCCTGCGAGATTATGTGCTCAACGGCGGCATGGTTGTGTGTGACTCGATTGCTGGATCTCCCTTCTTTTACGAGTCTGCCAAGCGCCTCTTTCTCCAGGCATTTCCGAATTCACGCTTTCGCCATCTGCCCCAAGATTACCCCCTTTTTCATATGATCGTTGATGTTGAGAAAGTCGCCTATCAAGGCAGGAAGGGATCATTGCCAGATCTGGAGGGGATTTACATAGGCAGTCGCATTGGCGTGCTGGTGTCGCAGGCCGGGTTGGGCTGTGGGTGGAACGGCAATACGGAGCGTCTCAAGGAACTCCCCAAGGCCGAATACTATCAAATCGACAGTGCCAATCAGATTGGGATCAATCTGGTCGCCTATATTGTGGGCTACGCGGAAGTGGGGCTGGCCGAGGGCCGACCCGAGATGTTCAGCCTGACCGATCAGAAACGACCCACGGACGAGTTTGTGTTTGCCCAGATCAGACATGACGGCCTCTGGAACGTGCATCCCGGTGCGGCGACGGCTTTACTCATGAAGCTGCGGCGCTATACATCGGTACGCGTGAATCTGAAACGAATGGTGGTGGATCTGGCCCAGGATGACCTGACACCCTATCCGTTTCTGTATCTGACCGGGCTGGATGAGTTTGGATTTGACGCGGGTCAGGTGAACGTCTTGCAACGATACCTGGACCAGGGGGGCGTTCTTTTGATCAACAATGGCCTGGGACTTGGCACATTTGACACAGCAGTCAGACAACTGTTGCCAACACTCCTGCCGGGGGTATCACTGCAGCGCATCGAATCCAATCACGATCTTTACACCAGTCTCTTTGATGTGACACGGGTGCGTTACTCGCCGTCTCTGGCTAAGAGCAAGCCCGAGTTGGCTCAACAACCGCATTTGCTGGGGGCGCATGTGAATGGCGAGCTGAGGGTCATTTACAGCCCCTATGATCTGGAGGCAGGTTGGCTTGAGGTCTACTATCCCCTGATGCGAGGCTATCAAGCCCTGTCCTCGCAACATCTGGGCATAAATACAGTCGTGTATCTGATGACACATTGAGGTCAATTGAATGCCGGAAAAAACTGCAGTGAACCTGACGTGCCCGGAGTGTGGCAAAACCTATAAGACGGGCCACGTGTCGCCTGGCAAACGCGTACGCTGTCGTTGCGGCTGTCAGTTTGAGACTGCAGCTGCGAGGAATGGCACGCACAGTCTCCGGTCAGACCAGCACCCGGAGATATCCAATGAGGAGGCCCTCAATGCGGTGGAGCGTCTGGCCAAGGTCAAGGCGGCGATCCTCAAGGAGGTGGGCAAGGTCATTGTCGGTCAAACGGATGTGTTGGAGCAGATGCTCACCGGCTTTTTCGCAGGCGGTCACTGCCTGCTCATGGGGGTGCCCGGCCTGGCCAAGACATTGATGGTGCAGAGCCTGGCCCAGACCATGCAACTTGACTTTAAACGCATTCAGTTTACGCCGGATTTGATGCCCACTGACATTACCGGTACGAACATTCTCGAGGATGATCCGGAAACTGGCCAACGGCATTTCACTTTCCATAAGGGGCCGGTGTTTACGAATGTACTCCTGGCCGACGAGATCAACCGTACGCCGCCAAAGACCCAGGCGGCCTTGCTGGAGGCCATGCAGGAGCATCACGTGACTACGGCGGGCAAAACTCATCGATTGCCCACCCCCTTTCTGGTGCTGGCCACACAGAATCCCTTGGAACTGGAGGGCACCTATCCCTTGCCCGAGGCCCAACTGGACCGTTTTATGCTGTTGATCAAGGTCAATTATCCCAACTTGGAAGAGGAACAGCGCATTCTGATGTCCACCACCAGTTGCGAGGGGCAGATGATCACAGGATTACTGGATGCCAAGTCTGTGACCAGGTTTCAGAGTCTGGTCCGACGTGTCCCGGTCAGTGAGCATGTGGCCAGCTACGCGGCCCGACTCTGCCGGTCCACGCGTCCCCAGGGGGATGTTTCCGATTTTATCAGAAGCTACGTCCGCTACGGGTGCGGACCACGGGCCGGGCAGTCACTGCTGCTGTGCGCCAAGGCCCATGTGGTGCTGAACGGGCGTTTCAATGTGTCCTGTGCGGATGTGCGTGACTATGCCCTGCCTGTCATGCGTCATCGCGTGATACTAAATTTTGCTGCGGCCAGCGAGGGACTCGACTCGGATGATATCATTCGCAGGCTTCTGGACACCGTGGATGAGTCTGAATCACGATAGAGGCGACAGGTGTTGACCTATGAAGAAACTCGATGAATATCGCTATCTTCCAGCACACATGGCCGAGCGTCTGCGCGGCATCGAAATCGGCGTGCGCAAGCCCATGGATGGCAGCAAGCAGGGTCTGCACCGATCTCCGGCCTTTGGCTCCTCCGTGGAATTCGCCGAGTATCGTGAATATCGGCCCGGGGATCCCATTGCCCGGATTGACTGGCCCGTGTACGCGCGGAGTGATCGGTATATGATCCGGCGTTTTCACGAGGATGTCAGCATGCGTTGCTATGTGCTGCTTGACATATCCGGCAGTATGGGCTACCAGGGCAGCGGGACCCTGCGAAAGATCGAGTTTGCCAGTTATCTGGCGGCTGCCATGTTATATGTCATGATACAGCAGAGCGACACGTCTGCGTTGATGACCTTTGACACGGAGATCCGCCGTTATTACGAGCCCACCAGTACCTTTACCCGGCTCAAACCCATGCTCCTGGAACTGGAGACTCTCACCTTGGGCCAAGAGGGGGACATTGAGGCCTCCCTTCATGCTGCTGCGGAATTGATCCCGGGTAAGGCCCTGGTGGTGATTATTTCCGATTTTCTTGAGCCACCGGATAAAATCATCCGCGGCATCAACCACCTCCACCACGACGGCAAGGAAGTCACCCTGTTCCATGTCATGGATCCTACGGAGGTGAACATGCCCCTAAACGGCCTGTTGGATGTGGTCTCCATGGAGGACCAGGGAAAACTCACAGTGGATTTCGACGGTATTCGGGAGAGCTACCTGAACGTGTTGCGCCAGCATCTTGACCATCTTCGATCCGGGTGCCAGCGTATTCAGGCAGATTACATCTTCGCGGACACAGGCATGGACGTGTGTGATGCAATCCTGCAGCGGAGGAAGATCGGATGATCTTTTCTGCACCACTATTTCTCTATTTGTTGCCAGCGGCTGGACTGCCGATTTTGTTTCATTTCCTGTGGCGTCAAAAAAAACGTCAAATCGTGTTTCCCACCCTGATGTTCTTTTATCAGGCTGATCCCAAGCTGCATGCCCGGCGCAAACTCCATCAGTTGCTGCTGCTGATGATGCGAGTGCTGCTGATTCTCCTGATGCTGTTGGCCCTGTCTCGACCCCGGTTTCAAGTGGCAGCAGGCGTGGGGGGCAGGGTGTCCGTGGTGGCTGTGATTGACAATTCTGGATCCATGAGTGGTGAGACAGGCGGTGACCAGACCAAATTCGAATTGGCGGTACAGGGCACACGCAATCTCGTGGCATCCCTGGGACAGCAGGCCAGCATGAATATAGTCACCCTGGTCAAGACCCCTGACTTTCCCGTGGGTGACGCACTGATGAACGAAAAGGAGCGTTTGTTGAACGCGCTGGACACGTTGACGCCATGCGCGGCCACGGGAAATCCCGGTCGGGCCTTGACAGAGGCCTGCGCCCTGATAAAAGCTTATTCCGGAGCTGGAGGGGTGGTTCATGTGTTCAGCGACCTGCAGACATCAGACTGGGCAGCGCATGAGGGGGGGCTGGATACGATTGACGCGAGTGTCCGTTTTGTTTTTCACCGGATTGCATCGCCAGCACGCACACAGGCCAATGTCGCTATCAGCTCCATCCAGTTTCCTCCACATAAGATTCTGCCCAATCATCCCTTGACCGTGGGTGTGGTGTGTCGCAATAACTCTCAGACCACGGCCACCGTGCGTGTCAATTCCGTGGATAATCACGATATCAAGCATACCCGGCCAGTGGTCATTGAACCGGGACGGATACAGCTTGTCCCCGTCAAGACACAACCGGATAGGGCCGGGCATCACTGGTTGCGTGTGTGGATCGAGGGAGACAGTTTTGCGGCGGACAACGAAGCGGGCATTGGCATCGTCTGTGACCAGACCGAAACCATCTGGTTTGACGGATCGCAAGCAGAATTCGGCGTGTTGCCCATGGCCTTTTCGCCGGATGGATTTGGACAGGTTACCGGGATGAGTTCCCGCTTTGGTCGCATCATTGAGGGTACGCAGATTGAAACGGAGCGGCCCATTCTCATTGTGACCACCTGGCATGAACTGACGCGCAAGGACCAAGGACCATCCATGCTGCAGGATTTTGTCCAAGTCGGTGGCAACCTGCTGATTGTCCCGTCCCCCAGCAGGAGTGGTGCTCAGGCATCTGTCCCGGATTGGGTGGGTGCCAGCACGATGACGCGCGTGACCCATCCACGGGGCGCTGAGATAAAGGCCTTGGATGTTGAATCGGGCTTCTGGAATCGCCTGCGTGAGGCGACAGGGGGGATGTCACTGGGGGATGCACGTGCGTTTTCGTTTTATCCCCTTGCATTATCCCCAGACCACGTACCGCTGTTAACGATCGATACGGGCCAGGTGCTGCTTGCCCACAAGACACTGGGCCGGGGAACCATCTACACCAGCGGCACGGCCTTTGATCCCCGGTGGAACACACTGCCTCTGACCGGCACCATGGTCGTCCTGGCGCAAAGCATGGCCATGCAGGGCACTGTGCCGACACCGAATGGGTTGGTGACAGTCAGGGCAGGAGAGTCTCCTGCCGCCTTGAACCTGGGTGAGCAGACCATTGAACTCGTCTCTCTGGTAGGGGATCCCCTGAATTGGCAGGGACCGGCGCACGACATGCCGGGATGGGCACGGGCAGGCGTATATCGTGCCAGAACCGGCGATTCCCAGTACCTCGTGTCCGTGTGTGCCTCTCCAGAAGAGGGGCTGATGCAATTTGTGAACGGGACGCAGGTCCCGGCCTTGCAGAGCATCCCCCACGAGATTGTTGAGTTCAATCCGCAGGCACGTTTCAAGCAATACCATCGTGATCAGAAACGGTCCGTGAACCTGTTTTTGCCTCTGGTTCTGATGGCGACACTGGCATTACTGGTTGAGGGGTGGCTGGCCAATCCGATTCGTCACAAATCCTCAGCTGCTGATCAGGACACCCCAATGGCCGGGCGTCTCAGTGAGGCAGGACTATCAACACGCGTGGACAGGGAGACAGGATAATGGAAACGCTGCACTGGCGAACTCATCTGCATCCGGTCCTGGCTGCTGCCCTGATCCTGATACTTGTGGCCTGGATGATCGTCCTGTTCAGGCGACAGGGTAAAAACCGAGCCTGGCAGCAGACAGTATGGCTGCTGCTGCCCAAGGTCTTGATCGTGCTGTTGCTGATACTGGCGTATTTTGATCCGATCCGGCGGGTGATCCAACCCCCCCAGCGCGACAAGAAGATCATGGTCCTCATCGATGATTCCTCGTCCATGGCGTGTGAGGACAGGCCCGGTATCAGCCGCGCACAAAGGACGCAAACCCTCTCTCTGGATCTGACCGGAGAACTCAGTGATCTGATTGATATTGAAACACTGTGGTTTGCCACGGATATTGACTCCCACACTGAGAGGGCCGCGCCCCAAGACAGTATCCGAGGTACGAATATTGGCAAGTCACTGGTCAGTGCCGGGCAGCGTGCCAAGCCGTCGGAGTATCTGGCCATGCTCCTGCTGACGGACGGCGGCGATGAATTACTGCGCACTCCCCAGTTGCCGCGTGTCCCCCTGCACGTGGCCAGTCTGGGCACGGCTCCGGATTCGTGGAATGATCTGTCCATCAAGGCAATTGACGTACCGGCCGTGGTCGAGGCGGGAACAGAACTTGAGGTGAAGGCGGAACTGTTGGGTCGTTTTGCCTCGCAGGCGTTTCAGGCGTCGGTCACGACGGTTCCGGTTCGTCTTGAGGAACAAGTAGAGGATGATTGGCAAGTCCGGGATTGCCAATTTGTGCACTTTGAAGAGGCCGTAGCCAGAGCCGACTTTACGTTGGAGGCGCCGTCCGAGCCTGGCATAAAAACCTTTCGTGTGCGTGCAGAATCCGTGCCCGGTGAATTGTCGGATTTGAACAACACTCGGCATTTCAATCTGGACGTGCGCGAGGATACGCTCCACGTCCTCTTCTTTGCCCAGGCACTGGGTTGGGATTTCAGCATGATACGCAAGGCGCTGGCACGTGATCCATCGGTCGAGCTGACAGCCCTGTTTCGGGTGACAGAGGCGCGTTTTATCGTGCAGGGGACGCGACAGGCAGGTGACGAGCAGCTGACTGCTGGATTTCCTCAATCCAAGGCTGTACTCGATCTGTTTCAATGTGTGATTGTCGGTTCCTTTGCAGCGTCCCAGTGGCAACCGAGTCAATTCGAGGCCTTGGTGGAGTATGTGCGCGACGGCGGGGCGGTTATCTTTCTGGGGGGCGAACAGTCCTTTGGTCTGGGACGATACGCTGGCACCCCTATTGAGCCCCTGTTTCCCTGGCGGCTGTACACCACACAATCAGATTTTCAGATCGGTCAGTTCAATGTGAAGGTCCCGGCCATTGCCTTGGGACACCCGATCATGACCGAGACCAGTCGATTGATTGCTCAACTGGACTCTGTTTGGGTTGAGAGTGCCAACCTGGAGGGCCCGGCCAAGGGCGGGGCCGTGACCCTGCTCGAAGCGCATGTGGGCGCCAGGACCGTACCGCTGGTCTCCATACAGCGTTTTGGCCGCGGGCAGTCCATGGCCATTGCCACCAATACCCTGTGGAAGTGGCGCCGGGCATCCCCGGAGCTTCAGGCAGTGCATAGCCTTTTCTGGCAGCAGAGCGTCAAGAATATGACCGACTGGAACGATAGTCAGCGTTTTATCTCGGTTAAATGGGACCAGTCTCACTACCAACCCGGTGAGCAGGGGCGAGCCAGTATTCGGGTTGCGGGACGTCACGAAAATGGCCAACTGCACCTCAGGGCGGAAGCCCATGTTGAAGGAGACACCTCACCCGTGGCCGTTGAACCGGTGATGGGCAGTGAAAATACCTATGCGGCCACCCTGGATTTCACCAAACGTGCGAACTATACCTTTCATCTGCAGGCCCTTACAGGCAGCCAGCTGCTGGAAACGTATGAAAAGACCCTTGTGGTGGGTGCCACACTCAACGAGGGGGTCAACCTGGAGGTTGACCACGCCTTCCTCAGCAGTCTGAGTGCTCAGGGCAACGGCATGTATTTTCCGGAAGAAGAGTTCGGGAGTCTGATCGAGACCCTGAGGGCTCAACTGGTGGAACGGAGTGTCGATCTGGAAATCCCGCTGATTGAGGACAGGTGCATTTATGCGCTGGTCTTTATAGGTGTATTGATATTGGAATGGATTATTCGACGAAAAATGAATCTTTTATAGGGACGGGTTCAAACACCATGAGAAGGTACAGGCAACTCATCTGCAAACTGATATGGCTGTTAGTGGTTTTGGCTCTGTGTCCCGTGGTTTCGGGCGCCACGAGACAGGCGGCTGTCTACACGTCGGACGGCAAGGTTGTGACGGGCCAGATTGCTCTGACAGCCGGGCGCCGGTTCAAATTGAATTGTTCCGAGGCAGGGAAACTCAAGACCACAGATATGATCACAGGTGCTGATGTGCCATACGGCAAGGTCCGGCAGTTCACCCTGAAGCCGATTCAGGAAATGAGTTTTCATCCGGAGCGAGAGGAGATACGTCAGGATTGGAAATTCACCGAGACCACCCGGTATGATGAGAAAACGGCCGTCGCCGATTTCACACCGGCTCAGAAGAAATTCTGGGGCGAGACTTACCCTCTGCGATATCTTTCCACGGAGGTGGTTTTCAACAGTGGGGAAACCCTTTCCGGGCATCTTTACAGTTGTGTGCTCTACCTCAAGACACCGGAGAAAAACAGCCGGATTATTCTTCGCAGCAAACAACGGGGTCCCAAGGGCTCCAAAATGGATGACCTCGTTTATGTGACGAAAATCAAGTTGCTGGATAAAGGAACCTCCGCGGTTTCTGACCTGACGGTCGTCTTTGAGGACATGACACTGGCACCGACCGATGTGGTGCAAGCACTGACACGCGATTCGCTCACACCGGTGCCCACCGTGCGTGGCGAGCATCCGGAGACATTCGTGGTCAAGGCCACTTTTGGCGAGGACATTTATTTGGCAGTCAGGCAAGGGGAGGACTGCCTGGTAGGTTGGCCAGAGACACAGGATCCGGCCCTTTTTGCCCTGGCCCAGGATCATCTCAATCGCCAGCGAGATTTCTACAACGACAAGCAGTTGCTCGGTGTCATGACGGCCAGGGACGGCCGTGAGGTCTTGACCCTGGTCAACTTGAGACGCCGGTTTGCACCCACTCATTTCGGTGAGATCGGCGGAGAATGGGACAAGACGCTGGGCACGATTGTCGAGCCCTGGCGTCTCAGTATCTGGCGATGGAAATACGATTCGGTCAATCAGGCACTGCTGCTGTCATCCCGGGGGACCTTCTTTCGCCGGGTCTTTTTGCCTGAGCATCCTACGCCCCAGGTGCAAATGTCCGACGAGCTGTGGCAGATGCGGCGGCAGGGAAATACGATTCATAGTGGGAAGCAGGAACGCCATTGACAATGGACATTCACATGAGTGTGACCGTATGAACGAGACGAGTGTGCAAAACCAGGTTGTTCGAGAACGGATCATCAAGATTCGCAAGGTGATGCTCACGAGCCAATTGGTTCAAGGGTTCGTTGTCTGGCTGGTTATCGTGCTGGGTATGTGCCTGGTGTTGTTTACATTGGACAATCTCGTGCATCTGCCCGAGGGATTGCGATTGGCCCTGTCCACAAGCGGTCTGGGGGTGATGGTATTTACCTGCTGGCGCCTTTTGCTCTCGCCGATTTTCCGACGTCGGGGACTGGCCGCGATTACCCTGTTCTTGGAGAACCGATTTGCCATTCCTGAAAACTTGCTGATCAATGCGCTGTGCTTCGAGTCGGTCAGTCTGAGTCCGGAACAGGCACCCTTTGCCCGGAAAACGATTGACACCGGAGCTTGTCTGATCACCGAGGCGGACATCAGCGAACTCTGGCAATTCAAACGCCTGACACGATGGGCCTGCACACTGGGCGTGCTCATTATTCTGTGGCTGATCTACGGGATCGGTCATGGGCACCAGGCGGCGAATGCCTGGCTGCGCTACCTCAAGCCCCTCGGTGATGTGCCGCCGGCCAGTGCCCTCCAATTGAAGATGACCCCCTCTGATGCGGTGGTCATGGCCGAAGGCAGTGATCTGGTAATTCAGGTCGAGGTCCTGGGCCTCAAAGGGGATCGTTCTCTGTCACGGTATCCTGAACTCATTTGGAAACGGGGTCGTGACTACGTGAGTCATGAACGGCATGACCACAAAAGCAGCACGCTGCAACGGTCACCGGAGGCGCACAACACCTATCAGTATACCTTCAAGGCTGTCAGTGAGTCCTTTGCCTTTCGTGTGTTTGCCGGGAATACGTATTCTCAGAGCATCCCGGTCACGGTCAACCGGGTTCCCTGTATTCGAGAATCGGAATTTCAGATCACGCCTCCGTCTTATACGGGGATAGAGGCGTTTCACACGCTCGGCCCGCCCGAGGCCCTGTCCGGTCCTGTGGATTCCGCGGTGGTCATAGAGGCCAAACTGGACAAACGCGCCGAGGCACTCTGGTATAAGGGCGCCGGGGGCTGGGTTGCCTTTGAGAAAAAAGAGGATCTTTGGACTGCGAACACAGGGTTACGTCACGCTGACTCCTATCGAATCGAGGTGAAGGCCCCTGGTTTTGATCGGCGCATTGAAATTGCATCCGGCCCCATCCTGGCCCAGCAGGACCCACGACCCAGGGTGGAATTCGAAACGACCCAGCTAACTCAGCGCGTTTATCCGGGCCAGCGTTTGCGCGTCGGTATTCAGGCCTTTGATGAGTTCGGCATCAGCGGGATCCATGTACAACTCCGGGCCGCGCGATCCGGTAGTCTTGACACACGGATCGAGGCATGGGACTACCCCGGGCCGCCCGGCAAGACTGAGGCGCGAGAAATTCTGCTGTTGTCCATTGAGGCCACTCGCTTCACGCCCGGCTCCAGTTATATTCTGGAGGCATTCTGCAAGGACTTCAGCCCTGCAGGAGAGGTGGGGCGGTCGAAGCCCTTGACCCTGCAGGTGAAGTCCCTGGAGGAAATTACCCTAGCAGAGGACGATCCCAATTACGATGCCTTTGCTGAACTCGATCAAGCCATCAAGGCCCAGCAAACCGCCCTCAGTGTCACGGCCAATGTGGCAGCCAACCTTGACGAAATCGTCACCAATCGATCCGCCGAGGAAAACCGCAAGGCGGTTCAGGGGCACGCAGCGCAAATGTCACAGAGACAAGACAAGGTGGGGGCGCATTTGACACGGGCCTGGGAGGTGGCCATCAATCCCAAGCCTGCTTTTGTCACGGAGATGAGAGAGCTGCGCGACAATAAGCACCTGCGAATTGTCAAGCAGATCAAGGAGTTCCCCACGCTCAAGCGGGTCGACCACGAGGCTGTGACGCGTGCCCTCCACAGCGTTGAAATGCAACAGACTTACCTGTTGGAGCAACTGATCGCCTTGAAAGTGGCGGTGGCTCGCAAACATGAGGTTGAGACGCAACAGGCCGTGGCGGCGCTCCTGGGGGAAGATGAGGACTCATTCAGGGTGACTCCGGAAGAGATGCTGGAAAACACCGTGAAAGAGCTGGACACATTTATCACCGAGCAAAAAGAGATTACCCAGAAACGACAGAGAGTCGATGATCTGCCGCCTGAAGACTTCTCCGAGCCCGAGGATCTGCTCGAGGCCCTGGCCATGGACCAGTCCAGGCTCGCCGATGTGTTGGAGGGGGTTGTGGATGATCTGAGCAATATGAATCTGTTGGATTTTGGTGACACCCAGATGGTGGATGACATGACGAGTCTCTACGAACAGGCCGAAGCGCTGGCGGACAAGGCTGCAGAGGCCGCGGACATGCAGCAGGTCCGCGAAGACGCCTATCGCCTGGAAACCGAGGCAGTGGAAATGGCCGAAGAACTCATGATCAACTGCGAGGCCACCCTGGGGGCCTCTGACACGATCCAGTTTATCGCCGAAATCCCGGAGGATGAACAGTTGGTGGCGCCCCTGGCCGAGTTGCCTGCTGAACTGGAGGATCTGGTGGGGGACATGATCACCTCGGAAGAGGAGATGCGTGCCGACGTTGAAGATATCGGCAGCTACCTCAATTCTCTGGACCACACGGCTGGTCCGGTGGCGGATGGCACCATCAGCAGCACCAGTGCCAAGGGCAAGACCGGAGATCAGAAACCAGAGGACAATGTCATCGAAGGGCGAAGTGGGGCTGGACGCACCGGTATGTCCGATGGACAACTGGTTGAGTCTGTGGCCAAGGATCTGGATCAAAACGAATACGGCCTGCGAGAGCGAGCCTCCAATACACCCCTGGAGAGCGGGCAGGTAGAGGATCAGGACAAAGGCGCGGCGACTGGCGGCAGCGGCCTGGGAAAAACCACGGATGGCACCACGGAATTTGGGGTCGGGGCCAGTTTGCCACCCAGGATTCTGGACATGATGGCCGAGACGCTGCAACAGCAGAAGACCGTGCGCCAGGCCTCAGAGGCCCTGGTGCTAAAATTAAAGCAGCATAACCTCGCAACCACGGACCTGGACCAGTCGATCCGGGCCATGCACCACATGGAAGACTCTCTCAAACGCGGCGACGGTGTCGGCATACGCAGTGCATTCAATGAGACCGTCGGTCTACTCAAGAGAACCAGGAGTGCCATTGGCAAAGAACTCTCCGTACAGGTTCAAAGCCCGCATCTGGCAGACACCATTGAAAAGAAACTCTCCAGGGGCCAGATTCTGAATTTCAAGGGGTATAACCACATGGTCGGTGCCTATTTTGAGGCCTTGGCCCAAACGTCGCGCAAGGAAAAGAATAACCAGTAAGGACGTGTAAACTTGGTATTATGCGATTATAGAGGATTGGATTGTTCTGCCCGACTTTGGTTGTCGTGGCTGTGGATTGCGCCGCTGCTGTTTTGGGGGACAGTCGTACAGGCCCAGGAAACCCAGGAACCGCCTGTCTGGCACGTTCCCCAGGCGGATCTCCGATTTCGTATTGAAAAGGATGACGCCCAATCAATGGTTCCCAGCATCTCCCTGCTCGACGTTATGCCCGACAAAGCGTCCGAGGCTGTGGCAAACTGGGTCGAGAAGAACCGCTGGACCAAGCCCTATCGGGTCAACGGAAAGCTCTGCCTCAACGTTCTACCAGTATTGGATGCCAAATCGATTACCTACAATCTTCATCCGAATGTGGGCTCCTTTGTGGCACGCGGCGTGGTGATGGACGGTGCCGATCCGAACACGTCGGTCCGTTTCCAGGTGTTGACAGATAAGCGGGCGATCTATCTGTCCAGGCGGGTGACACCCCAGAATCCGGTCGTGGAGATATTCGTGATCATTCCCCAGAAGAGCCGGCAACTCAAACTCCAGATCAAGTCCTCCAAGAACCGGCATCTGTCTTCTGTGAAGTGGGTGGATCCCGGCGTGATTCTCAAAAGGCAGTATCCTGTGGCCTCTTCGGTGCGCCTCTTTGCCCCGGGGTATGATTTGGAAACGTTTGTACCCCAAATGGTGTTGCCCAGTGATGGGTCCAAGGTGCCGTGCCAGGTTCTGAGTGCAGCGCAGGGCGATCCCATGGAGGTCTTTTTTGACAGCAGCAAACGAAACCCCAGCTATCTGGTGTATCTGGTCCCCAAGAGCAAACACCAGGACCTGGACGAGCCCTGGCAGGCGCAGACGGGCCTGATCCTGGAGACCCGATGGACAACGCATCGTTTGCGGTCATCCGACCGCTTACCGGAATTCAGAGATACATTTCAAAATCGGGCAGAACCCGTGGGGAAAAGCCTGGTCGATGACATTCAGCAGACCTTTCCCATTCACTGGCCACCCCACGGCACACTGGCCCCGGCTGCACGCGGGGGGTACGGCCTCTATCACTACCGGGGCTTCTTCCTTGCCAGCCAAGAGGGCAAATACCACTTTGCTACGGTCTCCAATTGGGATTCCTATCTGACGATCGACGATACCCTGGTTGTGGCCTGGCCCGGGCGTCACGATATGCGTGGGGGCACGCGCGCACAAAAAAAGGGGACCGTGACTCTTACATCCGGTGTGCATAAATTGGAGTATTTCAATTACAGTCCCTGGGGGAAAATGTATGCCCTAGCTGCCTGGAAAAAACCCAACGAATCCTTCCGGCCCATGACACGCACGGATTTTACCTCAGTAGGGCGGTACGCCCCGACAGCCGTACAGGTACGCAATGAGAAGGGGTCTTATACTCCATTTGCCTGGTCGATTGTCGATGACTTCCGTGTGGAGCAAACAGGTCGTTGCTTTGTGACCATGCGCTTCAGACCCCTGGCCCCCGAGAACACCGAAGAGACCTATCGCTGGACCTTTGATGACGGCACGGTCACAACCGGGCATACCGTGGATCATGTATTTCTAGGCCCAGGCCTGCGCCGTGCCCAACTCGAGGTGCTTGCTGACAAGGCCGTCATATCATGTGTCAAGCAGGATGTTCATGTGCACAGTCTGTGGGACAGGATGCTCACAAACCTGAACAATGCGGATGCTTATGATCAGACTCTCCAGCAGCAGCCTCTGGAAAGGGTCCCGGTCAATGATACGATCAACGTGTATCGATTAGCTGAGAAGGCCAATAAACCGGAATGGAAAGATCGTGCGATAAAGACGTTCAAGCAGAATTTGAGCAAGTTGGTCCAGGATGCAGACGATACTGACTTTCTGTTTCATTTCGGTCACGTGCTGCATACGGTTCCACACAAAGACTACCAGAGGGCCGTCTTGCTCTTCGAAATGCTGACGCAAAAGGCCGGTCTCGATAAACAGGTGCAGCGTCAGGCCGCGATCTGTCAGGCTGAGATCTTGATCACATATCAGGGCAAGGCCCAAGAGGCCTTGGATCTCATCAACCAATGGCAGGGCAGTGGTTCCCATGATGTCTGGACTCGTCGCGCAATCATGGCCAAGGCCGAGATGCTATTGGCACTCGGAAAATCGCAGGAGGCCAGTGAATTGGTTGTTGGGCTCAGCGCTTTGGGTAGTGGGGGGGGCGTCAAACAGAAGATAGAGCAGGCTGGATTGCTCAGGCACGCAAGATCGCTCGTGACATTCTCATCAGATCCAAATCAGTGGGAATACGCCCGGGCCATGATTGAACAAATTGTAGCCGACGATCCGTCTCAGATTTTTGCCCCACACGTTAATCTGGTTAAAATCGATCTGTACCTGGCAGCTGGAGAGTATGAGGCAGCGTACTTTTTGGCAGAGAGACTCATGCATTTACAGTTGGATGACACCCATCGTGTAGAAATCCTGATGCGCAAGGTCAAGGCGTGCTGCGGCCTGCGCGATCTGGATAAAGCCAGAGCTGTTTACACCGATCTCAAGCGGGATTATCCCTTTCACGCGGTCCTTGCCCAGGCCAAGCAGGCCATCATTGAGGCCTTCAGGAAATGACGTTGATCGTATTAATACGCACTTTGATCTAAATCCTGCTTTGCCAGGGTGTATTTATTCACTAGGGCAAGATGTGAACGTATTCAATGTATGTTGTGAATGACGGTTGATTTTATCAAGACACAAGCATTGAGAATTGCGTGATCTTACTGTGGTCCCATCTTGCCTTGGCAAGTATAGAAATCTCGGATGTTTGGTTTGCCCCTGGATATGAGCCTGAGAAACTCAAAGATGCGTCTGGTGAGGACTTTCAAGTTGCTTGCTCCCTGATATTTCCATAGAATTCATACTTAATCATTATGCGGTGAGTTTACATAAGGCATTGAAATTGCACAAGTTCGAATTATTGCGTAGGACAGGACTCGTAATTTCTGGAGTTACTTCATGCGGCACCATTCCAACAGTTGAGCAAGTCGCGAAAAAGAAGCACAATGTACTGCTTATCTGTGTTGATGATCTGCGCAACGAACTGGGCTGTACCGGCCAGTCACATATGGTCACACCTAATGTCGATCGCCTGGCTCAGTCCGGGCGGCTCTTCACCCACCATTATGTCCATCAGGCAGCCTGTGGCCCATCGCGTAGCTGCCTGCTTGCCGGTGTCCGCACCGACGCCTGGGGTTACCTCGGCCGTCGTGACCTGCCGAAAAATGAAGCTGTTTCATTACCGGAACTCTTTAAGCAGGTCGGGTACAGCACGGTAACGATGGGCAAAGTCGGGCATTCTGCCGGGAAAAGATATCGCGGCTTTGAGAAAGAGAAAAGTAATCACGGCCCTTGGAAATACGGTATCTCTGCCTTGTTCGGTTATGCCCACGGCAAATCACATCACAAAATGATCTGGAAAAATGACAAGGAAGATTATCTGCCCTGGGAGGCAGCCGATGTTGATGACAAGGGATATCTGGACGCCCATAACGCCGAGTCTGCAGTCAAACAACTGCAGGAGCTGTCAAAAGAGGACAAGCCCTTTTTTCTTGCCGTCGGGTTCTACAAACCGCATTTGCCGCTCAATGCCCCGAAGAAATATTGGGACCTTTATGAGCAGGATAAACTGCCCGTGGCCAAATGGCAACAGAAACCGATTGGTGTGAAGCCGGACTGGACCTTTCATCACGGCACCATAAAAAATTATGTAAGCGTTCAGGCGAATCACTGAGATCTTTCAGGTCTGAGATTGGGCACTGAACGCTTACGATCTCTGTAATACCATTGAAACGTTTAGTGCAGAACCTAAACCTAAGGGATATGTCATAATCTCATTGCAGCTTTTCTTGGGTAGGAACATCAGGGTTGTAGTCCCAATTTCCTACGATAGTGCAGAGGGGTCATCTCCAGGTGTCGATGGAAGAAGCGTCTCATGTTGTCAACGGAATGATAGCCCATGGCCTGCGAAATCTGTACTTGTGACATTCGCGTCTGGATCAGCATCTTGCTGAGCTGTTCGATACGTAGGCGGTTGATTTCTTCCTGTATGGACCGCTCCATTGTTTTCAGAAAGCGACGTTCCAGGGTGCGTCGTGACAAGCAGGTGGCGTTGGTCACATCAGCGACCTGGATTAGTTCTTTTACATGCTCACGGATGAATCTTAAGGCTGTGACAACCTCAGGGTCATCTACGGCTAGAATATTGGTGGAGTGACGTGTTTCAACATGCGTGGGTTTGATGATGATTTTTTGATTGGCCATGGTGTCTTGACCGGCCATCAGGCGGTCCAGGAGCTGTGCCGCTTCGGTGCCAGCCTTTGCAGTGGAGAGGGCGATGCTGGAGAGAGAGGGGTTGGCAAGATGGCACATGAGTTCGTCGTTATCCACGCCAATGACAGCAATTTCTTCCGGAATGTGAATACCGGCGACTTTAGCTGCCTCAATGACGTTTCGGCTGCGATCGTCACTACAGGTCATCAGGCCAATGGGTTTGGGCAAGCCTAGCAGCCACTTTGCCAGCTGTGGCAGTTCATTTTCCCAGCGTTTCTGTATCTTAGACCGGGGCTGGTGATAGAAATGTGTTTCATGGCCAGCTTGGGATATGGTCTCCTGAAATGCCCGGCCTCGCAATTGTGACCATGAGATATCATCGTAACCGCAATAGGCAAGGCGAGTAAATCCACGATTCAATAAATGGTCTGCGCCTAGCTGGCTGATGTGACAATTGTCTGTGGTAATAATCGGAAAACTATGCTCAGGAATGCCTTTTTCAGGCTCAATCGTAGAGGCGAAAATAGCAGGCACGCCCATCTTAATAACATCTGGTATTTCGTTCATTTCCCGAGCTACGATTCCGTTAATGCCGCTTTTACGCATGCGGTTTAGAAGTCGGCGTGTGTCTTGAGTGTCTCTGAAAAAAGGGGGATAGGTATAGATTGACCAGGGGCCGTGAAAGCGGGCGTAATCCACAATACCGGTCAGCAGGGCACGGCCGAATTCTCGCGAACTCTCAATCAGCAACAGTACTTTGGGTGTGTTTGGCATGCTCCAACTATAGTGGATGATGGCGGAGGGCTGCAATACTAAAGTTAAGATAAATGACGCAAGATTGACAAGTATTGACGCTAAATTGACACCAGTTGTCTATGGAGTTGGTATGATATACATCATGCTGGCTAATGAAATTTGCAGCGAATGTATTTGAGGTATAGTCAATGAGGCAGGATCGCCCGTGTATCCTTGGCCCAAGGTAGGCATATTTTTTTTACTGTTGATGTTGGAGGAAAAAGGACCATGAAATCAAAAACCATGTTATTAATGTTGACGAGTGTCTTACTGGTCTGCACATCGATTCAGGCACAGGTCTTGTATGAGACCGATTTCTTCGGAGACGACGCCATTGCAGATTGGGTGACAACAGACAATGCCTGGACACATGATCCTGCAGCTGGAACCTTTACGGTGGCAGGAGCAGCAGCGGCTTCTGCTGCGTATTATAGTAAAATTGAACTGGCGGATTATACGGTGACTGTGGATGTGGAAGTCAATAACAGTGCTGCAGCGGTGGTGGCACGATTTACTTCGCTGAGCGATCCATTCTACATGTGTCGCTACCACCCTCAAGAAGCCATACTGCAACTCTATCTGATTAACCCTACAACGCTGCTGGCTTCATTGGCACTGGCGGAGATGCCAGATCTTGATCCTGCTCAGACTTATGCTGTTTCTGTTACGGTACAGGGCAATAGTGTGATAGGGAGTTTGATTCAGAGCGATACGGAATACTCAATTGAAGCAACAGATGAGACGGCGACTAGTGGATTTGGGGGAATGCGTGTGTGGGGTGGAGGCGAAAACGTATTTAGCCATTTCACAATTTTAGGGGATTTTAAGGCCTATGCAAAAAAGCCCTTTCCCGCTGATGAGCAGGCAGATGTTTTGCGTGACGTAGTGTTAAGTTGGACGCCTGGAGAATTTGCAGTTGGCCGCGATGTCTACTTAGGGACTGAGTTTGAGGATGTCAATAATGCAACAACACCGACCGCTCCAGGACTGGATGTCAATTCATTCGATCCCGGTCGTCTTGAGTTTGGCAAAGAGTATTACTGGCGTGTTGATGAAGTCAACGGCACACCAGACAAGACAGTATTTAAAGGTGACGTCTGGAGCTTTGAGGTTGAACCTTATTCGATCCCAATTCCGGGGGTTGATATTGTTGCCACGGCATCGAGCTCTTCCGGCGAATTGTCAGGGCGAGACAAAACCCTCGATGGTTCTGGAATGGGTGAAGGCAACACACATGATATTAAAACCGAAGACATGTGGTTTACGGCCATGGACGATGTGAACCCCTGGATTCAATACGAATTTGAAACGGTCAAAAAGCTGGATTCGATGAAGGTCTGGAACTCAAACAGTTCTGCTGAAGGTTTTATTGGTTATGGCGTTAAGGGTGTTGTGATTGAGTATTCAGTGGATGGTCTAACCTGGAATGTCTTCGAGGATGTGAATGAGTTTAGCCGGGCACCTGGTTTACCCACCTATAATCAGCCTGATGAAATTGCTCTTGGTAGTATAGCAGCGAAGATGGTTCGCCTAAACATCCAGAGCAACTGGGGCGGCATCCTGGTCTCCTACAGTCTTAGTGAAGTTCAATTTAGTGCGATTCCTGTGGCGGCTCGTACGCCAGAGCCAGCGTTCGGATCAATGGGTATTCTTCCTAACGCTGTCGTGGCGTGGCGTGCAGGACGTGAAGCGGCTCAAAGCACCGTCTACGTCGGTACAGATCCCAATGAAGTCGCTGATGGTGTGGCCGCTTCTGCAACATCCAATACTAATAATATTGATCTCGGCGTCTTTGATCTTCAAATGGGCGAAACCTATTACTGGCGTGTGGATGAAGTCAACGATGCGGAGGCCGTGTCTACCTGGGCAGGTCCCGTGTGGAGCTTTTCAACCGTGGCTTCATTGGTCGTTGACGACTTTGAAAGCTACAATAATGATTCTCCAAATCGTCTGTTCCAAACATGGTTCGATGGAGTCGGCTATTCAGCCGATGCGTTTTACCCCGTGGCGTACACGGGTAATGGCACAGGTGCTGGCATTGGTCATGACATCTGGGATCCAGCCAGTGAGCACTACAATGGTGAGATCATGGAAGGTACGATTGTCAAGAGTGGTAAATCCATGCCATTGTATTTCAATAACACCAATGGTTTCAGTGTGTCCGAAACTGAGAGGACATTCGCTGTAGGCGAAGACTGGACAGTCCATGGTATTCAAAGTCTGTCTCTAGCTGTCCATGGTGAAGTGGGCAACACGGGGCAACTTTACCTTAAGATCAATAGTAGTAAAGTAGTCGCTGATCGCGTAGATATTGCCGCAGCCCATTGGCAATTGTGGACTATTGATCTTTCAAGGGTGAGTACCGATTTGGCCAATGTGAAGACGTTGACAATTGGTATTGAAGGCAATGGCGCTTCAGGTAAACTCTATGTGGACGATATCCGGTTGCTTCCGACGGTTCGTATGGGCTTTGACCTTGGTAGTGAAGGCACTATGCTCAACAATGGTGGTACACTGGCATCTCAGTGGATTCGTTCGGATAGTCCGGATGATGTCAAAGGGGGAGCCATGTTCGTTGGCGGTCTTCCTTCCGGTGCGGATTTACGTGGTATCCTGGCCTTTAGTCTGTCCACCCTTAAGCCCGGCGATGTCATCGCAGGGGTAACCGTGTCGCTATTCCATGGTAGAAACGGTACGTCAAATCATCAGGATGGTAGTATGAATTCTATCAGTTTGGAACTTTCGCTGATTACGAATGCGGCCTATGTCAACAACAGGGCGTCATGGGACAATGCCGATCAGGACACGCCCGTCGCCTGGAATACGGCGGGAGGTGATTTTGGGGAATCCTTGGCGACGGCAGTAGGATTAGATCTGACAACGATTAACACCAATGATGAAGTTGCCTTTAGTTCTGAAGCACTGGTAGCCGTTGTTCAGGCTGCAGTGGATGCCGGACACCGTCAGATCAGTTTTGTGGTCAGATCACCTGATTTGGAAGCCACTGAGACTCGTAATTTCTTTGTGTTGCAGGGAGCAACTGCTTCAGGGAGTGGTAGCGCCATTGGTCCCAATCTTCATATTGCCCTGACTTCACAAAACTGATCCTTGATACCACACATAGTCAAGGGAAATGAGATTTTTCTCCTTCGATCGCCCCGCACATTTCGTGCGGGGCGTTTTTCAGGATACGCAGTGATTGTAGGTTGTAGATTGTGGTTGGTTGTGGAGACACTAGCATGAATAGGAAAAAGGGATTTACGCTGATTGAGTTGTTGGTTGTCATTGCCATCATTGCGGTCCTGATGGGTATTCTGATGCCAGCGCTTCAGCGTGTTAAAAATCAGGCCATGGCTACGGTGTGTAGATCACACCTACACAGTTGGGCCCTGCTTTTTCAGATGTATGCCCATGACAATGATGATAAGCTGATGATGGGCTTTGATAGTGTCTATGGCAGTGGTGGCATTCGGGATGGGCGGCATTCGTGGATGTACACTTTGAAGTCCTATAGTGGTGACAGTAATGATATTCGACTGTGCCCCAGGGCCAAACGTACGGTCAATGAAGGCGGCCATATGCCTTGGGCTGCCTGGGAGGTAACCAATCCAGAATGGAAGTATGTTAACGGCTGGTCCGGCAGCTATGGTATTAATTCCTGGGTAACCTCGGATAAGGCGGAGTTTTTACAGCTTAAAGGGGCGTGGAAATGGAGAACCATGGCTCAGAGGCAATCTAATCAGATTCCCTTAATGATGGACAGCGGTTTCTGGCTGGCACGTCCTCTGCATACGGACAAACCCCCGGAGGAGGATGGGATGTTTGACTGGGCATCTGGCGGTGGATTCAATCGCATCTGTCACGATCGTCATGATGGGGGTGTCAATATTGCCTTCCTGGATCTGTCTGTGCGCCGGGTACGCATGATGCGGCTGTGGCAATTAAAATGGCACAAGCAATTTGATACTACTGTTTACGATACTATGAATTGGCCTAAGTGGATTCAACGGTACAACTAATAACAGAACGGCTAGAAGTGGGTTTATGAATCAGAACAATAAAAGTATCAAGCAGTTGCTAACCTTTTTCATACTGGCACTGAGTTTGGCAACATCGGCCCAGGATGTGCTCCTGGAGGCCGAAGGGTTTATTGAACCCGGAGGATGGGTATTGGACCAACAGTTCATGGATCAGATGGGCTCGCCTTATTTGCTGGCCCATGGACTCGGGTGGCCCGTGGCTGATGCGGTCACCACAGTGGCGTTTCCTCAGACGGGTACCTACCGAGTTTGGGTGCGTACCTATGATTGGGTTAGTCCGTGGAAAGGTGAAGATACACCGCCTGCCAAACAGGCCCATGGCTCACCCGGCCAGTTTCAGGTGTTGATTAATGGCGTGGCTTTGACGCCGACTTTTGGCGTGGAAGGTACGGATTGGTACTGGCAGGATGGGGGCACGGTCCAAATTGACCGATTGGAAACCACCGTGGCCTTGCATGACCTGACCGGGTTTGAGGGACGCTGTGACGCGATTCTACTTACCATGAGTACGACACGCCCACCCAACGCAGACCCTGATATGCGTCATTGGCGAAAACAACTGACGCATACAGAGGGGGCTTTGACTGAAGCGGGCAACTATGATCTTGTGGTGGTTGGTGGCGGCATGGCAGGCATGTGTGCGTCACTACAAGCGGCTCGCCTGGGATTAAGTGTGGCCTTGGTCCAGGATCGTCCTGTATTAGGTGGCAATAATAGTGGGGAAGTGCGTGTCTGGTTGGGGGGAGGGACTCATTTTGAGCCTTACCCCGAAATTGGCAATCTGGTTAAGGAGTTGGAGCCTACAAAACGGGCCCATTACGGGCCTGACAACACAGCGGAACTTTATGAAGATCAGCCACGCATCGAGTTGTTTGAATCACAAGAAAACCTGTCTCTGTTTTTGCAGTGCCGGGTCAATCGTGTTGAAATGGATGGTACGTCTATCAAGGCTGTGATCGCGGAGCATACAGTGGCTGGAGAGTCTCTTCGTTTTGCCGGTGCGATGTTCTCGGATTGCACAGGGGACGGATGTGTGGGCTTTATGGCGGGTGCAGATTACGAGTTAACGCCCGAAGGACATATGGGACGGTGTAATCTGTGGAATGTCAAAGACACGGGCCAGCCGGTGCCCTTTCCCCGTTGCGTTTGGGCTTTAAATCTTGAAAACAAACCGTTTCCCACCAAAACCAATGATCTGGGCGTCTGGTATTGGGAGAGTGGATTTTATCAAGATCCCATCGCCAAGAGCGAATACATCCGCGACTGGAATTTTCGTGCCATGTATGGGGCGTGGGATGCTCTAAAGAATACCAAGAAGCTCTATCCCAATCACGAACTCAACTGGGCTGCCTACGTGTCCGGCAAACGTGAGTCCCGACGTTTGCTGGGGGATATCATTTTGACCAAGGAAGATCTCGTTCAAGGCGTGAGATACCCTGATGGCTTTGTGCCCACAACCTGGGCCATCGATTTGCACCTTCCGAACCCTTCATATCAAAAGGGATATGAAGGGGATGAGTTTATTTCCAAAGCCTACTACACCCATTATGCCAAACCCTATTGGCTTCCTTATCGCTGCCTCTATTCTCGCAACATCAACAACTTGTTCATGGCCGGCCGTGACATCAGTGTCACGCATGATGCGTTGGGCGCTGTACGTGTGATGCGTACCTGTGGCATGATGGGAGAGGTTGTGGGCATGGCCGCGTCGTTATGCAAGACCCATAAAACCACGCCTCGGGGTGTGTATTTGGATCATCAAGCGGACCTTAAGGCTCTAGTGATACAGGGTTTGCGAGATCCCAACGATGCTTGGATGTCTGACCTCTACACCAATCTGGCGCCGCAGGCAAGTGTTGAGGTGTCCAGCTATCACGATGCTGCCAAGTATCCGGCCCAATATCTAACCGATGGTCGTATGGACACGTCGGACGTATGGTCGCGTTGGTTAAGTAATCGTGATGAGATGCCCGATACGATTACCTTCACTTGGGATACACCGGTTTGGGTCAGTGCGTGCCGTATTGTGAGCGGTTGGAATAGTGGCCATGGTCCCACAGATCCCATTGAAGATTTTTCTGTTCAATACCACGATGGAACCACATGGCGGGCTATTGATGAAGCGGTTGCAGAGAATAATGGACGCACAACATGGACCGCTGTTTTCCCGGTTCGTCAATCCAAACAATTTCGCGTTGTAGTGACAAAAACACCGCTTGATATTTCCCGTATCTGGGAGATTGAACTGCTTTATCCAGCTGCGGATGCAGGTTTAGATGGACAAGGGGATAGATTCCCCTGATGTTGGATAGTTGTTTTTGGTTGGCACGTCCTCTGGATACGGATAGGCCCCCAGAGGAGGATGGGACGTTTGACCGGTCAGCAGGAGGTGGTTTGAACCGCGTCTGTCACGATCGGCATAATGGAGGTATCAATATTGCTTTTATGGATCTTTCCGCCCGTCAGGTTGATTTGAAACAGTTATGGCAATTAAAGTGGCATCGTCAATTTGACACCAGTGTCTATGATAAAATGGTTTGGTAGCGATGGATCGAACGGGTGGATTGAGATGATTTTTAGTGATCCCAGTATAGCTGGACGCTAGCATAGATAAGAAACCTAATGTATGATAATAGGCATCAATAAATAAATGTATGGAGTCTGATTCTTGTCAAACTTGGATTACATAGTCTTGTTTTTCTATCTCATTGGCCTGTTCGTAATCGGTGGCCTATTTACATGCCGCATCAAAAATACCAAAGATATGTTTGCTGCGGGTGGGCAGTCTCCTTGGTGGGTGTCCGGGCTGAGCGGTTTTATGACCATGTTCTCAGCGGGTACCTTTGTGGTGTGGGGCGGCATTGCCTATAAGTACGGCATTGTGGCGGTGAGCATCAACATGTGTTACGGCATTGCCGCCTTGTTAGTCGGTTATTTTCTGGCTGGACGCTGGCATGCTATGGGCATTGCCACACCGGCAGAGTATATTGAGCTGCGTTTCGGTAAGTCTGCTATCCACTTCTTTACCTGGTCCATGATGACCTACCGTTTGGTCGGGGTGGGGGTGTCACTGTATTCTCTGGCCGTGTTGTTATGTGCCTTGATTCCCTTGGGGCCTGGTCATGGTCTGGCTGATCCGGTGACCGGCAACCTGGCCATGAAATGGGCGGTGTTACTGTTTGGCGGAGTGGTGGTGATCTATACCATGGCCGGAGGGCTGTGGGCTGTGCTCATGACGGACGTCTTACAGTTTATTGTGTTGAATCTTGCGGTCCTGTTTGTCGTGCCGTTGTGTCTGGTCAAAGTCGGTGGTTGGGCTGAGTTTGTTGCGACTGTGCCGGAGGGATTTTTCTGTGCCACCAACAGCCAGTTTACCTGGTTTTTCCTCATGGGCTGGTGTGCGATTCACTTTTTTATGTTGGGCGCCGAGTGGGCTTTTGTACAACGCCACATCTGTGTACCGTCGGCCAAGGATGCACGCAAGGCCGCCTACCTCTTTGGTGGTTTGTATATTGTATCTCCCTGGCTGTGGTTGTTACCGCCGCTCTTGTACCGTAGTATGAATCCCCATGCCAATCATGAAGAGGCCTATATTCTGGCCTGTAAGGCTGTGTTACCGCCGGGCATGTTGGGCTTGATGATGGCGGCCATGTTTTCAGCGACGGCCAGTATGGTGAGTTCTCAATTGAATGTCTTTGCCGGCGTATTGACGAATGATTTCTATTTCCGTTGGTTACGTCCCCAGGCTGGTACAAGTCACTTGGTGCGTGTGGGCCGTATACTGACCGTGGTATTGGGAGGGAGTCTGATTGCCATTGCTTTGGCTGTGCCACGTATGGGTGGGGCTCAGGAGGTGATTTTGAGTATTACCGGTCTGATGGTGACTCCTTTGCTGTTACCGTCGGTATGGGGTGTGTTTAGCCGCAGAATTACGCAAAGCTGTATCTGGCCCACGGCCGGGATCAGCTTGATTGTAGGGGCCTTGATAAAGTTTGGCTTTGCCAAGCATGGATTTCTGGCTGCTATACCGGGATGTGAGGGGATGGCGGTCTGGTTTCAGAACCATATGCGCACGGTAGAGACCTCTGTGGGAGTGCTCTTGCCGGTGCTGATACTCTGGATCATTCATGTTAACACCAAGGGCGTCAGTGTCGGCTATCAAAGAGTGGCTGCCAAAACCCGAGAGATAGAAGTGACTGCTTCAGTGTCGAGTCATTTGCCGGCGGTGATTGTTGCCTGGAGTTTGGTGGCGTGTGGCGCACTGATGTTTGGTTTGGCCTGGGCCCAACCGCAGGGTGTATCGTTTATAATGCTGACCTTTGCCGTGATCTTGTTCATGATCAGCGGGGCCATTGCTACGGGGATTTGTTTAAGGAAAAAGAGTCAATGAGGGATATTAGGTATTCAGTTGATTTTTGTGTGATTGGGGGCGGACTCGCCGGTGTGTGTGCCGCTGTCGCTGCGGCCCGTCAGGGGCTTAAGGTGGTTCTGGTGCAGGACCGACCGGTACTGGGGGGCAATGCATCCAGTGAGGTACGTTTGTGGGCCTTGGGCGCCACCTCACATATGGGCAACAACAACCGTTGGTCTCGAGAGGGCGGTGTGATCGACGAGATCCTGGTGGAGAACCTCTATCGCAATCCCGAAGGCAATCCCGTGATCTTTGATACGGTGGTGTTGGATACGGTGGTGAACGAACCCAATATTACGCTGTTGCTCAATACGGCCGTCCATGCGGTTGAGAAACATGATGAAAACAGTATTCGTTTAGTGCGGGCCTTTTGTGCCCAGAATTCGACCTGTTATGAGATCCATGCCCCGCTGTTTTGTGATGCCTCTGGAGATGGCATTGTCGGGGATCTCGCCGGGGCGATCTATCGGATGGGGGCCGAAAGCCCGGAAGAATATGGCGAGAAATTCGCCCCTTCTGTGGAATATGGCTCACTGCTGGGACATTCGCTGTTTTTTTACAGTAAAGACACAGGCAAGCCGGTCAAGTTTGTTCCTCCCAGCTATGCCCTGAAAGACATCACCAAAATCCCGCGCTATCGTAATTTCAAGAAAAATGAACACGGCTGTATGCTCTGGTGGATTGAATACGGCGGTCGCCTGGATACGGTCCATCAGAGTGAAGACATCAAATGGGAACTATGGCGTATCGTGTATGGCGTATGGAACTACATCAAGAACTCCGGCGAGTTTCCCGGTGCTGAGACCATGACCCTGGAGTGGGTGGGGACGATTCCCGGCAAACGTGAGAGTCGTCGTTTTGAAGGGGACTACACACTGATCCAGCAGGATATTGTGGAGCAACGTCAACAGTATGATGCGGTTTCCTATGGGGGC
>Ga0307990_1000521_pt1 | contig 34014 bp, 26 predicted proteins | sample EllFjometagen129_FD_203168 | JGI IMG/M metagenome (GOLD analysis project Ga0307990, IMG submission 203168) | Marine microbial communities from Ellis Fjord, Antarctic Ocean - #129 | ecosystem: Environmental > Aquatic > Marine > Unclassified | place: Southern Ocean | collected 2014-10-08
TTGAGTACTTAAAAGCTCAAGGCTATGTGGTCCAAGGGGAGCACATCGTTATTGCAGACACGCCCGTTCAGTTTCTTCCTCCTCCATCCCCGCTGGTAGAGGAGGCGCTCGCTGACGCTGTTCAGCGAGACATCGATGGCACGCCTGCCAGGGTGTTTAAGGCGGAATTCATTGCGGCGATTGCACTTGAGTTGGGACGAACAAAGGATAAACTTCGCCTAAGCCGGTTTATTGAAGCAGAGGCTCTCGATATGGCGATTTTTGAGACCATACTGGCAAGGCATAAACTCAGCAATAAATGGCACCTATTTAAGCAACAATTTGGCTCTTCCGAGTTTTTCGTGGGTCAATGAAACCTCTCGCAAGACGCGTGGCGGGGTCACGGCCCCCGTCCTACAGTTTTACAGCCATCAAAGCTTTTACTGTAGCCGAGATCCGTGACCTCGGAAAGCTTACCCACACAGAAGTCGGAATAACCAACAATTTGGATACTATCGTATGGACAACCAATTCCAAATGATTCTTAAAAACAAACAGAACCTCAGGAAGGAGCTTGCCTCTAAACCTATTGCCGAAAAGTTGTGGATGCTTGAGAGTCTGAGCGAAAGGACGTTAGCTTTGCGTCCTGAATCTTCTGTGACAGTACCGAATGAGCCATGGCCAGTTCCAAACAATTGGAAATGGAGAAAAATGGGCGATGTCGCTACCATCATCGGTGGCAGTACGCCGCGAACAGACAGGCCCGAGTATTTTGGCGGGGACATCCCGTGGATTACTCCTTCAGATTTGTCAAAACATACAACGAAAACCATTTCGCATGGGGCTAGAAATATTTCGGCAGAGGGGTTGCAGAATTCAGGTGCTAGTCTTCTTCCCGTGGGAACCATTCTTTTCAGTACGAGGGCACCCATTGGTTATGTTGCCATTACCGCCACACAAGTCGCAACCAATCAAGGCTTCAAGAGTTTTGTGATGAAAAACGAGGTAATTTCGGACTACGTCTATTACTATCTTCAACATGCTCGTAAACTTGCCGTTCAAATGGCTAACGGAACGACTTTCTTAGAACTCTCTGGCAAGAAAGCAGCGCAAATACCCATACCCGTCGCTCCTCTCCCCGAGCAACGCCGTATCGTAGCGGAGATTGAGAAGCAATTCTCGCTATTAGAAGAAGGCGTAGCGGCACTCCAGCAGACCACGCCCCTACGCCAGGCGGTTTTACAAAAGGCGTTTACGGGAGAGCTTGTAAGGTGCGGGTAAATGGGTCGTACTTCGACATTAGACATTGGCTTAAAACCAGCCGCAAACTGTTCAGATTATTAATCGACACGTTTAAGAGTCCCTTTTTACTTGTTCGGTTGGATATTCCTTGTTGGCTATTGGATATTGTTTTTGTGCCGGGGTCAGCCCCTGAATTAGTCGTTTAAGGGTTGTGATGGAAATATTCATGTGGCTTGTCGTTGAAAAAAGGAAGGCATCTGTTGGCTCTAACCCGGTCTCGCTTAAGCTATGGCAAATCTTTTGATTTTTAAATTCGTGGTTCTCTTTTTGGCTTCATGAAGATCATATTGAATCTGCTGATTCAGCCAGCTTTCTGGTGACGTGTCGAAAGCTTTACCTAGACGAATGGCCATCTCCTGAGTAATGCCTGCACGGCCGTTTATAATTGCAGATAAAGTCTTGCGGGAAACTCCAAGCCCTTTTGCAGCTTTTGTTATGCTGAGTTAAAACTCATTTTGCGCGCCCTCCCGCAGTCGCGGGAGAGGCACGCTCTACACAATAAAGGGATATTCGGTTGTAGGACGTACCTTTCGCCAGCCACGGCGTAGACGAGGAGCGCGAAGACGGGTGGTTAAAAAACGTGCATAAACAACAAGAAGTTGATTTTATAGCAACTAAAACGGTTTAAAGATCCACGCCAGGCTGTCATCCAATCCGCCTCTGCGGTTACGAAGATGCCAAACCATCTCCTGTGCTTCAGCGCTGGAAGTAATCATCTCCTGCAACTCAGAGTTGACGGCCTTTTCATCCATCGTCCCGCTCAGCATTGCGATTCCCCTGAAGCAGGCAGTTTTCAGAAGACGAATCATCTGCTGGACTTCATACAGGACCATTACAGGCTCCTGGGCTCCTGTGACAGGCAGCTCATCCACCAGGGTACTCAGATCATCCAGTTTTCGCATAATGGCATTCAACTTGTAAATACTGACCCCCTCGGGAATCAAGTAACCGGCATCCTTGAAAAGCAAGTTAAAAAGCACGGAGCTGTTGGGAGTCAGTGCCCCGGCATCTTTATACAATTGCCCCAACTCAACCAGAATCTCTCCCAGACCGCCTCCATCGCCTATAAAAACACGCGAAACTTGAGATCCGATATCCATATCACGATTTGTATTCACCGACCATGAAACGCCGGCCGCAAAAGCAAACCCTGCATAAGCCGCCGAAAGTGGCTGCCAATGCCCCGCATCCCCCCAGTCGGTTATAACAAGCCCCTGGGCTCCATACTTCAATCCGTTCTGCGCGGCAGATAAAATATTCTCCCGCATATTGTCATAACGGCAGGCAATGCTGTTCCATGATGATGTTCCGGGGCACACGTAAAAGGACAACCCTGACTCACTGAAGAGGCGACAGTGCTCTTCAAAGGGGTGATCCGCCTCATAACCCCACTCAAGCGCAATGGCATCATGCGGCAGCTCTGCTGCCAACTCAGGGTATTTAACAATAATATCCCCCCAGAAAGCCGGTTTACAGCCATGCTTCCTGACCAGATCAAATATCTTTTTCACAAAATCAAGGTAGACCCGTCCAGCCCCCTGCGCTTCAACCTCCTGCGCACAACGACTGATGCCGAGACCGATGACCTCATCACAGCCGACATTAAAAAGTTTTGCGGTGAAGTTGGGAAGAAGCTGGGAAAAGAGCCCATCCAGAAATGGCAGACAACGCTCATCCATTGGATTGAGGGCTGTCGGCAGCCGCTGAATCCCGCCCCATGGCAATGGAGCGCCTCCCTCCGGCAAAGCCGCCATTGAATTATATTCAGGGTGAACAAGCCAACGTTCCATATGCCCGAAGGAATTCTGATTGGGAACCAGCTCAATAAAACGTTCAGCACAATATTTATCCAGCTGCCTGACCTCCATTGCGGTCATAGGTGAAGCATTCTTACAGACTTTTTCATGGCCCTCATAGGCAAATGTATGCTCCATATAGAGCTGCAGGTGGTTGATTTTCATTTTGGAAAATCTATCAACCAGCTCAAAGAGTGTCTGCATTGAAGGAACTTTATCACGGGATATATCAAGCATCATCCCGCGCACATTAAAGTCAGGTGCATCATCAATTGTACAGCAAGCAATCTCCCCCTGCTGCAGAACAACCAGTTGAAATAGGGTCAGGGCTCCGTAATAGAGACCGCAGTCATCAGAGGCACTCACAACAACTGATTGCGGAGTAATGCGAATCCGGTAACTCTGCGGCTTAACATCATCTGCACTCAGTTCAAAAACAACAGAGGCACCGCCCTTTGCGGACATGGTTTCCCAGCGGCCGAACTCTGTTTTTGCGAAAAGCTTACCGATCAACGCTGAGCTGCGCTCACTGCCTTCGCACAAATAACAACCGCCTCCCTTAAAATTAAAGAGCCCTTCTGTCGATGCCACACTCTGAACCGACGGTAGCAGATCGCAGAAAGGATATTGCGGCTGATCTGTTTTTGCTTTCATATTTATTCTCCTATTGCAGCGGAGCCGCAACCAAAATTATTACTTTGCACAAACTCCTGCGGTTGTTATTTTTAGCGATTAGCGTAAAAAAAATACCAACCGCAGCTATTCGCGGAGATTCGCGGGGAAGAAAAAATTCTTGATTATTCGCCATGCCCTCTGCTCTATGCCAGTTCATGTACAGCACGAATCTAGTCTGTTTTCGGCCCGCGTTGACGCAGAATCTCGTACATGGCGACAGCCCCGGCAACACCGGCATTGAGCGATGCCACTTTTCCGTGCATAGGAAGAGATGCCACAAAATCGGATGTTTCACGAACCAGACGCGAGACCCCTTTGCCTTCGCTGCCGACAACCAGAGCGACCCGGCCTTTAAAATCGACCTCTGTATAATCACGGCTGTCATCCCCCATATCGAGGGCACTGACCCATACCCCTTCAGCCTGCAAGCTTTTAATCGCCCGGACAAGATTGACAACTTTTGCAACCCGCATGTACTCAGATGCACCGGCAGAGGCACGTACAGCAGCGGGGGTAACCCCGGCCGACCTGTCCTCAGGTATAACCACACCGGTCACTCCAGCCGCATTAGCTGAACGCAGAAGAGACCCGATATTCTGTGGATCTTCGATATGATCCAGCAGCAGGACCAAGGCATTCGCATCCTCTTTGACATCATGGACAATCTGCTCAAAAGATATATAGGGGAAACTGCCGGTTCGCAGTGCCACCCCCTGATGGTTTCCTCCTTCACAAAGATCGTCCAGCTCCTCACGTTCCATCAATTTAAAGGGAATCCCTCTCTCTAGAACAGAGGCTCTAATATGAGCCACCTCCGGCTTATCTTTGCCAGTAAGCGGCAAAACTGCCTCATAGATGTGACGCGCCTTGGAGTCAAGAACTTCTAGTACAGGGCGACGACCGTATATCCAGTCGCCTCGCTCCGTAGAAACGCTCGTCTTGTTGCGGCTACCTTTAAAATCTTTAAACTGTTTGTTTCTTTTTCTCAAAATAATTTCCTTATATACCAATGCAGCAGAGCCGCAAATCAGTTGCTAACTTTTTTCTGACCTGGTGACTCCGTGACCTGGTGACCTGGTTAGCGGCTCTAAACCCTGAACTCTGAACTCAGAACTCTGCTGTCGCCCCTAGCCAGCCACATTCCGACAATAATCCAGTACTGAAATCAAAGAGATGCAGGCTGTATCACTGCGCAATATTCTTTCTCCGAGCGAGAACTGGCTGAACCCATGTTGCGCAAACATCTTTAATTCAAATTCTGTCCAGCCGCCTTCAGGCCCAATCGCAATAAGTGGACGCTGACCGCCGGTGAGACCATCACTTAGATCTGTCACCTTACCGGGATGAGCAAGCAGCTGCATGGAACCGGGAAAGATCAGATCAAGTTCATCCTCCATGAAAATCTTGAACTGCATTCTGACCTCAAACTCAGGAATATGCGTTAACCCCGCCTGAACCGCACCCTCAATCAAAAGCGGTTTAACACCTTTTTCTTCCACCCACTGGCTACTGAAATAAAACTTTTCGACCTTGCTTGCGTTAACCAGAACTATCCTGCCAGCGCCAAAAGCAGCCAGCTGGGGCCACAGTCTTTTCAGGACAAGGGGTCTTGGAGCAGCCAGTATTAAATCAAACCAGGGTTCGGGAGAATCAACCGTATGTGAACACTTCAGAAAAACCTCATCATCCGAAACATCAATCACCGTTGAAATCCCGCTACGGCCATTTAAAGTCCCTGTTTTAAGAACCTTACCTGGCTCCGCCCTGAGAATTTTCCTGATATGCACAGCCCGTATATCATACAGCCTAACCATGCCATCGGCATCTATTTCATGCGATTCAAACAATATACGATTCATGACACGCAAACACCTGCTTCTTAATCGACATCTCCACCAAGCTCCAGATCATCCAGCTCGATCGAACCATCATACACAAATTTAACGGGACCGGTCAGGGTGAGACCGGTACACTTCTGCTTACGCCAGTCCCCTCCAACCACAAGATCAAACCCCGCCGGTGTCTTTACCTTGATAGGCAACGTAAAACCAGCCGTTTCCACCGCAACAATTGCACATGCAACAGCCCCGGTACCACAGGCACCGGATTCCTCCTCAACTCCCCGCTCGTAAGTACGCATGGCCATCCTGCTGGGAGCACGTAAATTCACAAAATCAACATTGGCACCATCCGGCTCGAAAACCGGATGAAGCCGCAGCGCCCGGCCAAGGGAGTCAACATTCACCGCATTAATATTAGGAACCTGAACCACCAGATGCGGCACCCCCATATTAATAAAATCACCTCTGATCAGATTACCGTCAACATTCAGCTCAAGCCCATATTCCCGGCGCGAAGGTTCCGGCATCCAAACGCATACTCCCGTGTCACTTATCTGCGCACCAACCAGACCGCAACAAATCGTCTCCATCGTCAAGTCCTTAGCGGCGGCTCCGATTGAGTTGGCAAAAGCTGCAGCACAACGCGAGCCATTCCCGCAAAGCGCCGCTTCAGTACCGTCAGGATTAAGAAATCTCATTTGGAAATCAGCTTTGTCTGATTCCTGAATCAGAATTATACCCTCACAACCAATCCCGGTCCGCCGGCTGGCAAGTGCCGCCATCATTAAATAATCCTCCCATGGAACATCACCCCGGCGATCATCAACAAGAATGAAATCATTTCCCGCACCATGCATCTTCTTGAAATTAATTTTCATAATTTTTATCCTTAACAAATTTCTAACAAGCTAACGCAACGGAGCCGCAACCAAACTGAGTGGATACAGATGATTGTTACTACGTCAATAGTATTAATTCCTGCCACCGAAGATCTGAAGTAATCTGGTCGAAAGGTCACCTTCGGTCTCCAGTTTTATCTCCGTTCCACCGGAAATATCAATCAGATCAGAGAGTATGTTCATCGACTCCTTCAAGACAATATCATTCCTGTCCCGTGTGCTCAAACCGGGAATACTTAGTTCTTCTGTTGCTTCAGGATCATCACTACTCTCCTCACCGTCCATATCACGCAATGCCCGCTCCTCCAGCATCAACGCCTTGCGCTTATTGCTTTGCAGTGGAATTACTTTACGTTGACCGGCCTCTTCAAAACCTCGCACAATCTTGCAGTAATTGAAATATTCTTTATTTTTTGCCAATCTTTCAGCTGATCTTCTTTTAAGATCCAATGTGAAACTTTTCATATCAAAAACCGGGACATACATGGCTGGCTCAACCTGCGTCCAGGGCAGCGAACCGGAAAGTTTATCCTCACCTATATCAAGTCCTTCCAGTCTTGAAGGAATAACAATGTCAGATCTGACACCCTTCATTTGTGTTGAATCTCCGTTGATTCGGTAAAAGCTTGCTGTTGTAATTTTGAGTGACCCATATTCCTGCGACCCCAGCGACAACACCGTCTGAACGGTGCCCTTACCGTGCGACTTCGTATCACCGATCACAAGAGCACGACCGTAATCCTGCAACGCCCCGGCAACAATCTCAGATGCCGATGCCGATGCCCGGTTGATCAGAACCGCCATCGGCTTCCTGAAGGCCAACGCCCCGTCCATATGCGGGACAGGCATCACCAGAATCCTCCTTGACTCCCGCACCTGCACAACCGGACCACTGCGAATGAAAAGTCCGGTCAGACTGATTGCCTCCCTCAAAGAACCGCCGCCGTTGTTTCTAAGATCCAGAATCATTCCAGAAACATCTTCACGGTTGAATTCCTTGATAAATCGCGATATATCCGCCGTCGCGCTCCTGAAACCGGCCTGTCCCGGACGTTTATCCATAGTGGCATAAAATGTCGGCAGTCTGACAACCCCAATTTTACGGGTCTCACCGGTTTTCATAGTAACACGTGCAACATATCCCGTGGCAGCCTGCTCTTCAAGCTTAACTTCATCGCGAATTAAATCAACAATCTTTGTGGTTGTTCCACTGGGATCAGATACAGGGATGACTTCCAGCACAACTCTGGTTCCCTTTTTGCCCCTGATTTTACGTACAGATTTGTTAAGCGGCATGTGCACAATATCCTCAATCGGATCGTCATCCTGCCCGACACCAATAATCTTATCGCCGCTGGTCAGGCGTATATCACGCTTATCGCGTTGCGCCGGACCTCCGGGTATCAGCTCCATTATTTTAGCCATGCCATCCTCCGTGCGTAAAGAAGCACCAATCCCGCATAGCGATAGATTCATGGAAATATCAAAATCCTCTTTACTCATAGGCGACATATAATCGGTATGCGGATCATATGCATGAGCGACCGCACTGAGATAACGCTGTAAAACAGCCTCTTCATCCATATCCTGCACTATCATCATATACTGCTTGTAGCGTTTGGCAATGTTTTCTGAGGGAGTAAGAACCGGTCTGCTTTTATCAGATCCAATCGAATTTGTTGTAACTCCGACAATGGAATTTTCTGCATTAGTTAACACATTGCTGTTGATCAAGAGACCATTCAGTCTCCCTTTGTCGACTACCTCAATCTTGTTTGTGGCAGCGGCATCAATCTTGTTCGTGGCAGCTGCCTCAGCAAGCTCCCGGCTGAGATTCATCGCCAGCAGGTAACTCTTGATCCGCTTGCGCCAGATATCATCCTGAGCCACCTGATCAACAGGCCAGACAACCGTATCTTTACGCCTGATAAGATAGTCTTCATCAATATTAAAATCAAAGCCTCTGCTGAGCTGATTGGTCACAAAAACATAGCGCTCTTCAACACGCTTTTTAAATATAGAGAAAATCTCATATGGCAACGTAACATCGCCCGCCTTCATCATATCGTCAATCCGGCTCTGATAGTTCGTAAACGCATTAACATCGCTCTGTAAAAAATAACTGCGATCAAAATCAAATGCGTCCAGCAGATTTGTCCAGGCATGCTGTGAGATGGAATCATCAAGCGGTTTCTGAGAAACATGACCCCTCGAGAGGGCCCGCGCCAGTTTTTTTGCAATTGATCCGTAGTGATCCTGAGGCACAGGCTCATTAACAGCTTCGGTACTCTGAACTCCTAAAGCAGTTGTCAGAGTGAACAATATGCAAAACGTAAATAAACTTATTTTTTTCATTATACCTCGTACTCCATTAATTTAACAAATCGTTCAATCTCAGATGATGCAAGCTTTTCACCGCCCCCCGTGATTAAACTACATAAATCTTTGACATTACAAACGGCAACCTCACCCGGCAGCATAAATGATTGCCCCCGATTCAACTTCAGAGTCCCTCCGGCAAAGCAAACAACCGCAGTCACCAACGGAACTTCACTAATCTTAGCCGAGAAAAATGCCTTTAAAACCTTGACTTCAGCCATAACCTGATTGACTGGAGATCGGCTGGGTTCTATGCCGTCAACCAACAAAGCTCTACCGTCACTCGTCACCCGACCCGACCAGAATTTTGTCTCAATCACAAAAATTCCACCCGGACCTACCACCAGATGATCCAGCGGCGTTCCTCTGCTACCAGCAAACTCAACATCATGAAAAACGTGATAATCCTGAGGCAGAGAGGCCAGCCAGACCGCCACAATCTCTTCTCCTCGGGCTCCCTTAAAATATGATTCCATCCTGCTGCAGGAGTGGTATGCCAACCATAACATCACTAAAAAAACAACGGCAAATCCACAAACAACCACTCCGCCGGCAGCCACCGGAAGAATAATTCCGGCAAACAGACCAAATAAAAAAATACTTATCAACAAAGGCACAAGCCCCTTTATAACCCCGGTTGCCCGGGCCCCCTCGCCTGGCGTTCCATGCACAATCACCTTGTTTTCATTTGAATTCATTCTTTATCCATCCGGCTGCAACAATACCAACCGGCTTTCTCTATTTTTTCAACGACATCCATGAAGCAAGCTTCACACCTTTAGCCTCTGATGCCTGAATAGCACCCGGCGTACTGCCGTTAAGGCCATTTTCAAGATCATCAACCCTTGTGACCAGTGCATTATTTTGTGAAATAAACTGCTTACGCTCCGCCTCATAAGTTCTGCGAAGCTCCATCAACTCATGCTCCGCAACCACCAGCTTCTCAATCTTCTGTTGCGCTGAGATCCCCTCACGCTCTTTCTCTAGCAGCTGATCCATCAGCTTATTGCAATCCGACTGCATCACCTTAAGCTTATGATTCAAGTCACGCTCTCGCTCCTCTGTCCTCAAAGTGTGGCGTTCATGCGTAACTCTAAGATCGTCCAGCTCCGAACGGATCCTGACCGCGTTGGGGTCAACGGTCTGTTCGCGCAGCACACGACTGGTCATTTCGGCCGGGCTGCTGCCCAGATTATTCTGCAAAATCTGACGTTGCTTTTCCAACTCCTGCTGACGATGCGCAGCCATAGATTTGAGAGCCTCGACATACTCCCGCTCCTTTTCCATATTTCTGGTTATGGAATCAAGCTCACGTTTTAAAATCTGAAAGACCGCATTCTGATCACTGTAAAAACGATCTTTTTCCGCAGGACTGAGAGAACTTGTCTTTTTAAGCGAAGCAATCTGCTCCTTATATTCAATATCTCTCTTATTGGCATCACTCAACAACCGTGCAAACGAACGTTCGCTTTCACGCGACTGCTGCAACGCGCTCTCGCGTGATCTGACCGCATCCTGGATCTTAGTTTCGCACTCCTCCAATTGAAGTTCCTGCCCTGAAAAAGCATCTTTAAACTTCTTAAGCTTAGCTTCATAGTTGTTGTTCTGATTTTGGAACTTTATACTAAGCTTCCGGGCAGCTTCCAACTCACAACGTAAACCGGAGCACTCCTCAGATATCAACTGATGATCATCACTGCTGACATAACGTTCTTCTAGAAGTCTCTGCTCCCGTTTGGACTCTCTTAACTGCTTTTCAAGCAATTTTATTTTAACTTCAAGCTTCTTAATTCTCTGATCCTCGCATGTTCGTGCCGACTCCGCCAAATCTTGCTCACTTGATTTCAGAGTTGCCGGTGCGACAACAGAATCCTCTTCACCTCCGCTATCAACTGCTACCGCTTTGTCAACCACAGTGCTCTCAAGCGGAGCTGACTTAACCAAAGTACTCTCAAGCGGAGCTTCCACTTTGATCTCTGGCTCCTGATCACCAAGCTGGTCTGCTGCAACAATACGGGCATCTTTCGAAAACTTGCCGCTTTTTATCAATGCCTCAGCTGCATGATGATTAAGAGGACCCTTAAGTTCACCTTCACCATCATCGATAAACCAGCTCATGTCCAGAAAAGAAACTGAAGTGGCAGCCACCCAGTTAACTCTGTCATTAGATACTTCATGGCCGGGAAGCACCCGAGCCTGTTCAGCCCACAACTGTAAGCCGCTCTTCTCTATCGGCCCAAATTCAGCATTAACTCCCGTACGAAGAAACCACTGCTGAGAACCCGACTCTTTTTTAGATTTTGACATAAGATTTAAATTTCCAGATATGAGAAAGAATTCTACCGGATTACCCCTTTGTTAACAATTCACTTATTCGGCTCAAATATCGACGCTATATCCTGAGACGACGAGAGGCGCTGAAGCTCAATCTGAGCACGGGCCTCCAGTTCTACCAGAGATCCATGATTACTATTATTCTTCCATCTTCCAAAAGCCCACTTCCTTTTGACCTTTGCTTTGAATGGAACCTCTTTTTCATGAGCCTCCTGAAGAGTCGGATTGCTTTTCAACAGCCCCGGGGCAGCTTTTCCCACATGCACCTCACCAGGCGAAACCTCCTCATATTCAATCAGCTCAGATTCTTCAGGATCTCTTTGAGTACTCCCGGATGCATCATCGCCACTTGGTTTGTCTTCATCCAGCAACAGCACCGCCTCGGCAAAAAGATTTTTCAGAACAACCAGCTTGCGGGTGGATGCATCATTCGAACTGCTGCGTTGCTTGAGGTTACAGGACGCATCCATATCTCTTATCTGCTCCTGATGAAGCATGTCGCGCTCCTCCATCAATTTAACCTGCGACTGCTTGTTTTTGCTCAGAACCTCAATCTCCACTCTGAAATTATCTCTCTCCTGATTGAGTGCATCAACCTGCAATCTTAAACCGGAGTTCAACTCACTCAGCGAAGAAACCGCCTCTTGAGCACTTAGTGCTCTCTCCTCCAAAATTGTCTGGTTCTCACTTAATTTAAGCTGACACTGCGCAACCTCAGCTTTATGCGTCTTTACCTGATCCGAAAAAAGATCCCGCTCTGCACTGACCCTCTCAAAATCCTGCTTAAGACCCTCAACCTTCTCATAGAGCTCACAACCTCTCTCTTTCTCGCGACTGTACAACGGAAGCAATGCGGCTAGCTCCGCGCTGACACGTTGTACCTTAGATTCAGCTCTGCTGATTTCAGTTTCAGCAACAGAGAGCTTCTCAAGCACAAATCCGTACCGATCAGGAACAACATCCTCGGTTGTCAGTTGCTCTCCAGAACTCTCTCTCTCCAGATCCCTGCAGTAGAACGCCGCATCAGCAGGCACTGAACCAGCCTCAATCAGACCACGCATCGCACTCTGGTGAATCGGTCCATAAAAAGAACCAGGTTCAAGCTCAACAATACAGTTCATCTCAAGTTCGCGAAGCTGCACCGCTGGAATCCACTCATCACCGTCTAAGGAAACTTCACTGACCGGGGAAACCCGGCCATCTACAACCCAGCCCTTCAGAGCTTCAAAACCATCCGCCACAAAAACAGTTCCACTTTCATCCCGGACCTGCCATTGCTCCACACTCTTTTTAACGATTTTTCTTGTTTTAACCGCCAAACTGAAACCCCTGTAATGCTTTTAAAAAAATAACAGTCCAGATATTACCACGGACTGAGATACGGCGCAACTCTGTAGAACACCCAAATCTTCCCCGAAAACTAAATTATTGTTTCATTCTAAACCAGAAATCTGTATATTTACTATGTTGAGTTTCAGGAGATCATTCGATAACAGGGGAATTTTAATGAAAAAGAGCAGTAATAAATCAGCATCAGTAATAATTCCAAAAGAACTTCTGAGTTCCTTTATCCTTGTAACCATCCTTTTCTCACTATGGGGTTTTGCCAACGACATCACAAATCCGATGGTTGCCGCCTTTAAGAATATTCTGCTTCTCAGTAACTTCGAGAGCTCTCTGGTCCAAGCTGCATTTTACGGTGGCTATGCCCTTATGGCGATTCCCGCCGCGATCTTTATCAAAAGATTTTCATATAAAAAAGGGATCCTGATCGGATTGGCTCTCTATGCCACCGGCTGCCTGCTCTTTATTCCCTCCGGCTGGTCCATGAGTTTCGCCTCTTTTCTACTAGCCTATCTTATTATGACCTGCGGTCTCTCATTCCTTGAAACAACGGCGAACCCATATGTTCTCTCTATGGGTGATGAAGCCACCGCCACCCGCCGTCTTAATCTGGCGCAGGCTTTTAACCCTTTAGGATCAATCTCAGGTATGTTTGTCGCCAGTATGATCATTCTGGTGAATCTTAACAGCACAACCGAGAGCGGTCGCCGTTACCTGCAAAACGCATCTGACGGCAACCCCATCACAACTCAAGTGCTTAAATCTCAAATTGATACAGCCAAACAACTTGATCTGATTTTCGCTGAAAACAACTGGGCTACCAATAAAAAATGGCTTAAAAAAGCACAGGAACTCGCTATCAACCTCAGCAACCACCTCTCACTTCTGGCCGATCCAAAGCCGAAACAGGCCCTGGCTCTGCAAAAAACCATAGCCAACCAACCGCGTGAGAACAAGTTTAAAGCCGCATTGAAAGCTGTGGCCGTAGTTCTTCAGATCCGTGAACCACTCCTGCCGTCTCAAGCAGAAAATCAACGCGATAATATCTTTCACGGAAACAACGGACTTGAACTGGCTGTAATGCTGGGAGAAGAACAGGCACTCCTGGGAAATCTGCCTGAGTTCAGTAATCTGCTGAGCTCACTGCAGGCTGCAACCGCCCCTGCCCGTCTGCTGAGCGAAAAGCTTCCTCTCATGTATACAACCCTCGCAGGCGATTCTCAGCAAATTGAAGGTGCCACCCTATGCCTGAGTCAGGTGAGATCCGCTCTTCAAAAGACCGAATCCTCTATGGAAACCCTGCAAACCAGATCGTTGCAAGCCTACTTTACAAAATCCGGGCAACAACTCAAAGCCATCCAGAAGAAGGATATCTCAATTGTTGTCACCCCCTATGCCCTGATGGGTGGCTTCCTCATCCTTATGCTGGCTCTTTTCACATGGAAGCTCCCCTCCGATGTAGAACATGAGGGTAGTGCCCGACTTGACATTATAGGCACACTGAAACGACTCTTTCACAATGCCCGCTATATTGAGGGAGTGATCGCGCAGACCTTCTATGTCGGCGCACAGATAATGTGCTGGACCTTTATTATTCAATATGCGGAAAAAGAACTGGGACTATCAAAATCTACCGCCCAGAACTGCAATATCCTGGCAATGCTTATTTTTGTGACCAACCGGTTTATCTGTACATTCCTCCTGCATTACATCAAACCAGGTGCCCTCCTCGGTCTGCTGGCAGGCGGCGGTCTGATACTCACAACCGGAACAATTTTTGTCACCGGTTATGCCGGCCTGTATTGTCTGATTGGCGTATCGGCCTGCATGTCCCTGATGTTCCCCACCATCTACGGTATTGCCTTAAAGGGGCTGGGTGACGATGCCAAACTGGCCTCAGCCGGTTTAATTCTGGCAATTGGCGGCGGCTGCCTGATGCCGCCGCTACAGGCGGCCATCATTGATATGCCTCCGTTTGACCTCGGATTCATGGAACTCGCCAGTGTACGCGTATCTTTCATTCTGCCACTGATCTGTTTTGCCGTTATCGCGCACTACGGATGGAAAACATATCGCGTTCATCTGAGATAATCCACGTTGTTTCAAACCGGTATCAATAAAGTGAACTATGCCTCCTTTGAACTGTGCTGTTTATGATCTTTGTTCTAAAAATTTATTAACCTGCAAAAAAAAGGCTTAACAGAAAATGATTAAACTCCCCGGTGACTCTCCATGGCAAAAATTCAATGTATTTATTGCGACCGGTTTCGGTATAGGCTTAGCTGTCCCCTTCGCACCAGGCACCTTCGGCTCTGCTCCCGGTGTACTGCTGGCATGGTTTATGTCGGCCCAGAATACAACCCTTCAAATCTTAACCTGTATTGGACTCACCTTAATCGCTGTCCCTATATGCCATATTGCCGAACAGGTTCTCCAGAAAAAAGATGACGGACGTATCTGCGCCGATGAATGGATGCTATTTCCCATATGTGTAATCGGAATCCCTATCCACGAGCTCCCCTTCCTGCTACCGGTCTTCTTTCTGGTCACCCGCTTCTGTGATATCACCAAACCGCCGCCGGCCAAAGGACTGCAGAAGATTAAAGGCGGAATCGGAATTGTGATTGATGATCTTTTTGCATCTCTCTACGCTCTGGCCTTCAACTATCTGATCTACTTCAGCTACGTCTACTACTTTGGATGATCTGCTGCCCTTTTTAGAGTTCAGATTTCAGAGTTTAGAGATAACTACTTATCTGCCCATTCTTTTAAACTACGAATGAACACGAATGCACGCGAATGTGAATCTCAATACGGGGGTATGAGTACGCATGCATGCCTTCACCAATCCTACTCGTACACTCAATTCGCGTCCATTCTCGTCCATTCGTAGTTCCATCTTTCTTTCCATAAAGAACCGCTTAATGATTTTTTGTTTTGGTTATGTCGCATACGCGCCCTCTCCCCATTCGACAAGCTACGGCAAGCTCAGCACAAGTCAGGTCTGTCGAGAAGCACGTCCTACAACTGAACATCCCTTTATGGTGTAGGGCGTACCTCTCTCGCGACTGCGAGAGGGCGCGCAAAACGAAACTTAACTCATCGCTGAATTCACGTGACAGCAAATCCGCATCATGTTATATTTTAACATTATGAATCTGGATAATCTTTTTGCTTGGAGTTCAATTAGCACCTGGGCTCTCTGTGCCGCAGGCATATCATGGTACTGCTTTACCATCGCCCAGCAAATAACCTATATTACGCTGGCTGACGGAAGGCAGCAGGAGCGAGGAATCCCCTTTCTTTTCAGAATGCTTCTGCCTTTTGTACCCAATCTGAACGCTTTTGTTATGCGTCCTGCATTTAAACGATCACGAGACCAGGCCGAAAAGCAGATTATTGCCGCTGGTTTTGAAGGTCTTCTTTCCGGTCGTGAATTCGTTGCCTTAAAATTTCTAATGCCGTTCGTATGCGGTTTATTCTGGATTGTTTCTCTCAAACTCTTCGCCACCCTTAAACCGGAATCAGTACTCAAGGGCAACTTGATGTACCTCTCTATTCTAGGGCTGATCGTATTTTATATATTTCCCGTCTTCTGGCTGAAAAAAGTCCTTAAAATGAGACACCGCTCTATCCAGCGAGCTTTACCGTTTGTTCTCGACCTGCTGACCCTCTCGGTCGAGGCAGGCATGGATTTTATGAGCGCCCTGCAGCGTAACTGCCAACACCGCAAACTTGACCCCCTTAACGAGGAACTCATCCGTATGTCCCGCGAAATCCAGGTCGGCATACCTCGCCGTATCGCCCTTAAAAACATGGCCACGCGGGTAAACCTGCCGGAACTGCGCTCCGTCACTCATGCCCTGATCCAGGCCGACGAACTTGGCGTCGGTATTGGACCCATCCTGCGTATTCAGTCTGATCAGATCCGTTCACGCCGTTTTGACAGGGCCGAAAAACTGGCAAATGAAGCCCCTGTTAAAATGCTGGCCCCCCTGATGCTCTTTATTTTTCCAGCTGTATTCATTATCCTGCTAGGACCAATCCTGAAACAAACCATGAATAACCTTTTTTAACCTATGAGCACAAAAACATATACCCTCCATGCCACCGCCGGCCCGCTGACCGGAGAGAGTTATCCAGTTCTGAAAAACTCTATGAATCTCGGACGGGCCAGCAACTGTGATATTGCCATAACGGACCTGCTCCTCTCAAGAACCCACTGCCGCTTTGAGCTTAGAGACTCAAAGCTGTTTGTTATCGACCTTGCCAGCGCCAATGAGACCCTGGTTAATGGCAGAGCAGTCGACGAACTGGAATTGCATCACAATGACCTGATTGAAGTTGGTAAATCAACATTCAAAGTTGTAACCGACCCGCCTGAAATCGTTGCTGCCGACACTGGGGATGCCGCTGCTGGAAATGATGATGTCCTGATTGATCTCGGTTTCAACAGTGAAAATGATAATACATCCGATGAAAAAAAATCTCTGCTGCGCCCAATAATCTGGATTGCCGCTGCACTCTTGATTCTTGTCAGCGGTTCAACCCTCATCTTCGACTTCGCCAACCGTGACAATCAGAAAAATGAGACTAGACAAATAGTACGCAACGACGATTTACTGATCCATTACGAGAAGGTTGAGGCAGATACCAATAACATATTCAGGTACTGCCTCAAGCTCTCTCCGGATGGTTTGCTTTCAGCAGTTATTGACGATATCACCGGTGACCGTCATATCAAGAAAGAGACTAAAGTCAACCCCGCCCTGATCAAAGATCTGACCAGAACCATTAACAACAGCGGCTTCTTTTCGCTGGAGCCAAAATATTCTGGTTATGCTGAAACCCCTGGATCAATGCAATTATGGAAGATCACCATAACGCTTGGAACCAAAGCCTATTCCTGCACAGTGCGCAACAGAGTTGAACCGGAACCATTCAAGGAACTGCGCGAGAATCTGGAGACCTTCAGTAAAAATGAACTTGGAATATGGGCCATTCAGTTCTCCACCGGCAAACTGATCAAACTTGCCGTCGAAGCCAATACCATTGCTGACAAAATGTACGACGAAATGAACGTTAAGTACGGCAATCTTTACAAAGCCATCAAAGGCTACAAAGAGGCGGTCTTCTATCTGGAAACGGTTGACCCCAAACCTGATTTCTACGGAGCGCTGGTTGACAAAGTCACCGAGTGCGAAGAGGAACTGAAAAAACGATATCAGAATCAACGCTTTAAAGCCGACCGGGCCATCAATCTAAAAGAGTGGTCGACAGCGGTAAAAGAACTTAAAATACTGCGCGAAATGATCCCTGATCGCTCTGACCCACGACACAACGAGGCTGTCGACAAGCTGATTGATGTTGAAAACCGCCTGTAACTCAAACATAAATTTTCAGGTATACATTATGATTTTAAAGAAAATACTTACTACTGCAGCCGCGCTTATCTGTCTGGCGCTCTCAGCAGCCGGGGCTGATCCGGAACCAACCACCTATCTTTCGATCCAGTCCAATCCTACCGGTGCACAGATATCAATCAACCATAAAGATCATGGCAAGGCACCACTAATTATCACAGAGCTGCCGGAAGGAAGATATCTTATCCATGTAAGCATGGATGGATACTGCGACCGCTTTGAGACCGTAACCCTCAAACTTGGCATACCCAATAAGCTCGACCTTACGCTTACTCAGGAGCTGGGGTTACTGCTGGTCGCATCAGAACCACAGGGGGCCGAGGTGGTCAAAGAAGGGATCTCTCTGGGTTCCACCCCGCTGTTGCTTACGGATATTCTACCCGGCACACACCGCTTGATCCTCTCCCTGCCCGGATTCCAGACCAAGGAGATTGATCTCACCTTAGTTGGACGTACACCAAAAAAAGAGATCGTTACGCTGGTCGCTGATTCAGGAACAATGCAGGTAAGCTCAGATCCATCCGGAGCCGAAGTCATGATCAACGGAATCACCCGCGGCAACACACCTTGCACGATCGACCGTATACCTGGCGGATCGGTAAAGCTGCAGGTAAAAGAGAGTGGCTACCTCCCTCACTCGCGCGAAATAGCTCTGGCCGCCGGCGAAATGCAGAGCGTCAATATTACACTCAAACCGTTGCCAGGGAAGCTGACTATAGTGTCCATACCCCCCGGAGCACGCATCTATATCGACAATGAATTCAAAAGCGAAACTCCTTTCACGCTGAAAGATGCTGCTCCAGGCACCTACAGGGTACGAGTGGAAAAATACGGCCACACCCCCGTCGCCCGAAATATTGAGGTCGAAAAGGGCATAACCAGCACCGAGGAATTCCGACTGACTAAAAACACGGGCGTTCTCTCCATTATGACTGCTCCCTCCGGTGCAACAATCCTGATAGATGGTAAAAAAAGAGGCATCACCATCTCTGGAAAAACTGAGACCAGCGCGGTTTCAAACCAGCTGGAGATTGAAGATATCATTGCCGGTGAACACCTGATTGAGATCGTTCGCAAGGGCTATGGCCCCCAGAAAAGGAAAGTGAAAATAATACAGGACCAAATAATCACACTGCAGATCAAACTGTCACGTCAGTTTATTCCTAACTATGAAGTAACTACCTTCCGCTCCTACTATAAAGGGGTGCTTGAGTTTATCAATGAAGAGGGTATTCGCATTGAAACTACCCCCGGTATAAGTCAGACCATCCCGATGAAAGATGTAAAAAGTCACGGCAAGCTCAAGGAGCAGTAATTGTTAATGCGAGAGTTCTAAAATGCGCGAGTGCGCGAGTTGATTGCTTCGCATGGTTCAAACCACGAAAAACACTAAAGTAACGAAAGAATGAAGACTTCTTTTTGGTTCTTCCTCGATTTTTATTGGGCAAAGAAATATTTCGCAAATTGCGTGGCGGGGTCAAGGCCCCCGTCCTACAGTTTTAAAGAGATCAAAGCCTTTACTATAGCTGAGGTCCTTGACCTCGGAAGGGTTACCCACACAAAAGTCGGAATAACCAAACCTAAACGCTTTCCATAAAAATCAGTGAAGAACCTTTTTTTTCCATAAATTTAATCATCGAAAATAATTTTGAACTTTCCTGTTGATCAAATACTTCCAAAGATAATCGAATCTCTTGATGCAGGACGTAATGTCGTCCTGCAGGCACCCCCCGGTTCCGGCAAAACCACCCGGGTGGCACCCGCTCTTCTGAATCAACCATGGCTCAACAAAAAAAAGATTCTGCTGCTTGAACCACGCCGTCTGGCAGCTCGCTCAGCAGCGGCCTATATGGCACGTCAGGCCGGAGAATCCACTGGAGAGACCATCGGATACCATGTCCGACTCGATCGCAGAATATCCAGCAGAACCAGGATTGAGATCATCACAGAGGGATTGCTGATCCAACGATTACTCTCAGACCCCGAACTTAAAGATATCGGAGTGATCATCTTCGATGAATTCCATGAACGCTCCCTGACCGCCGATACCTCACTGGCAATTTCACTTGAAATACAACAGGTGCTTCGCACCGACCTGCGAATCATCATCATGTCTGCCACCATGCAACCGGATGCAATCGCCCGCCATATCGGCAATGCCGATATCCACACCGCCGAGACAACCCTCTACCCGGTTGAAACAACCTACCTCTCACGTCCGTCAACGGTTTCCATCCAAAAGCAGATATGCGGAGCTGTTATGAGTGCCATCCAGAATGAAACTGGCAGCATTCTGGTATTCCTGCCCGGCGAGGGTGAGATCAAACGGAGCGCCGCCGAACTGGAAACACAAAAACTGCCTGATAATGTGGAAATTCACCCGCTCTATGCATCACTGCCGCGGGTGCAGCAGGATGCCGCCATAGCACCGCCGCGTGGAGATACCCGCAAGGTGGTACTGACAACTTCAGTGGCGGAGTCATCACTGACCATCGAGGGCATCCGGGTCGTAATCGACAGCGGTGTAATGCGCGTTCCGCGCTACTCGCCACGTCTTGGCATGTCGCGGCTCGAGACCCTGCGCATCACCCGCGACCGTGCTGATCAACGCCGCGGTCGCGCCGGACGTCTGGGTCCAGGCATCTGCATGCGGCTCTGGGATGAGATCACAGATCGTCAACTGAATGCCGAATCGCTGCCCGAGATCATGGATGCCGACCTAAGCTCAACCGTGCTGCAATGCGCAGAATGGGGCGTTACAGCACAAGGCGATCTGCCCTGGATGACACCCCCGCCAACAGCAGCATGGCAGCGGGCAACGGGCTTGCTGCTATCGCTGGATGCGCTCGGCCGGGAAACTGATGATACGCTGCGTATCACCGCACGCGGACGTACCATGGCCCGCATACCGGTTCATCCGCGGCTGGCTCATATGATTCTGGAGGCATCGGAGTATGGGGCCGCACAACGGGCGGCCTTCATTGCAGCAGTAATCAGCGAGCGCGGATCACATGCGAAGCTACGTCAGTTCACCGACCTGGGTGAACTCATTAATTTTATCGAACGCAACCCCAACTCGTTCCAGGCGCGCTCTATCACAAAACTGGCACACCAGTGGAGCAGATCATTCGGGCGCGATAACGGTCGGAGGGAGATTGACGACGGATCGCTACTGGCATGGGCCTTCCCCGACCGAATAGCCCGCAGGCGCGACAACCGCGGCATCTATCTGCTGCAGAGCGGACAAGGCGCACTCATTGATACCATCGAACCTCTGGCCAATGAGGATTGGCTGGTGGTGGCAGAGCTGCATGACCAGGGTGCCAACACGCGCATAAGGCTGGCAGTTGCCATTGATGAAAGCCAGATTCATAAGTTGTTCAGTTCACACTTTGAAAGCCGCGAAATCACCCGCTGGGATAAGCGGAGCGAGTCGGTTGTCTCAACCAGCCAGGTGAAATTAGGAGCCATTACCATCAAAGCGGGCACATGTAAAGATCCCGATCCTGAACTGATAGCAGATGCACTGATGGATGGAGTGCGATCCAAGGGCATTGATCAGCTGCCTTGGTCAAAGCAGTCGCAGAGTCTACGTGAAAGGGTCACCCTGCTCAACCGGGCAATACCGGATCAGGGATGGCCCATTCGACAAGCTCAGGGCTGGCCGGATATGAGCGATCAAGCACTAATCGAAACTCTGGATGAGTGGTTGAAGCCTGCCTGTGCAGGACTATCGCGCTGGAGTCATGTGCACAAGCTGGATATGTACCAGGTGGTCAGTAACTACCTGACATTGCAGAGATGCAACACACGCTTGCTGGACAAACTTGCTCCCACGCACATTACGGTTCCAAGCGGATCTCATATCCGCATCAGCTACGATGCAGAGCAACCCTATCTGCGAGTACGCATCCAGGAGGTCTTCGGAATGCTGGCAACACCGAAGGTGGCCGATGGCCGAGTACCGGTCGTGATACATCTGCTCTCACCGGCACAGCGACCGGTACAGGTAACTCAGGATCTGAAAGGTTTCTGGGCCAGCAGCTATGCCCTGGTACGTAAAGATATGCGAGGAAGATACCCCAAGCACTACTGGCCGGAAGATCCCTCGCAGGCCGAACCCACAAGACGCGTGCGCCCCAGGAAGTTGTGAAGAAGTGCGGGAGACCCGCAAACTCGAACTTCCAACATCCAACATCGAACGCCGAACGTCGAATTAGAGGTAGCGCTCCGCGCAGTCATACAAATTTTAAACTTAAAAACGTACACATAAAACAAAAAGGTTGCTTCGCTATAATTTCATCCACAAAGAACTCAAGGAACGCACAGAAAGAGAAGGCTTTTCAGTTGCTTCGCTGATGCCGAGCTGGAGCTCAGCGCTCCCAGGTAAAGACAACCATTTTTTCGGTAGCAAGTGATCAAACCCCTGCGAAGCGCACCAACTCCGTACCTCCGTGCCCTCCGTGGTTAAAACACTACGAAGCGTACCCATTCTTCGAAGCTACTTCATCATGATATAGAAGAAGACGCAGAAGAAGTGGCAGATTGTTCCCGCCAGAACAAAAAGATGCCAGATGGCATGGTGAAATGGCATCATCTTCCAGAGGTAAAAAATGGTTCCAAGAGTATAAAGAGCACCACCAAGAACCAGCCACATTATGCCATATGGATCCATAATTTTCATAATGGGTCCAATGCCGATAAGTGCCACCCAGCCCATCACAATGTAGGCTAAAGTAGAGATAATCCGGTAACGACCAGTGGTGAAAATCTTCAAAATAACACCAACCAGCGCCATTCCCCAGACAATCCCGAACATGGTCCAGGCCAGAGCGGGATAGTCAGGGCGTAGTGTCACCAGCACAATCGGAGTATATGATCCGGCGATCAAAAAATATATCGCCATGTGATCGCAGATCTCCATCACCTGCTTGGCCTTTGGATTGACCAAGGCGTGATATACCGAAGAGACGCTGTAAAGCAGGATAATGGTTGATCCGTAAACCGCACCACTAACCACCTTCCAGGCTGTCTGGTTCTCGCTGTGAGCTGCATAGACCACCAACAGTGCCAGCATAGCAGCACCAAGGTGACTGCCGATTGCATGCGTTGAACTGTGTGCAATCTCCTCAGCTATCGAGAATTCATCATGTTCGTGCTTTTCCATGTTGTATTTCCATGAACTAAACTGTAGCCGAGGTCCTTGACCTCGGAGGCGGGGTCACGGCCCCCGCCCTACAGAAATCTTTCATCATTAAAACAAAACGATCAAGCAAACTCAGCATTAATCGCCGCTGCGCAACGGCGTCCCTCGCCCATGGCGAGAATTACAGTTGCGGCACCGAGAACAATATCGCCTCCGGCATAAATACCGTCCAGCGAGCTCTTACCTGTTGCTTCATCAACAACAATATTACCCCAGCGATTGATCTCCAAGCCATCTGTTGTCTGGCTTATCAGCGGATTGGAACCATTACCTATGGCGATAATCACCGTATCAACATCCATTAAAAACTCACTGCCCTCAATTGCGACTGGACGACGACGTCCGGAGTCATCCGATTCACCCAGCTCATAACGCAGACACTCCATCTGCGTTACGCAGTCGTTCTCACCACCCAGAATCTTACTTGCATTCTCAAGCATATGAAAGATAACCCCCTCTTCACGGGCATGGACTACCTCCTCCACACGAGCGGGCATCTCCTTCTCGGTGCGACGGTAAACCAGATGCACCTCATCCGCGCCAAGACGTACCGCAGTGCGGGCGGCATCCATGGCCACATTACCGCCACCGAGAACCGCAACCTTTTTGGATACGTACATCGGGGTGTGAGCACGCTTGACATCATAGGCCTTCATCAAATTAGAGCGAGTCAGATATTCATTGGCAGAGAAAACGCCAACCAGATTCTCACCAGGAATATTCATAAACTTGGGCAGACCGGCACCGGTACCAATAAAAGCGGCATCAAAGCCATCCTGTTCCAGCAAATCCTTGATCTTGCGGGTGCGCCCAACCACAAAATTAGTTTTCATCTCAACCCCCATCTCAACCAGAGTGTCGATCTCTTTCTTCACAATTGCTTTCGGCAGACGAAACTCGGGGATACCATAAAGCAACACACCACCTAGTTTATGAAAAGCCTCGAACATAGTGACCTCATGGCCTTCACGGCGCACATCGGCAGCTACTGTGATACTTGCCGGACCGCTCCCGATTACCGCAACCTTTTTACCAGTGGGCGGTTTAACCTCAGGCACCCCCTGATGTCCCTGCTCACGCTGCAGATCGGCAACATATCGCTCTACGCGTCCGATAGCAACCGACTTATTAACATCTTTAAGAATTTTACCAAGGGTGCAGGACCGTTGACACTGAGTCTCCTGCGGACATACGCGACCACACACAGCAGGCAGAAGCGAGTTCTCGCGGATAATCTCCACGGCCTTATCAAAGTCACCCTCAGCAGCGGCCTTCAGAAAATCAGGGATACGGATGCCGACAGGGCAACCAGCTATACATGGGGCATTTTTACATTGCAGACAGCGCATCGCCTCAAGCTGGGCTTGTTCGGCATAGTACCCAATAGCCACCTCGCTCATATTACGGCTGCGTTCCAGCGGATCCTGAGTCGGCATCTCCTGAACCGGAATGTCCACTCTGTCCTTCGGTTTCAGGTCAATCTCTTTTAACTCCGCCAGCTTCTCTGCAGCAGCACTCTTCAAACTCTCTGGTGAAACATGCATAGTTCAATCCTAAATTCTTGCGGGGCATAAATCATACATACCCCATAAATCAAAGCTCTAAAGTTCTTTGCCTACATCTTCAAGCTTACAGTGATACTCCTCATGCTGCTTGTTCTCATCACCCTTATAGGTCCCCAGACGCTTGATCATATTATCAAAATCAACCAGATGCCCGTCAAATTCAGGGCCATCAACGCAGACAAACTTGGTCTCTCCACCCACAGTCACGCGACAACCTCCGCACATCCCGGTACCGTCAATCATAATGGTATTAAGCGAAACTACAGTCGGCACAGCGTAAGGCCGGGTTGTTTCGGCACCGAACTTCATCATGATCGGGGGACCGATAATAAAAGCCATATCAGGCTTCGGCGATTGTTCACAGAGCTCTTTAAGCGGCAGAGTAACCAGCCCCTGATGTCCGTAAGAACCGTCATCGGTCATAATAATCAGTTCATCCGCGATCTGACGCATTTCCTCCTCCAAAATCAGAAGGCTCTTGTTGCGCGCACCCATTATAATGGTGACCCGGTTACCTGCAGCTTTCATAGCCTGGGCAATCGGGTGCATAGGGGCAACCCCGATACCGCCGCCAACGCAGACCACATGGCCGCCATTTTCAATATGGGTTGGCTGACCGAGCGGACCAAGCAGGTCGGGTACAGAGTCGCCAACATTCAGATCGGCCAGCAAATGGGTGGTACGTCCGACACTCTGAAAGATAATTGTTATTGTGCCAGCCTCAGCATCAGCATCAGCAATCGTTAAAGGGATGCGCTCACCAAAATCATCATCAACCTGAAGAATGATAAACTGACCCGGTTTGCGTTCCTTAGCAATCAGCGGGGTCTCAATCTGCATCCGGTAGACCTCATCCGAGAGCTGTTCTTTCTTAACAATCCTGTTCATAAATTATCCTGTCTTTTCCTAATAAAAAATAATAAAGAATAATATCAGAAAAGAGCATCTGATTAACAGGAAGAAGTTCTAATAATGCGCAAAACTAACTTTCACTCATCGTCGCAAAAACATTCCTATCTATAAATACCTTCTATGCAACACGAAGTGTTGTTGACTAACGCAGTAATGCCTATCACACAACTTCTCAAAGAATATGATATAGTATTGCATATCACTTGAAGAAAGTTTGGTTGCGGCTCTGCTGCGTTAGGGGAGATTACTCCATACGCAGACACCTGATAAGATAGCGTATTTCATCATCTACATCCACCGCAGAGGCGGTGGTCTGCGAGATCTCTTGGCGCAGGAGCCAACGATAGCGTTTGCGCATACGCTGGAGAGCCGATTTCACCGCCCCCTCGCTCATCTCCAACTGCCTGGCAATATCGGCCTGCGTCAGCTGCTTCCCCGTATTGGCAATGCCACTCTGCAGCTGCTGAAACAGGAGTTCCCGTCCATCGGAGGTATACTCCCGGCGCAACCGATCCAAAGCGGATTTAACCAGCGACTGCGCCCACTCGCGGTCAAAGGCAATCTCGGGAGCCTCGTCGACAGTTGCAATCAGATTATAGCGCTCCTCGCCCTCTGCGGCATCCAGCTCGATTGGTTTAATCCCGCCCCCGCGTTTAAGTGCCTGTTTCTTATCCCACTCATTATGCAAAAAATTCTTCAGGGATGTGATCAGAAAGGCCCGGAATCGTCCGCGTTCAGGGTCAGCTGACGTATAGCTCTTCTTCTCCAGCAGCCGGGCAAAAAAACCCTGCGCCAAATCCTCCGCCTCCGGTTTAGCATAACCCTTTCGCCGCAGATACGCATAAACCGGAAACCAGTAGACCTGGCAAAGTTCCGCGAGCGCCTGATCCCGTCGCACGCCTAGTCCGCTATCCCCAGCGGCGAGGACCACCGACCAGCGGGTGGCTTCAAACAGATCAGGCGGAAAATTTGATGACGGCTTACTGCTTTCCATTGAAATTATCCATTACCTTTCATTGTCACTCTGCACAGGCCTCGCTCGCGGCGCGAGCGAGCTACATTCCTTCGACCAAGCACTTATTTCGGTTAACGATAACGGTGACGATTTTCCTCCGTAATCCATCATCATCTACCCGTTTTCCTGTTTTCATAACTTTTAACAGAACCATATCTAAGATATAACCAACACAATCAAAGACACCATCAAAATCATCCCCGAAATCACCCCGGAAATCACCATGGCAATCTTACCCTCCTTAGTTTTACGTGCGATAAAGCCCATAATAAATGCGCCAAGTTCCATTGCCACCAATACACAGAGAACAAGGATAGGTAAAAAGGAGCTTCCGTAGCTTCCCCCAACAGGTTGCTGCATCTGCACAAGCATCAGCCCTCCCATTATAACACCGGTCAACGAGAGAACCAACGCACACCGCTCAAGACCAGCTCCCTTTCTGGCTCCAACCACAATCCAGATCAGCGCAGCAAACAAAAGAGGTATGACCGCAATCGAAAGCACCACACCAACGACCAGCATAATCCATCTTTTCACAACAGCATCACGTGTGTATTGCTTAAGTCTTTCTGCTTCCTCCCTCTGCCAGCGCACTAAACGCTCATTATCTGCTTCAGCAGCAGCGGAACTAACAACATCATCCGTTTCGACCGCCATAACCCTGTCACCGCTATCATAGCGAGTCAGGGGCTGATCCTTGAAGACAACCTGCTTACCCCAGATACGATCAACAGCGGCATTCTGCTCAACCAGTTTTGCATTTGGAGTCAGAGTGATTTCCGCCACCTCTATATCCTGATCCAAGGCAGGAATCATATATGAAAACGAGGAATTGCCGGAACTTCCAACATTCTTTCCATCCTTTATCTTATTACAATGGTTGAAATATTCATTAGAGTGAGTCACTCCACCCAACCGGATTTTCACATCAAAGGCGAGTGCTAATGGGAACGTTTCCTTAACATCAAAAACAACTGTAACCTTTGTTGACTGACCTCTTTTGACTGAGTGAATTGCAACTTTTTTAACCGAGAGCGAACCGCTGAGCTTAGGGTCAAAGGCTGGATCATCAACCAGGGTGACAATCTGTTCCTCATCACCATAAACCTGCAACTCAGCTTCGCAGCTCCTAACCCAACATTTTTTAGCAGACGGCCAGTCATCGCTGAGTGATTTCATGCCCAAACCGACCATATCGCCTACAGGGATCAGCGCACTTACAATCTCGCACTTTACCTGATGCCTTCCTGGTTTCAATGCTTGCAACGTAAGAAACTTTCTGAAACTCGATCCATCAATCGAATTCTGAGTGCTGGTCGGCACTAATGAACCCGACAGTTCAATCGACTCCCCATCAATAGTCACACTACGAAGATCATTAAGCAGCACAAAACCAAGAAGTCCTTTCTCCCATATGTTTCGCCAGCTTCCATCTATACTAAATTTAAGATTGGACTCCCTCAGCCGTGGCAACGGATTGAGCTCGGGGGCGCCATGCAAAGCCACCAGAAATCGGATCACCTGCTCATCATCCAAAAGTTTGTTTTTATCCAGTTTTTCCAGAGAATTTCCAATACTATACAACGAACTATTGTAACCATGAGGGTGCTCCTCCTCCAACCAACGGATGAGCCCATCCATAAGGGTTGTCGCATCGATTTTGCTCAACAACCCATCATCTAAACGCTTCTCCAACTCCTGCCAGGCCCATGGCAGCTGTATATTGGCGAGAGCAGCCGAGATAACCATCCCTTTTGGGAGAGTGCGCAATTTATGAGGCGCCTTAGCCAAACTTTTGTATTGTTCATTCTGCCATGCATGATCAGAAACAGCACTGATATTCGTCTTCATACTGTGTAGTGGCAGCATCACAGCCATAATAACACAGGCAAACCACCCGCAACTCAAAACAGTTACCAAAGCAACCCAGCTGAAAAAACTCTTGCGCCAGCCGCTTAAAAATGTCAGTAGGCAGATGACAACATCCAGCAGAAGAACTGGAACCATTAAGAGCCATCCCCCGCGTTGAACAAAATTCCCGATATTAATCATGAAACAAGTGACACCCGGCAAGGCATGTCCCATATCTGCGTACATTGCACAAAACCGCGGCACAACAAACATGAAATATATAGCCGTCGCAATAAATATGATTGCGTGCAGAGCAATGGCCGTAATCAGCCAGCCCTTAGAGCCACGCTTTGGATTGGAGATTGCCGGTTTGATTTTCTGATGGTTGATTTTTCGTGGGATGATTTCTGTGGGCTTAACCGTTGCCGGTATTTTTCCAGGTGCATCCCCTGCTATCGTCTCCAGCTTTGTCTTCATAGCACTGGCCTGCTGAAAGCGTAACTGCGGATTCTTCTCCAACGCCCGCAGAACCACCTCGTCCAGTCGCACGTCAATCTGTACGCTGTGTTGCGATGGCGGCTCCAGCTTCTTACCCGGTAGCTCACCAGTCAACATCTGATAGAAAACCACTCCTAGAGCATAAATATCGGCACGATGGTCAACATCGCCAGGATGCTCAACCTGCTCCGGCGCCATGTAGGACGGAGTGCCAACTGCCGCAAGCGTGTAAATTCCATCGGAGAAGTCAGCATTCCCGGCCACCGCGGTGCCATCCATCAACCCACCATCGGAGCTAATCAGCTTAGCCAACCCGAAATCAGCAATTTTGATCCGGCCCTGCCGATCCATCAATATATTTTCCGGTTTGATATCGCGATGGACAATTCCCTGATCATGTGCACACTGCAGCGCATCGCAGATCTGCGGGACAATCGCTAAGGCCTCCCGGGGCGAGACCCGGGCGCTATCCAGCAGCTGCCGCAGATTGACCCCATCAACAAATTCCATAATAAAAAAGTAGAGTCCGTCACGCTCACCAAAATCATAGATTGTGACAATGCAGGGATGGTTCAAACGTGCCAGGGAGTGCGCCTCTCGGGAAAACCGATCTGCAAATGCGGGTTTTTTGCCTATCTCCGGTGGCAGAATCTTAACGGCAACCAGCCGGTTCAATGCCTTTTGACGGGCTTTATAGACGGCCCCCATACCCCCGCGTCCAAGAAGTTCCAGTAATTCCAGTTCAGGAAAGCGCCCGGCCAGCTCCTCAATCGAAGGCGGGGTCCAACTGCCCGTACTCCCTCCTGCACCAGCCTGACTGATAGACTCCAAACCAACCCCCAACAAACAAGCGGGGCAAGCCTCGCCGGATATCATCAAACCACCGCACTCGGGACACTTATCATTTACACTCATGTTCACTCCATAAACTACCTTGTTTTCAGCATAGAGACATCAACCTTAACTTTACTACGGTCTCACCTCTATCTAAAGCAAAATATCAGCAAGGTATCGTTTTGAAAGTATTTTTTTTCAATCTCTCACCGGTTTATGCGTAGTTTTGGATTCACCGCGAATCATGCGGGCAGCCTCTCCCACCAACCAGAGATAATAATCACCGGATAAACCTTCATTGGTAATAAATCGGCTCGCACCGACAGGTGGATTATCTGAACACTTCATAATCGCTGTCCCCTCGTCGATCTCATCAAACATAGCCTGATATACCATCGTTGCACCAGCCTCCTTACATGCGGCATACTGCTCCCACAGAAAGTTGCCCTTTCGTCTTGGAATCTGGTTGAGCTGTGCACTCTCACCCCGCATGGATTTCAGATTCTGCCAGCTGAAACCTGGAAAAACAACTGGCAGATACTCCTTTTTATTCTGCGCGCACCATACAATATCAGGCTTTGTGTATTGCCTGGCATGCCTTGTAACTTCAATGGCGTTGCGATATCGACCCACCGTCCAGGGGCTTATAATGTCGGACTTTCTGATAACCTGATGCAACAGTTTGTCTCGAACTGCGTCACGTTTTAGCTCACGCCATCCAGTCGGAAGACCAAGCATAACGGTATTGCCCCCGTACCTCCTGTCATTTTTCAGGAATGACACCAGTTCATCACACTCCGCCACGGTGTAATCACGATCTTTGAACCCCACTCCCCAAACAGCAACCACAGGCTTGCCGCTGTGATGCAAATAAGCGGGATCAGCTCTAATCGACATCTTGTCCACCAGCCGCCTCCAATCCTCAATCACCACACTGCGAATCTCGCCCCTCTTTAATCCGGACAGATCATACATTAAAGCCCAGACACGCCCATGGGCATTTGCTCCCTTGCGGCAGTTATCCAACACCGCATTACGCACGACAGTGCGACCGGGATTACGAACCGAACTGCCAAAACGCTGCACAAAGATTCCGTCAATTCCATACTGCGCCATCCACTGAAAATGCCGCATAACCGTCTTTGAATTGTAGGAACTGAACAGATAGGCCTTTGAACCATCGGTATGTCTGAATGCAGTAGCATATCTCTCGTTATCATCCATCTCACTCATATCCGGCCAAAGATCGATCGAACATTTGCCGGGCCGTGGTGCCCCTTTGCCATAGTGAACCCAGCCCGCCCTGGCACCATCACCTTCCGCATTAAACCACCCCTGATACCCACACATGACCTTCCCCGTCAACGTGGAGCAATCGACCTTCTTAACCTTCACACCACCCGATGGCTTCAAGCTGGTTGCATAACTACCCAATGCGGCTACAAAAAATACCACACCAAGAATGAAAACCTCTGTTTTGTTACCCTTTAAACACATTTTCAGCTTCCCCCTCCCTATAACCAGCCATTTATTTCTCACTGCAAATTAAAAAAATGATACGCTAAATACAACGCAAAAGGAATTGAAAAATGATATAAACGACCCTATTCGGTGGATTTCGATGTCGTTTTTAATTGAAGCAACGACCCTATCCTAATGCTTTCACCACCCGCAATCTCAGCTCCCGGGCAGCACATAATCCACCCCATACCCCGAACTTCATCTCCTTTGCGCCGCGTGCCCGCCTTTTCCAAGTAAATATATCACTGCGCTCATTTATAACCCTCTCAACAAATGCCTTACCACCAATTACCATCCCATCTGAAAAATAGCGTACTTTGCAGTGCAATGCTTCAATCAAAGGTAACCGACCACCTTCATCTATAACTTTATCCACCTGCTTCCAACTGAACCCAGCTCTTATAACCTGCCCCGTAAGTTCATCGTGTCTGCACGCCTCCTGGGCATACAGAATCTCACGATATTGCATCAGCGCCTGCGCCTCATCAACATCGCTGCTCACAAACAGATCACAGATCCTCCTCTTGGCCTCTGCCGCATAAGCTTCCGCCAGCTTCGTGCCGCCAACTGCCTCACCATAACCCGACCAGCGATAATCCTTCGGATCTTTAACAATCCCCGCCCGCACCGGATTCAGATCAATATACGCCCCCACCACCAGCTGAGCATACTCGCTCTCCTCAGAGCGTACTTCTTGGCACCATATAGAACCTGGGCCCGACGCTTAACCTCCCTGTCATCCAGCTCTATTTTAACCGGAACATGCAGCAAAACATGAAAATGTTTATCCAATCAAGCATGGCGAGATCGAACTGAGGCTCGTGACTCCAGAAACGCGCCCGCTACACCCATGGTTTTCCTTGAGCGACCTTTTGGGGAGCAACAACCTTATTGCGACCATCCTGGTACATATCAAACTTTCCACCAAAGATGGATTTATTGCCGGGGAAAGGGGTATTTTTTTTCGACGCTCGGTCCTTCTGATTTCTTGGATGCTAGTGCTACCGCATCTGATTGGAGCAGCTTTAACATCTCAAGACCCATTGCTTCGCCTATCAACCAGTAGGACTCGCCGTTAGCTTGCCAGTGAGTATCGGTACCATGGCCGCCGAACTCTTTTCGTGGACGCCAGAAGTCGCGGGTTTCAGCTGTAGCCACGCTCCCCTTGAACTCGGCCCTGTGCGCGACAGCGAGCTGGGCATCCGTGACTTTACGAATCGCAGCGAGCAGGGCGGTTCTTTTATCCTCGGGCATCTCTCTCTCTTTCAACTCAGCCAGGTCCCAGCCCCAGTTACCCGATACAGCGACCACCGTTTTCATTCCGGATGCACCCAACTCCTTGCGCAGGTCCTTAATCAGATTCACCAGATTAGACTCATATTCAGAGGCGCGTGGTTCCATGATATCGCTAAGCCCCTGGTTCCAGAGGAAACCTACAATCTCGTACCCCTGTTGCTTATCGTAACCCGGTACGATCTCCGGCAGGTGTTTGATAGTATCGCGCACGGTCTTGCCCACCAGCGGGTATTTATCGCCTAACTTACCTCCTGAACTCGGTGGACGAAAATTTTCAGCGAGGCTATTGCCACCAAAAGAAACTTTAACCAGCAACACCGTTTCATCGTAGTAGTTGCCCAGCACGTGGCCGATTGCATACTCGGGACCGAATCCTCTGCTGCCTCTACCACCGTAATAGGGTCCCAACCCACCGTGTTTATTGTAGACACTATATCCCTCTTCACCTGGTTTAGGGTGCGGCCACGCGCCCAATGAAATAAAGACATCATCGCGAATTGTCCAGCCGGTCTCGGTTTTATTCGGACCGCTGTAGAGATACTTGTACTTCTCGACATTTTCAGGTTGCATGATGTAGCGTACCAATCTCGCCTGCTGATCTGTGGCGGGTTTGTCAAGATCACCCAGAAAGCCGCGGCCGGTCATGTTGGACTGACCCGATAGCAGAAAAATCTTCACCGGCTTACGCTTCGCCACAGCATCGCAGGTAAATCCAGCTATCAGCAATATAGCCAGAGCCAGCGTAGTTTTAATTCTATTGTTTTTAATCATGTTTTGTTTCTCCCCTCATGTTTTTGTACTTAAACTTTCTGATGCTTCTCCCGAATAATCATCACTTTTGAGTCTTCGTTGATTTTTATGATAAACAGATTTTTTTCGACCCGTCTACGCTGCACAGGGTGGGGCTACGCCGTGGCATGGCCGGATAATCCGTCTACGTTCCGTTACAGAAACAGATATACCGTAAATCAGATATTGTAGTTTGAAACGACTTTGAATGATAGAAAAATCGTCTGATTGCAGAATTCTTAGATCAATATTTGAAATTTCATTCTGTGTGTTTTCGAATACTCCATATATGATGTTCAAATGTATAACTATTGGTTCCGCTGAAAAGTCGGGCGGACGACACGGATGTCGTCCCTCCAGCCTCAGAATTTAACTCGGGATGGCTATTAAACTACTAAGCAGCTGAAAAAAATCAATAAAACATTATCAAATGGCTAAAAAACTATAAATAAACGGTAAATAAATATTTTAAAGGTTTATTCTTTGCTCAGCGGCCCGCTTTTTGAGATAATTATTTGCAATTTTTAAAAACCAGTCGTTTTTTTTAAAGTTATA
>Ga0307990_1000522_pt1 | contig 34013 bp, 27 predicted proteins | sample EllFjometagen129_FD_203168 | JGI IMG/M metagenome (GOLD analysis project Ga0307990, IMG submission 203168) | Marine microbial communities from Ellis Fjord, Antarctic Ocean - #129 | ecosystem: Environmental > Aquatic > Marine > Unclassified | place: Southern Ocean | collected 2014-10-08
TGATGCATGAGAAGCCTCCGTATTTTGATAGGTATTTTTTTGGTCGAATTTACCAATCACTATAGAGGCTTTTCTGCACTAAGTAAATGTTTTTATTGAGTTTTTATCCTATCATGGCAACACCTTTAGTGAGTAATTTCTCCATGCTTATTCCTCCTGATTAACGTGCGGTCATCAATCCAGATGGTTGTCCCACCTTTGGTAATGATTCTGTACTCCTGATTGAACCGGTTTGTTTTTTCGCCTTCACTATGGGTCGCAACCTCCTCAGACACTCTTTGAAAATCATCGGGATGAATAATGTCGGCGTAAGAAATAACGCCGCTTAAAAACTCTTCCGCCGTGTAACCAAAAACGTCTACCAAATTTTCGGAGACACATTGAACCGGCCAATCCGTTTCATTTTTCCAAAGAAAGGTAATCGCGAGACTTTGGTTAATAATGCTGTAATTTTCTTTTAGATTCTTTTCCGCTTTTATCCGTTCCGTCACATCCCTGGTTATTCCCTTAAACCCAAGAATAGTGCCGTGGCTATCCTTATAAACCTGTACATTTTCAGACGCCCACCAAGTTGAGCCGTCCTTGCGTTTTAACTGAGCGATAAAATCATTGACATAACCATCTTTTTCCAAGGCAGATAAAAGCTTCTCCCTCTTTTCAGAGTTTATATAAAAATCTGCCATTTGCATCCCCAGGGCTTCTTCAACCGTATAACCGCTTAATTTCCGGACTGCATGGGAAACATAAGAAATCTTTCCTTCTCGGTCTATCCGATAATGAAGATCAGGGGAATCCTCAACCATCTGCCGATATTTCTCCTCGGCAGATTTCAACTTTTCATTGACAGCCAGAAGCTCCCTGTTTTTTCTTTGCAGCCGCAATCGGACGATGATAATGCCCAGAAACAGAAAGACCAGGGCAAATACCACCCCCCACCCAACATTTTCAAACCAGCCAGGAATAATTTCAACCTTTTTAGCCGCAATTTCAGCCCCAATGGCAGCTTGGGCAAAAAAAACATTTGCCAGACCCAAAAACAAGGCGGCAAGGAAGAGCAGAAAAGCAATCCGCTTAGAGGAATACAAACCCTGCAGGATTCTTCTTGATGGTACAGTTTTTTGTTTCATTTTTTCATTCCTCAGATTCCAACCATCAGGCCCAGATACCAGCTGAGCAGCGGCTGCCCCCAGAAAAGATAGACCAGGGCGCCAAAGGCCAGGAACGGTCCGAAGGGAATGGCAAACTGGCTGTTTTCCTTGTTGATGACCATCAGCGACACCCCGACCACCGAGCCCACCAGTGAGCTGACCAGGATAATCAGCAGCAGGGATTTCACCCCTAAAAAAGCACCGATCATGGCCAGCAGTTTGACATCACCGCCGCCCATGCCATCCCGGCCGGTAAGCCGGTAGTAGCCCTCGGCGATCAACCAGAGAACGCCACCACCGATGATGATGCCCAGGGCGGACTCCCCCCAGGGGATAGTCAGCCCGGCCAGGCTGCACAAAAACCCCAGGACAATGCCGCTGAGACTGAAACGATCGGGAATAATCTGGTGGTCAAGGTCAATGAAAGTAATGGGAATCAACAGGCTGACAAAAATCAGCCAGCAAATCGTAACCGGCTGCCAGCCGCTATGGAGGTACACGGCCAGAAACAAAATCCCGGTCAACAGCTCCACCAACATGTAGCGCGGTGAAATTGGCTCTTTACAAAAATAGCAACGGCCACGCAGGAACATATAACTAAGCACCGGGATATTCTGCCACCAGAGAATCTGTCGACCACAGGACGGGCAGTGGGAGGGTGGGGAAACCACCGACTCCTCCCGGGGAATCCGGTAGATGCAGACATTGAAAAAACTGCCGATGGCCAGGCCCAGAAGAAAAACCATCACTTCAATAAATATTTTCAGCTCATAGAGCATAGAATCAAATCCAGCATCAAGGTTGAGAAAACATACCATATTCCGGCACTTTTATGGACCGTTAATTTACATCTTAAATTTCTGAGTTGTTCTAAAAATAGCTTGACATGTGGGGTGCACTAAAGCAATGTCCCCTGGCATTCTCTGCCAAAAAAAATTACAAAAAAATATATTACCAGGCAGTACTGTCCGATATGCTTTTTGCGTCGTGTTCAATATCGGCAACCGGTGCTGTCTCAAACGCGACATCGTGAGGGTAACCCGTTGCTTTTCCCGGCGATTGGAGCGTGAAAGTTACCATGTTTGAGCCCTACAGGACGAGTTTGGCAACTTTAGCGCAATGAGCCGCTGGAAAAGCAGGTAATCGAGCACCAAAAAGCGCTGAAATCAACTCCGGTTGACAGTATGCAACTTTCTAACCGGGCACTGCTGATTACCAGGACACGAAAGGCACGAAGAAAAAGCAAATTTCTTTGAAACTTCATGTTCTGGTTTGCGCTTCGTGGTATTTCTGTTATTGCCATACTGAAATATTATCATTGTTTCAGCGTAACTCAGAAATCGGTATTACTGGAAACAAAGCCGATGGGGGTGTTCAGTTCATGGGCCATCCCGGCCACCAGGTTGCCGATGGAAACCAGTTTTTCCTGCTGCACCATCTGAGAATGGGAATTTTGCAGCTGCTTCATGGCCAGCTGCAATTCTTCGTTGGACTTGATCAAGGCGGAACTGCGTTCAACCACTGCCGCTTCAAGAAATACCCTTTGTTGCTGGCACTGTTCTTCCGCCCTGATTTCCCCCCACATCTCCCGGGACCGCACTCTGGCAGTCCGGATAATTTCGCCGACGCCCTCAAAGCTGGAAATCGGTTTTTCAATGAAATTCCAGGCCCCAAGCCGCATGGCCCTGACCACATCGGCGATAATTCCGGTTCCGGAAATGGCGATAATAGGGAGGGCCAGCCAACGCTGGCGGATCATGTCAATCAGGTCAAAGCCGCTGAGTTCCGGCATATGAAGATCAATCATCACCACCTCAACCATATCCTCTGCCAGACAACCCGTGGCCTCAACAGATTTGTTGAGCTCAGTAACCTGAAAGTTTGATTGTTCCAGAAACCGTTTCAACAAAGAGGTGATCCCTGGATCGTCATCGATGACCATAACGCTGATATTCATGTACCCTCTCTCCCGGCGGACTTTTCCCGTCGCCAGTTGCAAAATATTAAACTTTTCGTGCAGTCATAATCAGACTGTCTGGCCACCGTCTCAAACGGTTCACGAACGGCAGCTGGATTGCTGGCATAGTTATCGACAAAAATCAGGTAAAACTAACTTCCTATATTTTGTCAACGATAAAGATTTGACCCCCTTCCATCCAGCAGGTGACGTATCCTGTCCAGGATATCACTGATATTATAGGGTTTATTGATAAAGTGGTCTTCACCCAGATTAATAATATCCTGATGGATACTGTCGTCCATATAACCGGAGCCAAAGAGGACCGGGATATCGGGATATATCTCCTTGATTTTTTCACTTAACTCTTTGCCATCCATGACCGGCATCACCACATCGGTAAGCAGCAGGTCAATGGGACCCTGGTGGTTCCGAGCTTTTTCCAGGGCGTCCAGCCCATGTTCAGCTTCAATAACCGTATATCCTGCCTGCCGCAACTGGCGGCTGCTCATTTCCCTGAGAGATTTATTGTCCTCCGCCAGCAGAATCACCTCGCTGCCGCCAGCCGGAGCCTTGCCGGGCTCAGGCCCCTGCCGCAAAGAATCGTCGTCCGTTTCCGGCCAGTAGATTTTGAAGCTGGTTCCCTGGCCGGGTTCACTGTAAACATAAATACTACCCTGATTCTGTTTGACGATCCCATACACCGTGGCCAAGCCCATCCCGGTACCTTTGCCTACCCCTTTGGTGGTATAGAACGGTTCAAAAATATGGTCAGTCACCTCTTTTGCCATCCCGGAACCGTTATCCTCCACCTGAAGCTGCACATACCAGCCGATGTCGGAACCCGGGTGCAGAGTAACATAGGCATCATCCAAAAACTTCCTGGTGGTGGAAATTTTTATCCTTTTTCCTGTATGCCGCACCTGGTTTTTCAGGGCATCCCGGGCATTGACCACCAGGTTCAGCAGGATCTGCTGCAACTGGCTGGGATCAGCGTAGATGAGCGGCAGGTTCTCAGCCAGTGAAATTTCCAGTTCAACATCCTCGCCGATTAAACGCCGGAGCATTTTCTCCATCTCGAGAATTTCGTCATTCATCTTGATCGCTTTCGGCATGATCACCTGTTTGCGACTAAAGGCCAGCAACTGGCGGGTAAGACCGGCCGCCCGTTCCCCGGCCTTTTCGATTTCCCGCACATCATGCCACAGCCTGCTGTCCTTTTCCAACTGCATCAGGACAATTTGGGCATAGCCGTTGATGACCGTCAAAATATTATTGAAATCATGGGCCACTCCTCCGGCCAGCTGGCCGATGGACTCCATCTTGCTGGCCTTTAACAGTTGCTGCTCCAGTTTTTTTTGCGCCGAAATATCATGCTTGATTGCCACGTAGCCGATAATCTGGCCATGGTCATCCCGAATGGGAAAGGTTACCGTTTCCTCAGCAAAAATCGTCCCGTCTTTCTTTTTACTCTGCAGAGTTCCATGCCATGTCTCTCCCCGCGAGAGACATGAGCTTAATTCCTGCCGGCTACGATCCTGCTCCAGATCGGGAGAAAACACTTCATGTACATTTTTCCCTTGCGCTTCGGCCACCAGGTAACCGGTAATCCGTTCAAAAGCCGGGTTAAGATAGGTAATCTTTCTCTGACAATCAGATATAACCACAATGGAGTCCGCCTGCTCCACCACCGCAGCCAGCAGGGAAAGCCGATTTTCCGCCTGTTTAATCTCCGTCAGGTCATAAAAGGCACCAATCACTCCCCCTGGAGAACCATCCTGATATCTGAATGAATCTTTCATGATCGCGTAATAACGCTGACTGCCATCGGTAAGAGTCAAAAGGCATTCATAATGCTGCGAACCCTGATTATCCAGGACCTGATTGTCGGTGGCCGCCGCCAGTTGGATCATTTGGCCACCTAAAAAATATTCAGGACCTTTACCCAGCAGTTCATTACCCTCAATCCCGGCCAGGCGAGCAAAAGCCTGATTGTAACCGAGAAATTTCCCTTCAAGATCTTTGTAAAATACCGGATTTGGCAAAACATTCAACAATTCTTCCAGAAAAAACAGCTGCTCTTTTTGCTGTTTCTCCAACTCCCGCAGTCGGACAACAACTTTCTTCTGTTCCTGGTAGGCTTGGCCTATCTTTTTCCGGTGGACTTCGCTTATCTTTTTCCGGGAACAGTGCAACTGCCAGACCAGCAACATTAACAACAGGACAAAACCAATATTGACGAGATACCATCGCCAGTATTTGATAAAAGTATCCTTGATTTCAAAGTAGCCACAATCGACATAGGACCCCAAACGCAGCTCTTTCAAACAATCGTTGACACTGTGATAATCAAGGGGCACAGTCCAGCCGGCGATGCCGGCCGCTCGAGCCGCCAGGCTGTCAGCCGGCAGTTGATAGAGCATCACCGACATTTTTATAGCCAATGAGTCCGGCACCTGCCCCAAAGCGATACAGGACCACTCCGGATAGGAGCGGGTGGAATGGAGAATGGTCATTTCCTTGACAATCGATTTGGGATACTCACGAATTACCTTGAATTCGTCGGAAGACACCTGGCCTTCCGCCAACATTTTCTCCAGGATTCCCGTACGGACAAAGCCCACATCAGCCTGACCGCTGTTTACCCGAAAAATGACTTTATCCTGGGAATAACAGAATTTGAGATCGGCAAAATCCCGTTTGGGATCGATGCCCTGAACATGCAGCTCCCGCAATATACTAATCCAGCCGCCAAAAGAGTTGGGAGCCACCGCGGCAATCCTCTTGTTTTTTAAATCCTGCAGGTGATTAATATCTTTTCGGGAGGCTTTGGCAAAAACCACCCCCCCCAAAACCATAGAAGAGCCCTGGGGGGATTTCCTGACCAAAGTGGTCAACCGTTTAAGCTTGTATTTACTGCACAGCTCGACATAGTTGTAAGGATTGGTAATCAGGAAATCAATTTTTTGCTGCTGTACCTCCTCCTCAATATCCTGATAACGCAAAGGTTCAATCCAATACAAGACGTTCCCGTCAGTATGGTCGGTCAGATAATCAGCCAGGGGTTTCCATTCCTCAAAACACCGACTGACACCGCGATAGGCCAGCACCCCGATTTTTATCACCTGCCGCTGGCCGGAAGCCAGAAGTGGGGAGGTCATCAACAGAAGTCCGGAAAAAAACAGGAAAAAGAAAAGTCTACTGCTTAAACCACGGAATGTCGTCGCCGGTAACCAGCTATATTGTCGTTTCATCTTTTGCCTCCCTACTAAACAGACCGGGGTTGATCTTCCACTCTGGCCGGCAAAGGCAAACGGACAACCAGCCAGCACCAGTGTCCACAAATTCCAACCAGGATAGCGTTGCGCTTCAGCCAGCCGGCATAGTTGCCGGGGGTTGACGAAGATTCCATGATTCACCTCAGATTGAATAGATTTAACTATTTTCAGGGGGTGGCAAACCCGTATCTGTTCCTCATGCCACCACGGTCATAACCCACCAAAATATCTTCGGCAACAGGGCAACAAACTGAAGCCTTCTGAGTAACTAATTATAATATATTAAAATCATTAATCTTTTGTTTATCAATATCTCACGTTTATAAAGCAATTGCCTAAGGATGTCCGGGCTTGGCTCATAACCGTGTCTGCCGACAGGCAAGCGGCATTGACCTTCTTAAAAAAATCTATATCCAGCATCAGCAGAGAAAGGGGCAGCTGATAGCACCAGGCCCGCTGGAATTCTTCAGCCAGGCGCTGGTCAAAATAGCGGCGGTTGTAAATGGACATCAGGGCATCGGTGATGGATTCCCGTTGCAAACAGGCTATGCGCCACAGATCGATGGCCGTTTGCTGGACCAGAATGCTGACCATAAACACAAACACAGATCCGCAAAAAAAGATGACCGGAACAATCAGGTCATGAAAATCTCCATAGCGATTGCTGAAATGAAGGCCATAAGTAGTGTAACCGGAAATGAAAAGGATGACCAATAAAATGAGAAAAATCCAGCACCGCTGTAAGGTCCCTCCGGGCAGCTACCTGACAAACCGAAAAAGGGGGAACAGGGACAGGGACAGAAAACAAACCTCCGCAAGGACAAGTCCATTGACAATCAGCTGCATCATTGACCTGGTTATTTCTATCATATTCACCTCCAAAGCGGCAACTCTCACGGCTTTCTCCGGGAAATGGGGAAATTTTTCAGGCCAGAACCGGCAACCGGCATTTTTAACACAGGGGAAAACAATTGTAAATTAAACCGCCACCGGTGGTGAAAATAAGGATAACTGTCGTATTCCTAGTTGACTACCCGCGTCAAAATATGCTATAGATTCAGAAGTTTACTGCGATTGGTAGGTATTTGGTGGTTATTTCAAGCAAAACAGCTTTTTAGGATATGGACATTATCAAAGTATTATAATCAAGTATAATGCAAAGCCAATTCCAGTGCCTAAAAAAGTAGCAAATACCGGAGAGCGGAAACTGTAAATCAACAGTTATCTTTTCAGACACATTCAGGAAGAGGGTGCGCATGTGGAAAATCGGTGACAAAGCGGTTTATCCGGGTCATGGGGTTGGGGAAATAAAATCCATTGAGAATAAAGAAATTATGGGACACAGTCAGGAATACTATATCTTTCTGACCCTTGAAAACGGGATGAGCATCATGATTCCCAAAGCCAACACCAAAAATGTCGGTCTGCGCAGGCTGGTTAATGCCGATGATATCCCCAGAGTATTTGCAATTCTGAAAAAGAAAAAAGTAAAAATAAATCATCAAACCTGGAATAAACGATATAAACTTTTTCACGATAAAATTAAAAGAGGTTCTATCTTTGAAATTGCCGAGGTTTTACGCGACCTGAGCCTGATCAGCAGCAATAAGGATCTGTCCTTTGGGGAAAGGAAAATGATGGAGACAGCCAAAAGCCTGCTGATCAAGGAGCTTGCCCTGGCAACGGCAAAAAAAGAACAGGTGGTGGAAGAGAAAATTGCCAATATTTTCATGTGAAGCCTGTTTTCATTTCGGTTACCCCTCCCTCCCCGCTGACCCTGCTTAGGGCTTACACAAAAATAACTTAGTATTCTGAGGCGCACTCTGAACATTTATAAAAGCGATCTTCAATCACGCAATCCTCAACGTAGCGTTACTACGCTCGCGGTTGTATTCAATCAGATCACGTCCCTAAATGTCCATATCAGCTCATATCTCCTCATTTATTTTTGCGTGAGCCCTTAATATCTGACAATATTCATAATAATCAGGAGGCATGATTGACATTTTTTCGTTTACTGGTGGTTCTGGTCGGCTCACTTTTGTCATACCAGATCATTTACAGCCAAACCTACCGGGTGGATTATTCGGTCATCGGTTTTTTCACCGCCCTGCTGCTGGTACTCTACCTCTTTTACCTGGTTGCCCAACTGAAAAAAACCCCGTTGCGCACCATTCTGGGGGGGCTGATCGGCCTGCTGGTGGGACTTTTTATTGCCAATTTACTTTTTCATGGCATCCTGTTCAATCTTTTTGATAATCCAAGAGTTAATTTTATCTTTTATATTTTTATTTATTCCCTTTTTGCCTACGCGTCAGTTGAAATCGGCCTGAAAAAAGGGGATGAATTTGACCTGATGCGCTCGCTGGCCCTTAAAAGATCACAGGACAGTGAAAAGATTGTCGATACGTCAGTTATCATTGACGGTCGGATTGCCGACCTGACGGAAACCGGTTTTCTGGAAGGAACACTCATCATTCCCCAGTTTGTCTTACAGGAGCTGCAATTTATTGCCGACTCCCCTGATGCTTTGCGTCGCACCCGGGGCCGCCGGGGGTTGGATGTACTCAAACGGATGCAGAATCAGGCTTTTATCCAGATCAAAATAATCGATGAAGATTTCCCCCGCATCAAGGAAGTGGACGCTAAACTGGTGGCCCTGGCCAAGAAAAAATCGGCCAAGATCATCACCAACGATTTCAACCTCAATAAAGTTGCCGACCTACAGGGGGTTGATGTTCTCAATATCAATCAGCTGGCAAACGCGCTCAAACCGGTGATTTTGCCCGGGGAGACCCTGCAGATCATGATCATGAAGGAAGGAAAAGAACCCTTACAGGGTATCGGCTATCTTGATGATGGCACCATGGTGGTGGTGGATCATGCTAAAAAGCTGGTGGGGGAAAAACTGGACGTCGTCGTTACCAGTGTTTTACAGACCACGGCCGGCAGAATGATTTTTGCTAAAAAACAGTGATGAAACCAGTTTCAGCTTTTCGGGTTTTTGCCATCATTACCGCCGCCGGTTCCGGACAGCGTTGTCCCGGGAGCAAGCGTAAACAATTGATGCCCCTGCTCGGCAAGCCACTGGTCACCTGGAGCCTGAAAGCCTTCAGCCAGGTTGAACGCCTGACCGGCATAGTGTTAGTAGGCCCGGCCGACGATGACCAGGCCCTGGAAGAAATGAAATTAGCAGCGGCAGCTTTCAAGCAGGTCATTGCCGTAATTCCCGGCGGCTGCAGCCGGCAAGCTTCAATCTTCAAAGGATTAACTGTCCTGAAACCGCTGGCCGGCACCGATGATCTGGTTCTGATTCATGACGGCGTCCGGCCGCTGGTCACCCCGGACTTGATTAATCGGGTGATTGATCATGGCACCCCGGCCACAGTTATCGTCCCAATCATCAAAGCCGCTGAAACGGTTAAACTTCTGGCCGGAAATGACAGCATTTCCCGCACCCTTCCCAGGCAACAAATCGGGCTGGCCCAAACCCCCCAGGGGGCTCCTTTTTCGCTCTTATGGGACGCTTATCAAGTGGGAAATGAAGAAATGTGGGCCCGGGCAACTGACGATGCTAATCTGGTAGAAAATGCCCGGCCCGGCACCCCGGCCAGGTGGGTTGATGGAGAGCGCCGCAATATTAAAATTACTTTCCCCGAAGACCTGGCACTGGCTGAATTTTTACTGCAACCGGAAAACCAGGAACAGAAGATGACCCAACCAATTATCACTACCGGTTTTGGTTATGATGTTCACCGGCTGACGACCGAACGGAAACTGGTTCTGGGAGGCATCACCATTCCCCATTCCCACGGTCTGGCAGGCCATTCTGACGCGGATGTGGTTATCCACGCCCTGGTTGATGCCATCCTGGGAGCAATAGCTGCCGGGGATATTGGTCAGCATTTTCCCGATTCTGATCCCCGTTATAAAAATGCCAGCAGCCTTGAGTTTCTCGCCTATGCGACAGACCTGGCAGCAACAAAGTATTTTTATCTGCAGTCCATTGACATAACCATTGTCGCCCAACAACCCAAACTGGTGCCATTTCTGCCCCGAATGCGCCAGGCCATCAACAATACCTTAACCATCCCCTGCCAGGTGAATATCAAAGCAACCACAACCGAAGGCCTGGGGTTCACCGGCACGGGAGAGGGAATAGCAGCCTATGCGGTGGTTACGGCACGCAAATTGCCGCAACGGTAACGAAGTGGCACTATTCACACAAAATTTTTCCGGACACAAGTCCATGACCCGGTTTTTTCGTGATGAGCCCATCCGTTCTTTTCTTCTCCTGTCACTGGTGGTTCACTTGCTCTTCCTGATTAGCTGGCCCCGGCCAAGGAACTATGGACTTCGGGACATGGATCGCATCGCAGTACTGCTGATGAATCAGCCAAAGCAGCCATCGACCCGCAAGGCAGCCCCGGCAAAAAAGGTAATTCCCCGAAAAAAATCGGCGATCAGCAAAAAAAAGCGGATCATGGTCGCCAAAAAACCGGCACTGAAAAGAAGTTCCATAAAAAAAACCAAGCCGGCAGCCCGGAGCAAAAAACCGGATCTCAGCAAAATCCGCCAGAAACTGGCAAAGGAAGAAAAGAAAAAAGCGGTCAGCCGAATCAAGACACGGCTGGCCCAAAACAAAACGGCAAATCCACCGGCAGCGATTTCCGCGGTTGACAACTACCAGTTAAATCACTATGCAGAACAGCTGAAAGCCTGGATTACCGACCATTGGCAACTGCCGGAACTGCTGCTGAAAGAAAAGCTTTCAGCCACGGTTTCCTTAACCATCAACGCCGCCGGGAACCTGGTCAAACAAAATTCGGAAAAAATGTCCGGAAACCGGCTTTTTGATGATTCCATCTTAAGGGCCATCGCCCGCGCCGCCCCGTTCCCCTCCTTCCCGCCGGCAATGGATAAGACCCAGGAAGAGTTCGTCATAACCTTTGATCCAAATGATATACAATGATAATTGAGCGATTGGCGTTTAGCTATTAGCATTTAGCTTTGAAAAACCAGGGCATTACGTTAAAATCAGGGACGTTGTTATTCATATAAAATCTTTGTCACGGTTCAGTACCTATTTCCAAGCTGTCTCGATTGGGGTCAGTGCTTGATTACCGGCGGCAAGAAATCACCTTGAAACATCGGAATCCAAACCCGCCGATTGTCAAGCTTTGACCCCGTCGGAGAGGGCGAAGCAAAATTCGACAATTTCATGGTAAATCAACTGCCAAAACAGCAACCTGAATACTTACAAATCTCTTTTTGGTTCCGGCTATGCCGGCTTACGTTAATGAGAAATAACATCCAACAGGTGAAAGTTTGCAGTAAATATTCGGCTACGTAAAAAACACTATCTGACAGCAGGGCATTAAGTTGGTTCGCTTCGCCCTGCTTCGCGAGGGGTCACATTTTGACAAAGGCTATTGAAAATCACCAATAAAAGCAGATATCACGATACGCCTTCGTCAAGAAATGACCCCAATCCCGGTAGTTCTAAAACAATACCAAATATTTACAGTTTGCAATAGTCAACATCCTGTAACCATTCAACTAACAACTCAATTTAAATAGATAACTAATGATGGAAAATGCATGAAACACTCTCATAAACAACAATTTATCCGGCTGCAGAAATCTTTAAGCATGCTGATACTGCTGGTTTTCGCTCTCCTGTGCGCCCCCCAGTCTGCCAGCAGCAAAGTATATCTGGAAATCAATCAACCCCATATCCGCAAGATTCCCCTGGCTATCGCTCCCTTGAGATCACTTGATGGCCGGGGACAGAAAGGAAAGCTGGCGGATACCTGCCGGGAGGTCATGATCCAGGACCTGGATTTCTCAACTTTTTTCAATGTTCTGGGAGATTCGAGCACCTACCTGGAAAACGGTCGGAAAAGCGGCATTTCCCTGGGCACATTTGATTTCAGGGACTGGTCACTGATCGGTGCCGAGCTGCTCATCAAAGGCGGTTATTACCAGACGGGTGATCAGTTTATTCTTGAGCTGCGCCTGTTTGATATCTTCAGCCGCAGAATGATCATCGGCAAACGATACCGTGGACACCTGCAGGATCAGCGGCTCATGGCCCATAAATTTGATAATGAAGTGGTCAAGGCCATCACCGGGCTGCCGGGAGAGTTTTCTTCAAAAATTGCCTTTGTTGGTAAAAAACAAGATCGCCATGGTATAAGCCAGGAAATATACATCATGGACTATGATGGTGCCGGTCTGAAACAGGTTACCCATAACAGAGCCATCAATCTTTCGCCATCCTGGGCTCCGAAGGTAACAAAACTTGCTTTTACCTCCTACAAAAAGGGGAACCCCGACCTCTACGTCATTGATTTCAACCGGGGGAAAGAACGGCTTATTTCCCGCAAAAAGGGGATCAACGCGGCGGCTGAATGGTCCAGTGATGCCTCTCGGATTGTACTCATGCAACGTTTTAAAGATAACAGTGAGATCAGCATTATTTCAGCAAACACCGGCAGGCTACTGAAACGGTTGACGAAAAACTGGGCTAATGAAGCTTCCCCCTGCTGGTCCCCATCAGGAAAAGAAATTGCTTTTGTTTCAGACCGGGCCGGCAGCCCCCAAATTTACACCATCGATATGGACGGAAAGAATTTACGCCGGATAACCTGTTCCGGCAATTACAATGCTCATCCCAACTGGTCAGAATTCAATAATAAAATTGTCTTTACCTCCATTATTGACGGCAGCTTCCAAATCTGTGTCATCAACCCTGACGGCAGTGGCCTGCAGCAGCTCACCTACCTGAAAGGAAATAATGAAGATCCAACATGGTCTCCCAACGGGCAGCATATTGTTTTTACTTCATCTTCCACCGATATCAATCAACTGATGGTGATGAACCTTCATGGCCGGGACATTAAACCAATGACCCGAGGAAAGCTGGATAAGAAGAGTCCCACATGGTCAGCTAACCAGTGATGACTTCGTAAAGAAGCATCTGCAACCCTCGACAATGAAAGCGGAAACCAGTAAAACATGATTTTCATTATCGATAAACCCAGCTTATTAACTTGATTTTTAAAAAAAAAGACGCTATTGATGGGTGATTAGGGATTATTAGCTGACAATTAACTTTTTTCAAATGAGCATGGAAAGGAGAGAGCATGATTATGAAACATATGAAAATGGCGATGCTATTTGTTCTTCTGGCAAGCGTCGCGGTGATGTTTTCCGCATGTGCCACCTGTCAAACCAAGAAGGTTGAAGAAGAAACCGTATCACAGCCAGTAGCCATGACCGAACCGGAAAAAATTATCCCGGAAAAACCGGCGGTCAAGGAAGCTACCCTTTCTGCCGCACCAATGCTTGCTGTAGGGGATAAATTGGACCCCATCTATTTCGATTTTGACAAGTATAATCTCAAAGACCTTTCCAGAAATCAGCTGGCCAAAAACGCCCAGTGGATAAAGGACAATCCCGAAGCAGTTGTCAGGATTGAAGGCAATTGTGATGAACGGGGTTCCAACGAATACAACCTGGCACTGGGAGAACGGCGGGCAGCCAATGCCAAAAAATACCTTGTCTATCAGGGAATATCTCCTAACCAGCTGGAAACCATCAGTTATGGTGAGGAAAAACCGACTTGTGGCGGCCACTATGAAGGTTGCTGGTGGAAAAACCGTCGTGATGATTTTGTTATTGTCGAAAAATAGTACCTGTTACAAATTTTTAAGATTCTTGGTACATACTGACTGACAGCTAATGGCAGTCAGTAAAAATATCAGACATGCATATGCAGGTCGTGGGTTGAGATCGAAGGGGTAGTATGAACATCCGTCATCAGCACTTTTTTCTGGTGTTTGTACTGGTTGTCATTTGCGGAACCGGATGTGTAACTGATCAGTCATACGTCCAGCTTGATGATACTGTCCGCAACCTGCAGCGACGGGTTAATGATGTTGAGTCCAGACAGGCGAAAAGTCAGCGCAAGAGCGGCGCTGAACTACAGAGGTTAAATGCTGACGTCAACGTTAGACTTGACAGCCTAGAAACCGAAGTACAAATAATGAATGCCAACCTGGAAGAAAATCACCGTACCCCACGGGAACTTCCAGCAGTCGAAGCCAAGGATGTGCAGCTGGTCTATGAACGCCTTGACGCCCGTTTAAAACAACTGGAAATCTCTGTGCAACAATTACAGCAGCAGGCCGGAAATAGTCCTGCTGCTGTAAAACCACCCCTGATTGCCGGAGGAGCAACAACCACCCCCCCCCCAGATACCAGCCCACAGAAAAAAGAAGTAACTAAAACAGTAGCAACTGCAGGTGCCCGGGAAAAGGCATTCTATGATGATACATACGCGGTGTTTAAACGGGGTAATTATTCCTCTGCCAGGAAGAAATTCACCAAGTTTCTTACGGCCTTTCCCCAGAGCATGTTTCGGGTTAACGCCCTGTTCTGGATCGCCGAGTGCTCCTACAAGGAGAAACAATACGAAGAAGCTATCATAAAATACGATCAAATTATCACAAAATATCCTCACAATCCAAAGATCCCCAGCGCTCTTCTGAAGCAGGGATTCTCCTTTCTGATGCTTGGTGATAAGACCGATGGTAAAATCATCCTGGAAAAAGTCATCGCTGACTATCCCGATTCCGATCAAGCGGAAATTGCCAGGCGAAAGCTGAAAGTGCTGGGTAGATAATACCCTTTGATAGTCAGCATTCCTCCACTTCCCTTCATTTTTTGCTTAATTTAACCAACAAAGAAAATTACTAATTTGTATTTCAAGATACATTAACCTACCTTTTTCAACCCAGTCACCAAAGGGAAAAAGCTACAAAACATAATGATTTCAGCATCTCATGGCTTTCGCAGGGTATCTTTAGGACCTTTTAGCCGGCAATAAAAAAACCAGTGGCACTAATATTGCTCATTATTTTTCTAAAAAAATTCAAAAAAAGCTAAAATTATTGATAAAACGGTCGACAGGTATAATATCTCGGCCTGATTGGTAAAACGTTTTCTGTCTTTTTCGACCTGACAACCGAAGTAACATCACCTTTTTTTCAGCGGCTTTTTAATTTAGATAAAACTATTGGAGGGCCATGTTTTTCCAAAAATCAAAGACCCTGCTCGGGCTCAATATCGGTTCCAGCTACATTAAAATTGTGGAGCTGAAGAATTCAGGGCCAAGATATACTCTGCAAAATTTTGGTTATGCAATTCTGCCATCAGATACCATAATTGATGGCACGATCATGGACTCCATGGCCATTGTCAATGCCATCAAGAACCTGGTTAAAAACCTGAAAATCAAGAAAAAGCAGATATGTACCTCCATTTCAGGCCACTCGGTAATCATCAAAAAGATTCTGATGCCGTTAATGGATGAGGACACGGTAGAAAGTACTATTTATGAGGAAGCCGTCCACCACATTCCCTACGATATCTTTGATGTCAATCTTGATTTTCAGATTTTAGGCCCCAGTCTGGAAGCTGATGACAAAATGGATGTTCTGCTGGTGGCGGTCAAAAAAGATGTCATCAGTGATTACCTGGGAGTCATAGAAGAAGCTGGCCTTCAGCCGGCAGTCGTGGATGTGGATACCTTTGCCCTGGAAAATATGTATGAATATAATTATGAGGATGCTACAGAAGAAATCGTAACCCTGGTGGATATCGGCTCCAATCTTACCAATATCAATATCCTTAAGGATGGAATGTCAAATTTCAACCGCGACATTACGGTAGGAAGTCGACAGATCACTGAACAGTTACAAAAACAGCTGAACCTGAATTACCAGACTGCCGAGCAACTAAAGCTTGGCGTTCCCGTTGAAGGACTCAATGCAGAAGACACCAGCAAATTAATCTCTGATGCCTCATTTACCTATATTAATGAAATTGCCAAAACCATTGATTTTTATCACACATCCGCATCCGGAAGTCGGGTGGAAAAGATCTACCTTGCTGGTGGAGGCGCCAAATTGGCTGGTATTGTTAAAGCGGTTCAGGAGATCACCAATATCTCTACAGAAATTATTAATCCTTTTCGCGATCTAATCATCCCTGAAGCAAAATTTGATCTCGAGTATATTCAGGATATCGCCCCTTTGGCTGGTGTTGCTGTAGGTCTGGCACTGAGGAAGGATAGAATTAAATGATTAGAATAAACCTTCTCCCGGTTCGCGCTGAACGAAAAAAGCACAACCTGCAGAATCAGTTAGCCATTGGAATATTTACGATTATTGTGGTTGTGGCTGTTTTTGGCTATATACAGTTTTTTATCGTTACAAAGATCAACCGGACATCCCGCAATCTGAAACGGACCCAGCAGGAAATTGCAGTCTTGAAGCCTGTTATTGATAAAATCAATCGCTATAAGCAGCAAAAAGATGTAATTGCCAAAAAAATTGCCGTTATCAATAATTTGGATTCTGCCAGATTGGAACCAATTTATACCCTGCACGATCTAAACCAATACAAACCTGACAAATTATGGTTTACCCAACTAAACAAAAAAGGACCAAGCCTGAATATCAAGGGAATTTCCATTGACAATGAAACCATTGTTAATTTTCTGGATAACTTAAAACAATCTCTACCCCTCAAACAGTCCGAGCTTATCTACCTTAAGTCGCATAAGTTACAGGACCTGGAACTGAAAGAATTTCTGATCAACTCAATGCTGACCTCGGTTGCTGCAATAAAAACATCCAACGCCAGCCAGTCTAAGGGGAATTAGGATGGCAGACCTGAATTTAGAATTTCTCCACAAGCTTTCAACCAGCAAAAAGATCCTGATTCTGGTTGCCATCGTGATTGCAATAGGAGGGTTGTATTACTATTTCCTTTTTGCCCCCAAGCATAAGCAACTCACCAGGATTCAGACAAAATATAAAAAAGCCCAACTGACCCTCAGCCAGACCAAACAAGTGGCCAGTCAGCTGAAACAGTTTGAAGAAGAAATTGCCACGTTACAGGTTAACTTCAAAATTGCAGCCCGGAAGCTTCCCAATTCCAGGGAAATACCCCGGCTTTTGATGAAGATTACCAAACTTGGAAAAGAAGCCGGCCTTGACTTTTTACTGTTTCAACCGCAAGCTGAGAAACCGGTTGAATTTTATGCTGAAGTACCCATTGATATTGAAGTTATAGGCGGTTACCATGCCATCAGCAACTTCTTCAGCAAAATATGTACCATGCCAAGGATTGTTTCAATCGGTGATTTTGACATGCACGACTATAAAGTTATAGATAATCGGGACACCATTAAAACCCGTTTCAAAGCCATCACCTATACTTTCACGGATAAAAAGAAAGGCGAAAATAAAAATGGTAGCTAAGCTGAAACAGCTGTCATTGCTTACGACAGCAGTGTTCATGGCTTTTGGTATCTTATCGCTGGTTCCCGGCAACCTGGTTTTTGCCCTGGATCAGACGGGAGAAGCAATAAAACCAGCCATCACAATACCTCAAGGCAGCCACCCATCGTTTACCTATGATTCGCTGGGGAAACCGGATCCATTTCGCCCGTTTATTAATTTCAATGCCATTGAACGGCCAATTCCCACCGAAGAACCAAAGACACCGCTGGAACGATATTCTTTGAATCAATTTAAACTGGTTGGCATTCTCTTGGCGGAAAAACATTTTGCCATGGTTGAAGACCCGGAACAGATCAGTTACACTATTATGGCAGGCGATAAAATAGGAAATTTAAGTGGCACCGTTGAGAAAATCAAAGAAAATGAAATAATCATAGCTGAACCTTATCTGGATATCTATGACCAGCAACAAATACGGAAAGTTAGCTTAAAACTCCATGTTGACGAAGCCCAGGGGGGTGAAACGAAATGAAATCAAGGATAAAAGCCTGTCTGATCATAGCAATAGTTTTAACCGGCTGGATTTTTACTATTCCCAGTCCGGCAACAGCAGCAAGCCAGAAAGTCAGTATCCAGAGCCGTCTGTCTGAAGGCAGGATACTGGTAATTTTCACTGGTGAACAGAAAATGCAGCAGCACAAAACTTTCGATCTGTTTCACGTAGATAATCCACCCCGTTTGGGTATAGATTTTCCCGATACTTTTTTTGAGGCTACCGATATTTCAGCTGACCTGGATAAGACCCTTTTTTCGGGATTTCATTACCACAACTATCCGGACAAAACCCGGGTGGTTTTTGATACCGATCAGGAGCAGCTCCCAGCGTATACCTTTTCCAGTGATGGCAATCAATTACGTTTTTCTTTCCCTTTGTCTGACAGCCCGGCAGCTAAAAAAACTACGCCACAGCCAAAAACCAAAAAAAAACAGAAGCGGTCCCTATCGAGCAGAAATACCCATCCCATTACCGTTGATTTCAAGGACGCCGATTTACAGAATATTTTCCGTTTTTTAGCTGACATCAAGAACTATAACCTCATCATGGGAGATGATGTGAAGGGCACGGTCACCCTCAAACTGAAGAAAGTACCCTGGAGACAGGCTTTCAGTATCCTGCTAAAAACTAATAAACTGGGGATGGAAAAAAGCGGAAATGTTATCCGCATTGCCCCGCTGGTACGTTTTAAGGAAGAAAAGGAAGCCCTGGCCCAAAACAAAAAAGCCAGTGAAACCCTGGCGGACACGGAAACAAAAATTATCAAAGTTAATTTCGCCACCGCCAGTGAGGTGGCTCCAAGATTAAAAGCAGTCTTAAGTGACCGGGGTTCCATTGATACCGATACCAGAACCAACGCTCTGATTATTAATGATCTGCCCAAATATATCGTACAGGCCAAAAATTTATTAAAAAGCCTGGATCTACCCATTAAGCAGGTACTCATTGAAGCTAAGATTGTTAAAGTTGAAACCGACGCGGTCAAGGATATCGGCATTCAATGGGGTGGCGCCTGGGGAGACACAAAAAACAACCATTATTACGGTATTACTGGCAGTGCAGGTTCAACCGGCCAGCCGGACATTACCCCTGATAGCGGCAGCCCAACAGTCACAAACAACTACGTGGTCAACCTACCGGCTTCCGGGGCCACCAGCGGTTTAGGCATGATTTTCGGGAAAGTGGGAATTTTCAACCTCAACCTCCGACTTTCAGCCCTGAAGAATAAACATCTGGCGAATATTCTCTCAACCCCAAAGGTGCTGGCCCTGGACAATCACCAGGCCCGCATCGGCCAGGGAATGGAAATCCCCTACCAGACAACATTGGACTCTGGCACTACCACGGAATTCAAAAAAGCGGAATTAAGCCTTGAGGTAACTCCCCATATCACCAACAATGACAATGTCTCCATCGATGTGCAAATCAATAAGGATTCCATCGGTGTCATGACCACAGATGGTCCAGCCATCAATACCCAGCAGATTCAGACAACCCTGTTGCTCTATAACGGTGAGACAGCGGTTATTGGTGGGATTATTGAAAAAAATAAATCTGACGACCAAGGGGAAGTTCCCGGATTTTCTCAAATTCCTTTGGTTGGAGATGTGTTGTTCAAACACAAATACAAAAAGAATGAACAAACTGAGTTGTTGATTTTTATCACCCCCACAGTTATTCCCATCCAAAGAAGAGCTGCAAATTTCTAGGATTTTTTTCAGGAAAATCCTTATCAAAGCTGGCTGATGGTTTTATCAGCCAGCTTTTTTATTGCACCAGAAAAACTTTTCATGTAATAATACCCAAGTTAAGCTATTAGCGATTAGCTTTTAGCTCTGATAAATTAATAGGAGCCAAAACACCATGTTGACCTATCTTACCGCCGGGGAATCCCATGGTCCCCAGCTAACCGCTATCATTTCCGGCATCCCGGCAGGCCTCCCCTTAAGTGAAACTCAGATTAACCAAGATCTCGCCCGTCGGCAGCAGGGATATGGCCGTGGCCAGCGCATGCAGATAGAAACCGATCAGGTCGTATTTAAATCCGGGGTTCGTTTTGGTAAAACCACCGGCAATCCCCTCACCCTGGTCATCCAGAACCGGGATTGGACAAACTGGCACCAGGAAATGTCAACCTCAGCAGCTGATGCCAAGCTGGCACATCCGGTCACCAGGCCCCGCCCCGGCCATGCTGACCTGGCCGGCTGCCTTAAATTCAACCAGCGGGATGTCAGGAATATTCTTGAGCGGGCCAGTGCCCGGGAAACAGCTATTCGGGTTGCCGTAGGAGCAGTGTGTAAAGCATTGCTTCAATCTTTTTCCATCAAAATCTTTTCCTATGTCCTTTCCATTGGCATACATGAACTGAAACCGGAAATTTTCCAACAGGATGATGAACAGTTATCCCTCCTGGCTGAGAGTTCGCCATTTCGGGTTCCCGATCCCCTGCTGGAAGAAAAACTCAAAAAAGCGGTAGATAAGGCAAAACAGGAGGGCGATAGTCTGGGCGGCCGGTTTCGAATTATAGCCCGGGGACTACCAGCAGGCATCGGCAGTCATATCCAATCTGACAACAAACTGGATGGGCGCCTGGCCCAGGCGCTCATGAGTATTCAGGCAATTAAAGGGGTAGAAATTGGCTTGGGATTCAAGGCCGCGCAGACCCCGGGATCCCAGGTTCATGATGAAATAAGCTACGAACATAACCGGGGGTTTTACCACCTGAGCAACCATGCGGGCGGGATTGAGGGCGGAATCAGCAATGGGGAGGATATTATTGTTACGGCAGCAATGAAACCGATCCCTACCCTCTATCGACCTTTACAATCGGTTGATTTGATCAGCAAGCAACCTTTCCAGGCCTCGGTTGAACGCTCTGACACCTGCGCCGTCCCGGCTGCTGCCGTGGTTGGCGAAGCGGCCGTGGCCATTGAAATAGCACGGCTGCTGATGGAAAAATTCGGTGGTGATTTTATCGAAGAAACAGCGGCGCATTACCAAAAATATCTTGATCATCTCCGCTCATTTTAACATTTTCTCAAAAGCGCCTTCACCCCACTTGCTGCGGCCACACATCTGAAAAGCAAGTAATTGTTCTTGATGATGTCCCGGCATGGCTCTCGCTCATTCTCGCTACACATCGTGTGCAGCTGTGAGGAGCCCGCCGCGAATCACCGTCGTGGTGATTCGTTCGGCGGTCAATGCCGCCTGCCTGTCGCCGTGCCTACCGGCAGGCTGGGCAGACACGGCTATGAGCCAAGCCCGAACATCCTTAGGCAATTGTTTCATAAACGTGGAATATTGCCATGAAAAAGATTAATTATTTCAATATGTTACAATTAATTACGCAGAAGTTCCTAACAGGTAGAATTTCCCATGAAAGCTGATCAACATCTCATTCTTACCGGATTTATGGGGTCGGGGAAGTCCTCGGTAGGCAGGGAACTGGCCACTTTACTACAGCGGCCGTTTATCGATCTGGACAAATACATTGAAAAACAGACAGGATTGACCATCGCTGAAATCTTTGAACACCAAGGAGAAACATCTTTCCGCCGGCTGGAACAACAATCCCTGAAAACGGTATTAGCTTATCCGCCCCTGGTTTTGGCCACTGGTGGTGGCACCATCATCAGTGAAGATAACCGGCAGCTGATACAAAACCGAGGTTATATCATTTTTCTTGATGCCAGCCTGGATACGATCATGAAACGGACAGGGGGCAGCCATTCACGACCACTGCTACTCACTGGAGATAAAACAATATCAGACAGAAGATTCAGGCAGCAAAAAATAAAGGACCTTCTCAGTGAAAGAAGGCCCTTTTACGAAATATGTCATCTTAAGATTCTCACCGACAACTTATCGGTTCATCAGGTGGTTCGGAAGATTATAAGCCAACTCCCCTCAAACCCGGATTGAAATTTCTGTCTGCTCATACCTAAACTGAGTAATTAGCGGTTAGCGATTAGCATTTAGCTTTTAAAAACCAAGACATTACGTTAATGAGTAATAACACCCAACGGGTGAAAGTTTACAATAGTCAACATCATGTAATCACTAAACTAATAGCTAACTGCTAAAAGCTAATAGCTTAATCCAGGTCATATTGAGGTCACTCGGTTTTTTTGGGCAGCTCCGTCGCCTTTTCCGGCACAACTGCCGCAGGCTGAGCAGTTGTTTGAGACTCAGCCGCTTCAGGCTTAACCTTTTTGTCAACTACCGCGGGCACCGCTGGCTGGGCTGGTTGCGCCTGGGTTGAAATGGGCGCTACCGGTTTTGAAGCTGAATATCCTTCCATAACCGTTCCCTTAACCCGATGGGCCGAAGTAATGGTCAACGTCAGGGAGGTCAGCATGAAAATGGCCGCGGCAATGGCCGTCAGGCGGGTAAAAAATTTACTGGATCCTGAGCTGCCAAACAAGGTCTGGCTGCTGCCGGCCCCAAACGCGGCCCCCATTCCGGCGCCAGTCCCGGTTTGCAGCAGAATAATAAAAATAAGGGCAAATGAAACAATCACATGTAAAGCAATAATATAGGTCGTCAAGGTGTACTCCCCTACAAATATTTAAAGGCCTGAACTTCTAGCAGTAAATCTGCCGAAAGTCAAGCCTTAAGCGTGTCTACCCAGAATTCTTGCCAATATATCAGCATACACTTTCAGCTATCCGGGCAAAATCTTCCGGGTTCAGGGAAGCTCCACCAACCAGCACCCCATCAATATCCGGCTCTGCCAACAATTCAGCAGCATTTGCCGGTTTCACACTGCCACCGTAAAGGAGAGGAATATCACCACCCCCGGCACCCATGGATACCAGGCATTGGCGAATAAACTGATGCATTGTCCGGGCATCTGCCGCCGTCGCTGTTTTCCCGGTTCCAATGGCCCAAACCGGTTCATAGGCAACCATCATTTTTTCACCAAAACTAGCCCCCTGAAGCCCTTGCTGCAATTGCCTCTCAACCACTGACCTGGCAGCACCAGCTTCGCGCTGCTCCAATGTTTCACCGACACAGAAAATGGGGATAAGCCCTGAAATCAGCACCGCTTTCAGCTTCTGATTGAGGAAATTATCACTTTCTCCAAAAAGGGCCCGACGCTCGGAATGACCAACCAGGACGTGGCTGACACCAATATCAGCCAGCATGGGCAGTGATGTTTCTCCGGTATAGGCACCCTCTCCTTCGGGATGGCAGTTTTGGGCCGCCAGGAAAATCCCAGCCTCCCGGCAACGCTCAGCCATGGATGCCAGCAAGGTAAAATTGGGGGCCAGAATCAATGAACATTTTGCCCTCATCTCCTGGTCACAGAGTGGAATAAATGCATCCAGAAACGCAAAGCCGTCATTCAGGGTCTTATACATTTTCCAGTTACCGGCAATAATTTTATGATTCATCCTCTCTCCTTTGACCTTTTACCTTTATTCTAATCACATGATTCCCGGTCCAGGGCCGCGATAGCCGGCAGGGTTCCACCTTCCAACAATTTCAGGAAGGCACCACCACCGGTGGAGATATAGGATATACGATCCCCCTCTCCGGCCCGGTGGACGGCCACATCCGTATCACCGCCCCCGACAATAGTCAGGGCATAGGTATTGGCCACATTATGAACCATGGCCAGGGTTCCCCGACTGAAAGAATCGATCTCAAAAGCCCCCATGGGACCATTCCAGATAATGGTTTTGGCATCCTGAATCACTTCATTAAACAGGGTAGTCGTGGCCGGTCCGATATCAAGTCCCATCCAGCCCTTGGGAATTTCCTGTACCGGCATAACCTTGGTATCCGCATCGGGAGTCATGCGATTTCCGGCCACACAATCCACCGGTAGATAAAAACGAACACCTTTACCAATGGCCTTTTTAAATATCTCTCTGGCCTGGTCAACCATATCATCTTCGACCAGAGAATTCCCCAAACCAAAACCCATAGCTTTCAGGAAAGTAAAGGCCATGGCTCCACCAAGCACAATTTTATCCACCCGGTTAATCAAATTTTCCAAAGCTCCCAACTTACTGGATACTTTTGCCCCACCCACAATCGCCACAACCGGCCGCAAAGGATTTTCCATTGCCCGATGAAAATAGTTCAACTCATCTTTCATCAGGAAACCGGCATATTGTTCAGGAATGTATTCGGTAATCCCGACCATCGACGCATGGATCCGATGGGCAGTGGCAAAGGCATCATTTACATACAAGTCCATCCCTTCAGCCAATGCTTTGGAAAAATCAGGATCATTACTGATTTCCCCCGAATGAAAACGCAGATTTTCCAGCAGAATAACCGTACCGGGGGCTGCTTCCGCCAAGGTTTTCTGCACGCTGGAGCCAATACAGTCAGAAAGAAAAACCACATCTTTTTTCAGCAGCCTACTTAATCGTTTAGCCACCGGAGCCAGGGAAAGTTTAGGGACAACAACGCCTTTTGGCCGCCCCATATGGGAGGCAATCACTACAACCAGATCATCATCAAGAAGGGCATTGATGGTTGGCAGAACCCGACGAATACGAACATCATCGGTAATATTGCCACTCTCATCCAATGGCACATTAAAATCAACCCTGACAAAAACCTTTTTCCCTTCCAGTGTACCATTCTTCAAGTCATTGACATAGCATATCATGGTTGTTTCTCCTCAATAACGACGACGCTAAAAATGCTTTATGGCTGTTTACCCGATCTTGAACTTCTTCCTCCGCAAAATTTACTGGATACTTTGTCTATCCACTGAATCAGCTCAATAATTGTGCAGGTCACATGGGATAATACTTTGCATTCTTCTTTTATGGCTATAGCAACCCGGTCCGGACAGCCACATAGGCAGTCAGATCATTGAGCCGGTTTGCGTAACCCCATTCATTATCATACCAAGCCATAACCTTAACCAGAGTACCACCCATAACGTTGGTCAACTCCGCATCAATGGTGGAAGAAAAGGCATTGTGGTTATAATCAATGGAAACCAATGGTTCATCAGACACCATCAGAATTCCTTTTAGCGGCCCTGCAGCCGCCTGACGAAAAGCATCATTCACTGCCTCGGCAGAGGTTTCCTTCTCTACTTCAACTACCAGATCTACCATTGAAACATTGGGAGTTGGAACCCTTATTGCCAGGCCATCAAGTTTACCTTTCAACTGGGGAAGAACCAGACCAACAGCTGCGGCAGCACCGGTGGTTGTGGGAATCATAGACATAGCCGCCGCCCTGGCCCGCCGCAGATCTTTATGCCGGGAATCAAGAATCTGCTGATCCCTGGTATACGCATGAATAGTAGTCATCATCCCACGGATAATACCAAAATTTTCCAACAATACTTTGGCCGCTGGAGCCAGGCAATTGGTAGTACAGGAAGCATTAGAAACCACAAAATGATTTTCCGGGTCAAAATCATCCTGGTTGACCCCCATGACAATGGTGGTATCGGCTTTTTTTACCGGCGCCGAGACCACCACCCGTTTAACCCCTGCATCAAGAAATATCGCCGCTTTGTCCCTCTCCCGGTAGTGGCCTGAACATTCCATCACCACATCTACACCAAGATCCTTCCACGGAACTTTCGATGGATCCCGTCCAGCTACCAATTTAACCTCTTTGCCATTCACGGTCAGCATTTTGTCACCGGGAACCACCTCTGCATCCAGGGTTCCGGAAACGGAATCATACTTCAGCAGATGGGCCATTGTTTTGGCATCATCGGTGGTACTGACAATCGCCCGAAAATCAAATCGGTCATCATTGACGGCGGCCCGCAGAGAATCTCTGCCGATCCGACCAAACCCATTTACTGCCACTTTTACTGCTGCCATTTTCTCCTCCGCTTCCATAAGTTTAGTATACAATAAAAATCAGTATATCTTACTGCTGTCCGGTAATATCATAGTATTCTTTTAATCGGGGCTGATTTCCGGCACCTACAACACCCAAGCTACCTGCATGGGACAGATTTCAATTTGTTCATGTCAGTGGTGTCCGGTTAGGTTCTTGCAACTGTTAACTGATGCTGATCTCAGTGCTTTTTGGCGCTCGCCTGCCTGCATTTCCAACGGCTCATGACGCTAAAACTGCCAAACTCGCCCTTATAGGGCTCAAACAGGGCAATTTTTTACGCTCTATTCGCCGGGAAAAGCAACGGCAACTCACGATGTCGCGCTGAAACAACATCAGTTAACGACATTGCAGACGACGCAAAAAGCATACCGGACACTGCTATGTTCATGTTCAATTATATACAAAAAAAATCCGGAGTCAATACATATCCGAACATATCCGACATTATGTTGGATATACTCGGCTCCGGAAAAAATAATCTGAATAAAAAAACTTGTTGTTGCCCGGCCAGGTTTTTGCGTTACTTTAACCGGGCGGGTTTCGGCACTTTTATGAAAGCACCAACACTATTTAGCCACTGCCATAACTATGCAGTCCTGAGAGCAGGAGATTGACCCCCAGATAAGTAAAAATAACCGCCACAAAACCAATGATGGATAACGTAGCCGCTCTGATCCCCCGCCACCCCCTGGTAATCCGGGCATGCAGAAAAGCGGCATAAATAAACCAGGTAATCAAAGACCAGGTCTCCTTGGGATCCCAGCTCCAATAGGTTCCCCAGGCATAGTTTGCCCAGGCGGCTCCGGTAATAATGCCGATGGAAAGCATCGGAAAGCCAATGGCAATAGTTTTATAAATAAGTTCATCCAACACGGAAGATGAAGGGAAACTAGCCAGTAACCCGCCTTTTTTGTGCTGATCTTCATGACGTTTTTTGAGGATATAGGTGATACTGACCCCACAGGAAACCGCGAAAGCGGCATAGCCAAGAAAACAGGTAATCACATGGGAAATCAACCAGTTGCTCTGCAGAGCCGGCACCAGAGGCTGAATGGTTTCATTCACCTGGGAGGAGATGGAAGCATAGGCCATCCCCATGGCCGCAAAAGGAGTCACGAAAGCCCCCAGCAAATACAATTTATATTTATATTCAATAATCAGGTAAAGAAGAATAATCGTCCAGGAGAAAAAAACCAGCGACTCATATAAGTTGGACATGGGAGCATGACCCATACCCAGCTGATATGACTCATACCAGCGCAGGCCAATAGCAAAAGTCTGCAGCAACCAGCCTCCCAGGGTAATTGCTGTTGCCACTCGGCTGACCCACTGATTTCTGAATGCCAGATAACAGATATATACTACCATCCCGCCCAGGTAAATGAAGGTGACAATACTGAAAAGATGGGTATTCATTTTTTCCCTTTCAACTGTTCCTCAAGAAATGAGGTAAAATGTTCGAATTCTTTTTCAAAACCAGGTTTATTTTTGTTGGCACTGCCCCCAGCCGTCAGCTGGTAGCGTTCAGGCTTTTCCGGATCGGGACACAGACGGACCCACAGGCGACGATGGGAGATGAAAAAAGCGATGAACAGGCCGAAAACCATTATAAAACAACCAAACCAAACGATCCAGACACCCGGATCTTTCGTCACCTGCAAACCAGTATAATTTCGTTGGCTCACATCTTCCAAAACAAAATCACGCTCTCCTTTACGGTTCTGCCGATCAAAACCGGGATATTTTTTAAAAATCCAAAACTGAATCATCCGGTCACCACTAGCAGGCATCACCAGACGCACCGCAGGACCCAGATTCATATAGTTTGTTTCATACTGGGCCGCCTGTATCCAACCATCCCCGGTGGGCAGCGTCCCCTGCCGTCCTATGCTTAGGGACAGAGGATAAACTTTACCGGTTTTCTGATCATGCATCTGCAGCGTTACCACGCCACCGGCACTACCATAACTTGACTGATAAAAGGTGTAGCCGTGATAGCTGAGGGGATGGTTCACTTCAATACGCTTACGGGCTTTTTCTTTTCCATCTTCCAAAATAACCAAATCGCTGGTATACTCCTTGGGTGCCCCACTGTCGTAAAATTCCACGTGGAATGCCTGGCATTCGACGGTAAAACCTAGATCAACGGGAGTCCGTTCATCATTGCGGGTGTAGACAATCGAGGTTTTATCACCCTCAGGAATATTGACAAAAGCCTTGAGACCGAAATGTGAACCAACAATACCGCCAATAAAAATGATAATGATACTCAGATGAACCAGATAAACACCCATCCTCGACCAAAGACCCCGCTGGGCAAAAAAATGCAGTTCTTCACCAAAGTTACCTTCTTTTTTGGTCTGCAACCAGGATCCTGACCAGAAAGCCGATAACTTTTCCGCCAGAAAATCACCATAACTTTTATCTTTAGCAATATTTTTAGCACTGATGCGGCTTTTCCAGTCCAGACTCAGGGTAGCCAGGAAAGAATCACTCAATACAGTCACCGGGCTTTTAAAAAATTTCCAGATCCGCGGAAAATGTTTGAATGAACAAACAATAAGATTAATGGTAAAAAGAATCAGGATCCCCCTAAACCACCAGGAATGATACATATCGAGGACACCCAGCATTTTCATGATGCCATAGGTGGACTCCTGATAAAATCGCAGATATTGCTCTTTAAATTCATTTTGGGGAATAATGGTACCAATAATTGAAACGGCCGCCAAGGTAATCAACAGAAAAATAGTCAATTTCAGCGAGCAGAAAAATGCAATAATTGGTGATGAACCGGATTTATTCTTATTCTTCACTTTCCACACCTTTTTAATCTTGTTTTCTTTTGCTACCACCAGAATACATGATTGTCAAGAAAAAATGAACTGCTACCACGAGCCTATGAGAAATTTATCACACTTTCCCGACAAAGTTAATCATAAATTTTCATTATTGCCCGGTAAAATTTTTACATATCTCAACTTTCTGAGTTGTTCTAAAAACAGCCGTGCCTGTCGCCGTGCCTGCCGGCAGGCTGGGCGGACACGGCTATGAGCCAAGCCCGAACATCCTGTAATCTCCCTGGCAATACAAGTCAGAAAATTGAGCACATTCCTTTAACCCATGTTTAACAAGATTTTAGTAAAATTTGCCTTTTCGGACAATTTTAGCCGAAAAAAGCTAATGATTTCAAGGAAAATTCTGTATTTTTTATTTGTAGTGCCCCTCGGATAGGTAAGGTATTGATATTATATGAAAGTGTAGTGCCACTTGACCTTTTTGAAATCTATAAGCTATTGATTATAATAGGTTAATTTTTTATGCTGTTAAACATGGGCTAACTGAGCATAACCCAAGATGGCTGAGAGAATATTATTGAAATCATGGGCGATACCTCCTGCAAGTGTACCAATAGCTTCCATTCTTTGTGCCGTTTGAAGCTGTATTTCTAAATTTTTCTGCTCAGTTATATCTTTTACCAATCCACTAAACCCAACAGGGTTCCCTCGTTGATCATTTATCAAAGCCACAGACGTCTCAATAGTTTTATGCTTTTTATCCTTCAAAATGATTTGATATTTAAACCTCTTTTCTGGCTCTCCACTTGTAAATATATTATTATATATCGAGTATAGTTTATTGGCCGTCTCTTTGTTTGTATAGGCTTTATAACTTAGGCCCTCTAATTCCTCTCTTTTTGCCTCACAAAGTTTACATGTTACGTCACTAACAAAAGTGAAATTACCGTTGATATCAACCTCATAATAACCAATCTCACTCTTATCCAGGATCGTGTGGTATTTCAGTTCACTCTCCAGCAAAGCTTGTTCCGCAAGTTCTTTTTCGGTAAGATCAAACATCTGTGCAATAATTTTAATTTTTTCTTTACTATCGCTTACAGCCGTAGCATATAGATCCACGTGACGTTTCTCACCATCCGGCCTTGAAATATCGAACTCATAGTGGGGGGGGATATGCTCACCCCTGCGGCGACGCTCATAATTATCTGTTAGAAAACCTTTGTTTTCCTCCGTTAGGAATTGTCGAAAGTCCTCACCAATGAGTTCATCCTTGGCCCTATCACATATTTGGGTAAATTGATCGTTTACGTATTCGAATTGATAGTTGTCATTGAAGATAACGATGCCATCATGAGAGTTCTCGACAATTGTGCGGTATCTTTCCTCGCTTTCGCGTAAAGCCTGCTCAACCTTCCAACGGTCAGTTATGTCTCGAATAACTATCAGTGATACTTCATTGCCTCGATATTGTATCTTTTGTAAATGACATATTGTGAAAATTGTTTTTCCCTGTTTTGTAAAAATTTCAGCTTCGAAAACCTCCCGGTTTGTTTTATGCAACAAATGGTGAAATATTTTTTTGATTTGCTCATGATGTTTATGGTTGATAATATCGAGTAGATTCATCTGTAGATATTCAGTTTGTAAATAACCCAATTGATCAGATGCCTCCTGGTTTGCTTCGATAATGTTGCCGGATAAATCATGTATGAAGATTATATCAGCAACGCCTTCAAATAGTTGCTGGTAGCGTTTAAGTTCTTCAGCCTCCTGTAGATTTACCAGCATCGTATTTAATGACAACTTCAAATTCTCAACTTCAACAATATTGGACTCGATGGAAGCTGTTTTGAAATCACTTTTTCCCTCAGCTATTTCAAGCGCCATTTGGGAAAGTCTGTCTATGGGATATGTCAGCTTTTTGCTCAGGAGCATGGAGATGAGAAATGCCAAAAAAATAATACCTGATGATATTCCTGCAAACAGGGTGAATACCTTTTTCCTGGCCTTATTAAGCTTTTTAAGCGATGCGGTGTATACTATTTCAGGAAACTCATGATTTACTATGGCTAGTATAGGATTTCCTCCAATATTCAGATATGCTGGACTTCCTGATTCAAGCTTGGTAAGTAAGGCCGCCGAAATATGCACAGGGTTTCCTGTAAACAGATTCCATATCTTCTTTTTACCAATAAATAGAAGGTTGTTAACTTTTGCCGAACTGAGAAGTTGAGCAAGAAAACGGTCTTTTTTGAAATGGTATATACATGCAGCAGTACCCAGACGTGTTTGTCGTCTTATAATTGGCATGGAATATGTGCATGAAAATCCACTATCAATGTCTTTCCAAATTTCCCCTGAATGTGTAGCCGCGTTAAAAAGATTTATAATTTTTTCACGACTGCTATCACGATTTGAAACACCAAATACTTTTTCTGGTTTTCCCCTGGCAATGAAAAAACGAATTTCTGCTTCAGAGCCATATACTTTGTCCAAGTACTCTTGCAGTTGTTGGTCCGCACCAAGCATAAGTGTAACACGAACAGTATTGTCCGCAACGAGTTCCTTTAATCGGTTCTTCACCATACTGAGTCGGCTTTTGAGTATTTGAGAAATTTCACCGCTTTCAGCTGCCACTCGATCTTCAAATTCGCGATTAAGATTTTTATTCAGATTGGAATATAACCCAAAAGAAACAGCCAGAATGGAGCATATCACTATAGAGGTGATGACTGCTGTGATGTAGAATGATAAATGCCGTTTTTTCAATTGTCGAATACCTCATCAGCAGCGAGGAAGATGTCTTGCGGGATATTAATTCCGAGAGTCCTAGCTCTTTTAAGATTAAAAACGAGTGCAATACGTCGGGCGTCCTGTATCGGCAGTTTCCCAGGATTTCCCCCCTTCAAAATAGTAGAAGCCATTTTACCTGCCTGACGTCCCATAGCAAAAAAATCCACGGATGCTCCTCCAAAGAGCCCAAGTTTAATAAATGCATAATTAGGTCCCATTGCAGGTTTTTTGGCATGTTTAAGAGAATAGCTGATGATATCAGGGGCGGTATAAGTCGTTCCCGAGGCATCTTTCAACAGAAGAGTGGCTAAATAATAAGCGCTTATTGCAGGATCTGAGTTGATAGCTTTTATTTCATTGCCATATTCCTCCCATGATTTGATGGTGTGGTAATCTATCTGACATGGTAAGGATATTGTATTATCTGATGGTTTAAGCTCTATTTTAACCTGTCTTGATATCGCCTTGCCAGTCGGTGAGATATCGGTCAGTATTCTTACTTTTTTTAAGGCGATTATTTTTGAAAGAACCTGGAGCGATTCTCTGACATGCAGCTTTTCATAGACTCCCGTTATGTTGTGCCCTGGTTTTTTTCGGTTTTCCATGAAATGAACAACCCTATTATATTCCTCTGGCTGGTTGTTCATACCGCTGAAAACACTTTTGGTTGGTTTGTCAACAAGGGGAAGAGCAACTGTTCTAAATGCATTGTCATCAACGGTTATTACAATATCCGGCACAAAGTCCTGAATCTTTGCAAGAGCAATATTTGCCTGCTTTTTAATCAGGACGGGTGTGTTATTGTTTTTCTTGGTGTCCATATAGTATGTGGCAATGGTAATATTCTTTCCATTAATCCATCCATTCTCTCCAAGAGCACTAATAATGCCATCATATTGTGGCTGACCGCAGATATTGTTTTTTTCATAGCTGCAGACAATAAATACGCGTTTAATTTTTCTAGCTGCTACATTATTTGCGAAGAGAGTGGTTGTAATAAAAAAAGATAGCAGTATTAAAAATACCTTGATGTATGTTGCCCGCATAATTTATCCCTATTGAATTTGTTGTGTAAGCAAAAGGTCAAAAACCCTTTCAATCTATGCTGATAAGGATCCGTAATCAGCTCCGGTTAATAAATGCAAAAATCTAAGTGGACATTAATTCCTTGATGGCATGACAATTGCCGTCATTTTTTAATTTCAAGCTTGAATTCAACCGTTGCAATCGACGGAATCCACTGAAAAGTTTAAACTTTTTTTGAACCCTCTCTGGATATTGCGGATATCTCTTTCCTTAACTTTTGCCTGAATGTTAACGAGGGTGGGCAGCTTTAGTAAATGTGGTTTTTGCGGCTGCGAAAGCCGTCCATGGCTGACCGGTGAGAATGAGTGAGAGCCATGTCAGAACATTTCTTAGTCCACCTTAATGGAGATTTGACAGAAGGATAAAGTGATGTTACCTGAAAAGTGAAAGATCAAAAAGAGGTAATAAATGGATATTTTTATCCATATTAATTTTTCGATATCGAAATAACTGGAAAATATGGGCAGATATAAGGTGGTATAAGGGAAATTTTCCAGTTATTGACACTGATAGGATGGACCGCTGCGCGCTCCGTCCTATCGCCGCCGGATGCTTCGCCATTGACCTGAAGGTTCCGCTTGCGCTCCACCTATCAAGGCCAATGGAGCCGACTGCGATTCTCAGTTTTGGCGTGAGCAAGCTCCCACCAAAACCTGCGAGTCTCGCGGCTCATCCGGCGGCGTTTGGACCGACCTTAAATCCGAGCTAATTCAAAAAATATTGGTATACAATTTGACAATAGGAAAAAAATACGTTTTTCAATCATTAAAGGTTAGCGGTGCTAATTGCGGCAATCTCAGGAATCGGCAGGTGAGCTTTATTTGTTCTGCCCCTCAACCACAACTAAATCGCATTAAAAGTCATTTCTTGACGTTGGTACTGTTTCATAGTACTATTAATTTATGAAACGTCAACACCAGAGAACACTTGAATGAATCTTCTCACACCCTGTGAGTGCAAATATAAAATGGCAGGATATAGAAGCTTTGTTTAATTTTCTTGGTGCTGAGTTGATTGAGCGTGAAGGCTCTCGGGTTGAGGTGTTTCTTTTCAATGAGGTTCGAGTTTATCATCGACCTCACCCACGCCCTGATACTGATGAGGGTGCAATAGCAAGTGTTGAATAACTATTTATTTCACCGCCTATTTTTCAAGATAAAATACCTCCTTAAAACGGTAAATATGCGAATTGATCCACCAGCTTTATGCTTTCCCAACAACTTGGTAACTCAGTAGGTTTTTA
>Ga0307990_1000524_pt1 | contig 33937 bp, 28 predicted proteins | sample EllFjometagen129_FD_203168 | JGI IMG/M metagenome (GOLD analysis project Ga0307990, IMG submission 203168) | Marine microbial communities from Ellis Fjord, Antarctic Ocean - #129 | ecosystem: Environmental > Aquatic > Marine > Unclassified | place: Southern Ocean | collected 2014-10-08
TTTCTTCTCCCCAAAGCAAAGCTACAAGGGTTCCTCCAGCCAAAAAAGGACCGAAAGGAATTTCACTTTTCATTTTCTTTCGACGAAAAATAATCAATCCTATTCCTATTATAGCACCAAAAAGAAAACCGAGGAAAAGCCCCAAAAGAATATTCGGCCAGCCTAAAATTAGCCCCATTAGAATGGCTAACTTTACATCACCAAACCCCATCCCCTTTCCTTTGGTTAAAAAATAAAGAAAGGCCAGAAAGAAAAAACCGATTTCTGCTCCTAGAAGACCAAGGGAAAAGCGTGATTGCATTGAAAAAAAAGATGATTCAAGAAAAAGGCTATAAAATAAATTAAAGAAAAAGGCTATAATAATTCCCGGATAAATAATTTTATCTGGAATAATTTTGTATTGAAAGTCGAGAAGAGAAATAAAAATCAGAATCAGAGCAATAAAACTATAAAAAATTGCCAAAACTGGTTCGTTGATAAAAGCCCAAATTAAAAGGAGCGTCGCTCCTGTTAATAATTCAACAAAAGGATGCTGCCAGGATATTTTATGTTGACAATATCGACAACGTCCTCGCAAGAAAAGAAAACTAAAGATTGGAAATAAATCACGCCAAGATAATTGATGAGCGCAATAGAAACAATAGGAGCGCCCCTTAAGAACGCTCCTACTTTGCTGAAAACGATCAGCACTCGCTTTGAGAAAACTACTTATTATTGCTCCGAAGCAAAATACTCCGATCAATATTAGTATCGATAACATCTATTATCCACTAATCGGTCGCACAGTCAGCGCCAGCTGTATCGCAAGCATCTGTAGCAGTTACTCCCGCAGATCCTGTGCTATCTACACACCAAATATCTCCTGAATTAAGAGCTACAGAAACACAATACGCCGTAGCAATTGATTCCACTGTAGCAGGTACAGGAACCTGGCTATCTATATCAGCAACTAAAGCAATCCATTCAGTAGTCGGATCTGTCTCCACTTTAACATAACTTGCAGAGTTCTCGCCGTAGATTATTTCTGCTTCTACTCGCAATTGCCCCATACTAGACATGACCACGCCGTCTTTCGCTCTAGTTCTTGCTGCAGGAAAAGTGACCAAGGTCATCGCCGAAAGAATCCCGATAATAGCAACAACTGTTAAAAGCTCTACTAAAGTAAAACCTCGATTGTTCATAATGTTTTATTTAAAATTATATCTTAACCAAATCGACCTTTTGTTTCTTTCTATATTAACACTACATTGCTCCCATTTCAACCGTAAAGATTGGAATATAAACAGCAAAAACAAGGAAACCAACCATTAATCCCAAGAAAACAATTAATACCGGTTCAATAATGCTTGATAGATTTTTTACCTTACGACTAATTTCTTCTTGATAAAAATCAACTACCTTCATTAATGATTGGCCAGTCTGGCCTGTTGTTTCTCCCACTTTAATCATTTGAATCATAAAGATATCGAATAAGAAGAGATTTTCTTCCATCGCTATACTAATCCTTTCTCCTCTCATTACTTTCTTCTGGATATTCTCTATTGATTGCTGGTAAACACTATTCCCCACGATTCTCCCTGATATCTTCAAAGCTTCGGAGATTGGAAGACCGGCTTGAACTAAAACCGCCAGATTTTCTGCAAAACGCGTTAGATAATATTTACGGAAAAAAGCTCCTATGCCCATTGGTAGATGCAAAGAAATTCGATTATAAAATTCTTTTCCGGTTTTTGTCTTCCTCCAGACTATTGCTCCAATAATTAAAATCACCATGAAAAAAGCAAGGATTATTCCTCCCTTCCCTGTAAAGAAATTCGAAATACCAATGATTACTTTTGTCATCCAAGGCAATTCTTCATCAAATTGAGATAAAGCTTCTACTAAATTAGGAATAACCATGGTCATCATTAAAACAAAAGCAAGCAAGACCACAACCAAAACAAATACGGGGTAAATCATCGCTCCCTTTAAATCAGAGCGAAGCCGAAACTGTCTCTCTAAATGATTAGCAAGATACTCCAAAGATTCTCCCATTCGCCCCGTTGCCTCCCCTGATTCAATTACACTCACAAAAAAAGGATCGAATATTTTTGGGTAATCTCTTAATCCTTGAGAAAGCAAAGACCCTCCTTCAACTTTATCCGCCACCTCTAAAATTATTGTTCGGAATCTATCACTAGTTGCTCGTCGAGCTAAAGCTTGAAGAGTGCTAACAATAGGAATATTTGATTTAATCATAACCGCGAATTGTCTGGCAAAAATCACTATTTCCTTGTACTTAACCCCTGTAGAGAAATGCATCTCTTTTTTCCAAATTGAACGACTAGCTGGGCGAAGAGAAGTAATGTAAAATCCCTTGTCTTGTAATAGACGAGTGGCAACCTCTCGAGAAACAGCCTTTACGATTCCGTTTTTTTTATCTCCTTGCGAAGTACGTACTTGATATTGAAATTCCATGTTATTTAAAATAATGTAATAAAACTAACTTAATTTGAGCATACCTCTTAATTCTTCTGGCTGCAATGAATAAGCCAAGGCCTTGTGAACCGAAACTTCTCCTGCTGCCACCAAATTAGCCAACGATCGATTCATTGGAATCATTCCGACGTTAGATGATGTCTGAATAACTAAAGGAATTTGACTCTCTTTATTCTGACGAATGAGATTAGCTACGGCTACGGTAGAAATTAAAACTTCGCAAGCTGGAACAACACCTCCTTTAATTCGGGGAATAAGACGCTGAGAGACGATTCCCAATAAAGAACCTGCTAATTGTGTCCTGACTTGATTTTGTTGACCAGCCGGAAAAACATCAACTAGGCGATGAATAGTCTGAGCTGCGTCATTCGTATGCAAGGTGGCAAAAACTAAATGCCCAGTTTCCGCTGCCGTAATTGCTGTTGAAATAGTTGCCAAATCCCTCATTTCTCCCACCACAATTACATCTGGATCTTCCCTTAAGGTAGAACGCAAACCACGAGGGAAACTTAAAACATCTTGACGTAATTCTCTTTGGGCAATAATAGACTTATCGTCTTCGAACATATATTCGATAGGATCTTCTAGGGTAATAATATGCTTCGCTTGCCTATGATTAATACGACTGATTAGAGCAGCCAATGTTGTTGATTTCCCTTGACTTGAAGCTCCGGTAATTAAAACAAAACCTTGAGCATGATTGGTAAACTCTTTCAAGATAGAAGGAAGACGTAATTCATCTATCGTTTTGATTTTCGAAGGGATCAAACGAAAGGCTAAAACAATTTTGCCTTCCGTAAAAAAAGCATTTATTCGAAAACGAGCCTTGTCTTGGAAATTATAAGAGAAATCTGCATCTTTCTTCTCTAGAAGAATTTGATATTGTTTTTCGCTCATTAAAAATTGAGCTAATTCTCTTATTTCTTCTTCTTTTAAATGTTCTTCTTTAGGAATTTCAATTAAATTTTTAGTAATGCGGAGAATAGGAGCATGTCCTACCACTAAGTGAATATCAGAGGCTCCCTCCTCAAGAGATAATTCAACCCATTTCTTAAATTTAATTAAAATCTGACTCATACAAATTACTCAACCGTTACTCTTAATACTTCTTCTAAAGAGGTTATTCCTTGGATCACTTTAATTATCCCCGCCTGTCTCATTGTAACCATTCCCTGTTGCTGGGCTTCTTCCTTTATTTTCCCCTCGTTAATAATTGTCGAGACAAGTATCTCTTGTAATCTATCGGTCATTTTTAATATTTCGTAAATCCCTATTCGCCCAGAATAACCAATAGAATTACATTTCGAACAACCACTTGATTCCCAAATATAAAGAGGATCAGGAATTTTTATTGTCTTCCTTATATCTTCCGGAATCGAATCGATAGTTTCTAAAATTATTTTTTTCTTGTTTCCGCTTACCCTGATCTTTTTTCTGCAATGAGGACAAAGCGTCCTAACTAATCTTTGAGCAATAGCGTAACGAAGAGTTGGCGAAATTAGAAAATTTGATACTCCCATATCAACCAACCGAGGAATAACTCCTAAGGCATTATTGGTATGGATGGTTGATAAAACTAAATGCCCAGTTAAAGCAGCGTGAGTAGTAAGCATAGCCGTTTCTTCGTCTCTGATTTCCCCAACCATAATTATGTCTGGGTCTTGCCTAACAATTTGTCTCAATCCTCTACTAAAAGTATAATCAATTTCTGGTCTAATTTGTGACTGGTTAACTCCTGAAATAAAATATTCTACAGGATCTTCCAATGTAACGATATTAACCTTTTTCGTATTTAAAATTCTTAACAAAGAGTAAAGCGTAGTTGTCTTTCCGCAACCAGTTGGCCCAGTCGCTAAAATTGTCCCGAAAGGAAGACGAACCGCTTCTTTAAGAAGTGCTTCCTGTCCAGAAAGAAGCCCTAATTTCTCTAAATCCTGACAAGCTTTTTGAGGATCAAGGGCCCGAATCGCAATTTTTTCCCCAAGCGTTGTCGGAAGGGTTGAAACTCGAAAATCAATTCTTCTCCCTTTAAGATGAGCAGAAAATCGTCCATCTTGCGGAACTCTTGTCTCGTCAATTTTTAATTTTGATAAAATTTTAATTCGAGCTATTATCGCTGAATGAACTTTCAAAGGAAGGAATAAACTATCATGCAAAGTTCCGTCAACGCGGAACCTCACTTTTGAATGATCAATCGTTGGCTCAAGATGAATGTCGGAAGCTCCTCCTTCGATTGCTTCCCGAAGAATAACCGCCACCATTTTGATAATCGGAGCCTGTTCGAAGACTCGCTCAATTTCCCCAGAAAAACTTTTAGTTTCTAAATTTAAAGATTTGCTTTTTTCAAGCTCTGTCTCTAAAGCTCCCAAAGCTTGTTTTACTTCCTTCTCCGCTGTTTGATAATTACCTAGAATAGCACTAAAAACCGAAGGAGTAATTAAAAATATTTCATACTCTAGCTTCCAACGACGAGCCAAAAATTTTAAGGCCTCTTTCGCCCTAATATCCTGTGGATGAACCATTCCAATTTTTATTATCTTTTTTTCTTGACCAAAAGCAATAAAATTGTAATGGGAAGCTGTTTCTGAAGGAATTATGGTTAAAATTTCCTCTGGAACAGAAACAGGAGCCTCCTCTAGAAGAGGAATCTTAAGAATTTCACTTTTGAGACGAAACAATTCTTTTTCTGATAAAAGTTTTCTCTTGAGAATACTACTCGCTACGCTTCCTCCTATTTGATCTAGGTCCTGATTAATTTCTCTTGCCTGTTTCGTCGTAATTTTTTTGCGATTAACTAGTTCTTGAAGTAAATTCATTGATAAGAATTAGAAAAATAAACTGTTTTTAATTTGAAGAAGAAGGAGCAAGGGGATCATCTTTTCCCACCGGTTCTTGAGGATAAGCAATCGAAGAAAATTGAGTTAAATCAGTGTTCTTCGCTGCCTGAAGAACTGTTTGATCAAAACTTACTGAAGGCAATGAAGTGGTAGTTAGTGATTCTTCAGAAAACGGACCAATAAAAGATTTTAAAATCAGAATAAAACCAAGAGCAATAATAATTACTCCTCCCCACAGAAAATATTGAGCCATTTTTTTGTTTTTTTCGAACATAATAATTTTAATTTAAAAAATATTTTGTTTTAATTTCTTAAAAAATTAGCTCCCAAAGATAAACGAAAAACATTCCGAGCATCTCCTCCGGTTTCTTTTTCTTGCTTCAAGTCAACACTTATTATCTCAAATAAACGAGACGAATCCTCTATTTGTTGAAGGAAACTAACAAAATTTTGAAAGGAACCATTTACTGTGGCTAAAAAGGTAATTTCTTTAATTTTACTCCCTGTTTTTTTATCCTCGTCTGAGAAAGGAGCTTCTTGAAAATCGATATCTTGTAAAATCATTCCCGTTTCACTTGATTTCTGCTGAATGAAACGAAACAAAGAAGGAACATCGGCCTGGAAAGGAAGAGACGAGCTAATTTTTGCCAGGGCGACCTCGTCTTGTTTTAATTTCTGTGATAAATTTATCATTTCTGAAAGATGAGTGCTCCGATTTTGCAATTCTGTTTCTTTTTGATCCAACTGAAGGCGAAGAGACATAAATTGTTCATAAGGAGGAAGAACAAGAAACTGTAGTAATCCTAGGGCGACAATTAAGATAACGAATATAGAAATAAGATAATTTTTCATTTTATGATTTTATTATTTAAAAAGGCTCGACAATAATTTTAGGGTAATTCCTAAATTAATTTCCCCTTTTTCGCCTATCGTCAAAGAAGTTATTTCTGCTTCCTGAATAAACCCGTTTTCACGCATTACCGATAATTGTTCGCCAACTACCTGAAAACTAGAGGCATATCCCTGAAGGTTCATCTGATATTTCTCTTGATCAAAATCAAAACTAGTAAAGACAATATCTGGATGAGCTAATTTTTTTAAAAGGGTAAAAGCCTCTGTTGGGTAACGACGTTCCGCTAAAGCTTGAGTAAAATAACTTGCTTGCGCTTGATAAATCAAAAGACTTTTTTCTATTTTTTGGTTCTCGGGAGTTTCTATGCTAATAATTTTTTGTTGGGTTTCTTTTATCTCGTCTCCAAGAGAAGAAATTCCTTTCTTTATTCCAAAATAACCCACCAAGGTAATAACCAAAATGATTGACGAAATCCACAGAAGAATATTAATCCAACCCGGGGCACGATTTGTAGAACGAGGAATAATTCCTGGCATAATAATAAATTTAGTTAATTCTTAATACCTCTTAATTATATTATAAGAGAAAAAGGAGCTAATTAAAAGTGCCTCAAAGCCGCTCCTAATGCTACTCCAAAAGACGGACCCATTTTTTCTAGCTCTGGTTTTAAAACACTAGGACAGTTAATCCCTCGGAAGGGTTGCCCTAGTTCCGTTTTAATCTTTGTTTGTGCGCCACAATAATCAATTAATCCCGGCATCTTTGCTCCTCCTCCTACCAAAATAATCTTTTCCATCTTTTTATTGTGATTAGATGAGGTCGATTCTAGAACCCCTTGAATGGCGTCTAGCAATTTGTTTGTTTCTATTTCAAGAATATCCTTCACTTCTTTTGTTTTTGAAAGCATTCCTTCTTTTTGTTTTAAAGATTCTGCTTTTTGATAAGTGATACTTAAGGAATTGGCTAATTTTTTAGTTATGTTTTCTCCGGCAACATCCAAGCTATGACTGGTTAAAAATTTTCCTGCTTCTCCGATGATAACTGTCGTGCTTTGCGCTCCTATATCAACCAAGCAAACTCTCTTATTTTCATTACGACTAAAAATACGAAAAAGAGAAAATGCTTCCGGTTCGAGAACAAAATCAGAGAGAGGAATTTGTTGAGCCAATTTATTATATTGAGAAGTAATTATTTTAGGGATAGCGACAATTAAAACAGCAAGAGGTTGGTTTTTCCCAGGAATCCCCCGAACAATACTCCAATCCAAAAGCATTTCTGCTAAAGGGGCTGGGATTACTTTAGCGGCCTCAAAACGGACAGCCTGCCCCAATTCTTCTTTACTCATGGATGGAAAATCAAGAACGGCAAAAAATGTTAGAAAATCAGGAAAAGTTAAAACTGTTTTTCCTGCTTCAATCCCTGATTTCTGAAAACTAAAATTAATAACTTGAGCTGTTTCTTTTTCTGCTAGAAGCAAAGATCCAGCTTTGAAAGCTCGGAAAGGTTTGCTGCCAATTTCTGCCGATTGGAGCTCAGCATAATTTTTTAAATTTACCCTCTTTCCAAACCGAGAAAGTTCGACTATCTTTATAGAAGAACCTCCTACGTCAATTCCAATTGTTGTTTTGAAAAATCCCATGTTTTATCAAGTTTATTTTAGAAGAATAAAACAATTATTGCAAATACTTTACGAGAAATTTCTTGATATTGTTTATCCTCAATTTTGTTTGGGTTGTGGACAAGAAGGTTCGCGTCTATGCCCTGATTGTCTCGCGTTAATAGAAGTCACTGAGAAAAGATTTTGTCCTTTTTGTTCTTCTGTCAATCCTTTTAACGGCCGGTGCTCTCTGCACCAGAATAGAGCTCTTGACGGTCTAGATTTTGCTGTCGGTGAAAAAAACTTTCTTCTAGAAGAGGCTTTAGTAAAATTTAAATCTCCTCCTTATTGTCAGAACCTTGCTATTCCTCTTGCTTCTTTGATTGTAGCACACCTTCGACTAGGCAACTATCAAAAAAAGCTCTTTCAACCATCTCCTGTTCTTGTCCCTATTCCTTTGCATCGTAAACGAGAACGAGAACGAGGATTTAACCAATCGCTTCTTTTGGCAAGACAACTTGCCCAGGAGTTTTCTCTTTCTATCTGCTATCGCTGCCTCCAACGACAAAAAAATACTCTTTCGCAAGAGGGCTTGAGCCCAAAAGAACGCCAAGAAAATTTAGAAGAAGCCTTTTTCTGTCCTTTCCCTGAATTAATAAAAGGGCAAAAAATAATTTTGGTTGATGACGTCTTTGCTAGTGGAGCAACAATGGAAAAAGCCGCCCAAGTTTTAAAAAACAAGGGGGCTGCTTTCGTTTGGGGGATAACGATTGCTCGTCGTGATTTTTCCGCTTGGTAATTTGGACAACAAAAATAATTCTAGCTTATTTTTCACTCCACTACACATAGCAAAAGAATAAATTCTCTAAAGATTCTAATTGATGACATTTCTCAAGGGAAATTTACTCTTTTCTTTTTTGAAGAAAATCTCAATTGATTGTTCTTATGAGCTTATAAGGACTTTCCAAATTTCTACCATAGCCAAAGTATCCATTTTGCAATATTCGATAAGATCACAGAATACTTTATCTTTATTAATATTCTTATTTCGAAGAACCGAATTCATCCAAAGTCGTTGGGCAGAAGATCCTTCTTGAACATCTAATTCTTTGTAGCTTAAACTCGGAACAATTACGGGCAAAACATGCTTAATAGATGCACTACCAAGGAAATCTTTATCTACAAATAATCCACTTGCAAACGGCTCCATCAAGTCTATTATCCTGCGATTTACATCTTCTAAGAAGTTACTAAATTCTGGGAACATTTGTGCCATCTCTTTGTTGCGTCCCATTTCAAAGGATTTATACCAAACAAGGATAGTCCCAGTTGGGCCAATATCCTTGCTAAGCTTATCTAGTAAATCCGGCACTGGATGATTATCATTTTTATGTAAATATTCGCTGTGCTTAGGCTCATCTCCTTTTTTATTAATGACATGCAAGGAATATTGGAATGGTATCTGTTGGTACGATTTAGTACTATTATAAAGGGGAATAACGCTCATCGCCGTCTCATAATCGAGGAAATAAAGGGGATAGGTTAGGGTTTTAATAAAATCTTTGATTTTTTCTTTATTGATTATGCGTTTATTGTTCTTAGTCGCAGTGACTTGCGCTGATTGCTTTAGTGTTAATTTAAAATCTTCAGGTATGTTTTCAATAAGTGATATCCCTAGATCTTCCAGACATCCTATGAGTTTTGTGCTGGGAGCTATAAGGTTATATATGCTATATGGTTCAATTTTATTGCCCAAGGCTTTATATATCTTTAACCACTCTCTAAATGCTCCAAGCTTAGCATAACGTGGAGACGGATTAGGCAACTTAGATAGATTGATAACCTTAAGAGCAAGTTGAATGTTGTTTTTTGTTTCCTCTATTATCTTGCGTACTTTATTTGTAACATCTGTTGCAATTGATAATTTAGCAAAATTAACTTCTCCTTCTCTCACATATTCATTGTTGACATGTATAATTGCAATTTTGCGTATTTTAAAACCAGCCGACTCAAGAACAACGACTTGAAAAGCTAGGTCAGGATAGTGTTCCGGCTTAACCTTGGTGCTGGATTTAATTTCATAGAGATCGACCACGTTCTTCTCAATTTGATCTACAACATCGCATATACAAGTAATCTTATCTGCTTCGAACCTTCCCTGAAAAATAGTTTTCGCCCCATTATCCAGAGCTTCCTTAGTTCTTCCTGGAAGGGATAAATATTCATCGTAATTATTAAATCCAAGAGTTATTCCCTTCGGGAATCTTTTTTCGGCATATTGCTCGAACTCATACCCAGCATCAAATATCGCCTGCAAGTTAGCATCTGGGGCCGGGAGCTTCCCTTTGTCATGTTTCTTCAACCACAGCCAAGCTGGGTGCCTAAGAAACATCATATATTCTGATTTAGAAAGTTGCATAACGTGGGTTTTTATTTAAAAGATCTCTTTTTTAGAATTTAAATTTTTAAAAATGCGGAGGGGGTGGGATTCGAACCCACGAGTCCCGAAGGACAGCGGTTTTCAAGACCGCCCGATTAAGCCGCTTTCGTACCCCTCCAATTGAGATTTCTCTTTAATTGAAAATAGAATAAAACTGGGAATTGAATGACGATTGAACTCCACATTTTCAAGAAAGCCCAACTCCCCTCCCAGAATCCTTTCTTTTGTGTTTTTCTTATATGCTCGAGTCCGTAAAGAATAAAATTTTTATTCTTTAGACGAGCCCATTTAGCTGTCCAATGAATGGCGCTTTCTACTAAATAATTTTTCTTAAAACGAAGAGGAACTAAATCCCACAAGCTCCTTTCTATAACTCTCAGGCCACTGAAGGGAGCTTCTAGCCAGTGATTAACCTTATTTAAAAATTGACCTCTTTCGAGAGTTCCTGTTGTCATTTGACAATAACGATCTAAAATTGGACGAAGAACCAGATGAATATGCTCTGGAGAAAGATTGATTAAGTCGGCGTCTATAAAAACAATAATTTCCGCTTGACTATGATTAACCCCTTTCTGCATTGCCTGTCCTTTCCCTTGATTTTGAGGAAGAGAAATCACTTCTGCCCCGGCTTGGCGAGCTATTTTAGCTGTTCGATCAACAGAGCCGTCGTCAACAACAATAATTTGGCCGATAAGTTCAACCTGTTTTACTGCTTTAACGACTTGATTAATCGTTTTCTCTTCATTAAAGGCAGGGATAATTGCCGCTATTTTAGGATAGTTTTGAAACATAAAAATGAGCGGAGAGGGTGGGATTCGAACCCACGCGAGAAAAATCTCAACACATTAGCAGTGTGTCGCTTTAGACCGCTCAGCCACCTCTCCTTCGTTACTTTCGTTGTTCTATGATATCTTTATTTCAATATCTTTTCAACAAGAAGATTTTAAAAAGAGGACAGAATTCCTCTTTTTGATTAAATAGTATTTTTCTCTAAATTTTAAAGCCTACTTAAGGCTTTTTCTTTAGTTTTTCTTTTGACTTGAAATTGCAAACAATTGACCTTTTGATCAACGCTGATTTTATCTCCGTATCCCACCTCTCCAGTAATTATTTTAAGAGAAAGAGGATCAAGAATTAGTTGTTGAATTTTTCTCCTTAAAGGACGAGCACCTAAATCGGGGTCAAATCCTCTTTGGGCAAGAAAACTTCCTGCCTTCTTAGAAAATTGTATTTCCAACCCCTTCGTCTCTTTTAAGCGCTGGGCCACTTTGTTTAATTCCAAACTGACAATTTTTTCAATTTCTTTCGGTCCTAATCGATGAAAAATAATACTCTCGTCAATCCGATTAAGAAATTCCGGTCGGAATTCTTTCTTTAATCCCTTTTCTATTTCTTGTTCCATTCTTTCCCGATGCGCCTTCTCTTTCCCCTCAGTAACAAAACCCAAGGAACTCCCTTGATTTATAACATCCGAGCCGATATTAGAAGTCATGATGATAATCGTGTTCTTAAAAGAAACCAAATGTCCTTGTGAGTCAGTTAAATGACCATCTTCAAATACTTGTAAAAGTAAGTTGAAAAAATCAGGATGAGCCTTTTCGATTTCATCTAAGAGAATAATACTATAAGGCTTTCGCCGAACTTGTTCAGTTAATTGACCTCCTTCCTCGTGCCCAACATATCCAGGAGGTGAACCAATCGCTTTAGCGCTACTATGTTTTTCCATGTATTCCGACATATCTAAACGAATCATCGCTTCTTCATTGTTAAACATGAAGTTAGCCAGAGAACGAGCAAGTTCTGTTTTTCCAACTCCCGTTGGTCCGAGGAATAGAAAAACACCGGCTGGCCGATTTTGATCAGCAATTCCTGCTCGACTTCGACGAATTGCTCTAGCGATTGCCGAAACGGCTTGCTTTTGGCCAACAACTCTTTGACTAAGGATTTTTTCCATATTCTTAAGCTTCTTTGCTTCTGCATCGATTAAACGAGTAACGGGAATTCCCGTCCATCGAGAAATTATCCCAGCCACTTTTTCTTCCGTCACTTCTTCTTCTAATAAAGAATTTTTCTTTTGAAAGCGAACTAGTTTTTTTTCTGCTTGATTAAGTACTTTTTTTAATTCAGGGATTTCTCCATATTTAATTTCCGCAACTCCTTGCAAGTCAGCTTCTCTTTGTTTAATTTCAGCCTGCAACGAGAATTGATCAATCTCATTTCGTAAACGCTTTACTTTCTCAATAAGTTCTTTCTCTATCTCCCACTGTCCTTGAATTTGTTTGGCTTTTTCTTCAAGATCAGCTATTTCTCTTTTAATTCCTCTCAATTTCTGCTTTGATTTTTGATCTTTCTCCTTTTTTAAAGATTGAGCAGCAATTTCTAATCGAGTAATATTATCACGATGCTTATTAAGTTCTTCTGGTTCTGATTCAATTTCCAGACGAAGAGCAGAGCCAGCTTCATCAATAAGATCAATGGCTTTATCGGGAAGATTACGATCGGGGATATAACGATTACTTAGAGTAGTTGCCGCTCTTAAGGCTGCATCTTGAATCCGAACTCCATGATGCAGTTCATATTTTTCCTTAATTCCTCGGAGAATAGTAATTGTATCTTCAATTGTTGGTTCTTTAACTTGAATTACTTGGAACCTTCTTTCTAGAGCTCGATCTTTCTCAATGTATTTTCGGTATTCTTCAGTCGTTGTTGCTCCAATCACGCTTAATTCTCCCCGAGACAGAGCTGGTTTCAATAGATTAGAAGCATCCATTGCTCCTTCAGCTGCTCCTGCCCCAACGATAGTGTGTAATTCGTCGACGAAAAGAATATATTGGCCCTTCGCCTCTTTGATTTCTTTCATTAAGGCTTTTATGCGTTGCTCAAATTCTCCTCTGTATTTTGTCCCTGCGATTAAAGCCCCTAAATCTAAAGCAATAATTTTCTTGTGGCGAAGAGATTCTGGAACATTATTTTTAATAATCTTTTGGGCTAACCCTTCGACGATAGCTGTTTTCCCAACTCCGGCCGAACCAATTAGAACAGGATTGCTCTTTGTCCGCCGAGAAAGAATTTGCATTACTCTCCTAATCTCCTCTTCTCTTCCAATAACCGGATCCAATTTCCCTTCCTTGGCTAATTTTGTTAAATCGCGCGTATATTTACCTACTGTTTGATATTTATCTTCAGGATGAGGATCAAGAACTCGATTACTCCCTCTTGCTTTTGCTAAGGTCTCAAGAAAAACATCTTTTGTTAATCCCTGTTCAATTAAAATATTTTTTGCCCGACTTTCAACAACCAGCAGGGCTAAAAATAAGTGTTCGGTAGAGATAAACTGATCTTTCATTTCCACTGCTTCCTTTTTGGCTTGAGTCAAAACCTGAGCTAAATCTTGAGTAAGATAAAATTGTCCTAGATTGGGAACTTCTCTACTTGCTTTTGGCAATTCAGCTATCGATTCTTTGGTCTTTTTGATAATAATCGGGGAGGCGACATCTATATCCTTCAAGCAAATAACAACTATGCTATCTGCTTGTTGGACCAAAGACGCTAAAAGATGAAGAGCATCAATTTGTTCTTGCTCATTTTCTTCGGCTATCGAGCGTGCTTTGATAATGGCCTGTTGGGAATTATAGGTAAACTCGCCACCATTCCCGAAATTATCACTGTATTTCATAATAATTTTACTTTAACACTAAAATACAAGAAATCAAGCATCCCTTTTTTCTCCCAAAATTCCTTCTTTATTCGTTTCTTCTCCTTGGCGTAGAATTCTTAAGATAATCACATCTCCTGCTTCACTGTCCTGAATAATTTCATAAAGAGGATTGTTTTTATCTATCTTTTGCCCATTGGCTTCAAGAATAATATCATTTTCTTTGAGCCCCATTTCTACTGCGGTTGTTTCTTCCAAAATGGCTGACCCTTGATCGTTCCCTCTAATTAAGGCCCCATAGCTAACTGGGAGATTTTCTTCTTCTTGGATCGAAGATGTGATAGAAATATATCGAATTCCCAAAAAAGGATAAACTATTTCTCCTTTTTCCTCTAGTTTTTTTATATCTCGTTGGGCTCGATTAATAGGAATTGCGAAGCCAATGTTTTCTGCTCTTTCGGCCATCGCCACGTTAATACCAATTACTTCTCCACTCAAATTAAGTAATGGCCCCCCTGAATTCCCGCGATTAATCGCTGTATCAGTTTGGATTAAATCATTTAAAATTTCGCTAACTCCTCCACCAGAAGCACTAACCGTTCGAGAAAGTCCGGAAATTACTCCAACCGAAACTGTGTTTTCAAATTCTCCTAAAGCATTCCCGATGGCTACCACTGTTTGCCCAGAAGCTAGATCTGAAGAATCTCCTAGTAAAATTACTGGGAGATTATTGTCTTCTTGAATCTGCAGAAAGGCCAAATCTTGAAAAGGATCGCGAGCTAATACTTTTGCTGAGTAAACTTCTCCTTCTCTATCGACAATACTATACTCTACTTCCTCTCTAGATGTTAAATGCTTATTAGTTAATACCAACCCTTTTGAAGAAACAATAAAACCTGTTCCTTCATGTAGTAATTCGCCTTTCTCTTCTTCGGAAAAATCATTAACCATAATACTCACAACAGAAGCCGAGGCACTCTTAACCAAGCTAACTATTTTTTCTTCCCGGCCTTCTTGAGACTCCGACCAATCTAATAATTTCGTTGTTTGTTCGGTAATCTGATCTTTTAAATCAATAATTTCTTTCCTTGTTTCTCCTATTCCGGCCGTATCCAAAGAAGAAATAGATTGTTCTGATAAAAACAAAATCTTCTCGTGAAGGTCGACAATCTGTTTTTCTTGTTCTCCCTCTTGAAGAATTAACTCGTCGAATTGTTTTTCTAATTGAGAATAATGATCATTAAGAGAAAGAACTTGGGTAATAAGAAAAGCTATTAGAAAAACAACCAACATGCGGTTGATAATTCTAATAAATTGATCGGATAGAAAAAAGTTAAAAGTCATTAATCTGAGCGAACAATTTTCCCGTCAGAGAGGAATATCTACTAAAGTACTTATTCGCCATAATTAACATTATCTAAATAAAAGGTCAAATTGTTGGTTTGCTGATAAGGAGCAAAAACAATTTTATCATAACGATTGCGTTTTTTCTGTTCTGTGGAAAGAGAAGCTAAATCAAAGTCATATCTTTGAAAAGAATCGGCTTTTTCTGCTACCGGAATCATTTCAAAATCGAGGATACGCACAATTTGAGCCGGATCAGTATCAAGGCCAACATAAAGAAAATTACCGTCTCTCAAAAGAGCCTCTGCATTATTCTCGTCGCGAGGAAGGGTTTTCGTTGTTGTTGACCAATCAACTTTCGAAACCCGCATTACTTTAGCTGGTTCGGTATCCAACCCAAGATAAATAAATTCTTCGTTTTGCGCAAGACTATGACAATTATTTTCTCCCGGCTCAAAGACTTTCTCCATCGTTGTTTTAAAATCATCTTTAGCCAATCTCACTAACTGAGCTGGTTCAGTGTCTAAGCCAATATAAATATAATCTTCGTCCTGGATTAAAATGTAAAGATTGTTTTGTCCAGTATCAAGCAGTTTTGTTTCTGATGCAGCAAACTCTTCTTTTTCTAATCGAATAACTTGGGCTGGCATAGTATCAAGCCCCAAATAAATATATTGACTGTCCTGCAATATTGATCTCACTCTTTCTCCCCCAGCTGGGAGAATAGCTGTTCTCGATGAATCAAAATCTATTTTTGCTATCCGAGTAATTTTTGCTGGGTACATATCAAGCGCTACATAGACGTAATCAGCGTCCGAGGTTAAAGAAACTGCTCTATTCTCATAGATGGCCAAAGTTTTGATTTCCACCTGAAAACTTTCTTTACTGATCCGAGCAATTTTAGCTGGACGAGTATATAGAGCCGCATAAATATAATCTTCATCAATAGTAATATCTTGAATGTTGTCACAGTTGGAAGGAAGTGTTTTTGAAACCATTTGGGAAAAATCTGTCTTAAGAACCTTTACAATCGTTCCTGGAGAAGTTGCCAACCCTAGGTAAATATAATCCCTATCTTCTGCCATTGCTTTAAGTCCCTTCGCTGAACCTACTAACGTTTTCACTTCATAGTCTCTCGTATAAAAATTAGTATCATCAAAATTCGATTTTAATAGATGAACTATTTTTGCGGGAGAAGTATCTAAAGCAATATAGAGAGCGTTCTCATCTTGAGTTAAGGCATAAGCACGATCTTCTCCTGCTTGTAATATCTTTCCCTGAATAGCGAAATTAGCCTTGGTAATTCGAATAATTCGAGCTGGCTCAGTCGCTAAAGCAAGATAAATATAATTTTCGTCTTCAACAATTCCACGAGCTTCATCATAACCTCGACTAAAAGGTTTCGAGACAGTAGTTGAAAAGTCTTCTTTCGAAATACGAACCATTTTTGCCGGTGTCGTCGCTAAAGCAAGATAAAGATAAGATGCATCTTGAGTTAAGCTATAAATATTTTCTTGATCAAGAGCTAAATTTTTGTTCAAAGTAGAAAAATCTAATTTGTTGATACGGACAACTCTACCTGGGGCTGTTTCTAGAGCTGCATATAAATATGTATCATCGTTAACCAAAGCACGAACACTTACATCTTCTTCTGATAAAGTGATCACTTTGTCTACTCGAAAACCGTCTTTATCTAAACGAACGATTTTTCCGGGAGTAGTTCCAAGCCCTGCATAAACATATTTATCATCTTGAGTAAGAGAATAAACAGTATTCTGACCAATCGGTAAAATTTGAGTTCGAGTAGTAACAAAATCATTTTTCGCTAGACGAACAATTCTCCCTGGCTGAGTTCCAAGACCAAGATAAAGATAATCGTAATCCTGCGCCAAAGAGTAAATATGGCCTTCTCCGGAAGCAAGAGTTTTTGTTAATGCTGTTGAAAAATCAATCTTTGATATCCGGACAATTTTAGCTGGAGAAATGTCAAGCCCAATATAGATATACTGCTCGTCTTCGATTATAACTCTCCCTTTGTTCTCTCCGGCTGACAAGGCTTGGGATTTTTCTAAAAAAGCCATTAATTTCTTTCCCGACTCACTCTGTCTTAAGTCAAAACTAAGATGATTAGCCGCTGATAAATCAAGAGAGCCAAACTGATCATAAACACTTTCTCTGTAGCCTTCTTCTTTCACTTGGATCTTATTAGAACCGTCTCCGCTCGTTTTTATATCCTCAGAAATAGAAACTGCCAGCTGGGCGGGATTAGAACTAACAAGAGGAAAATCGCCATTAAAAATAACGTAAGCTGATGGACGACTACCCAGCCAAGCAATATCTCCACCCTGTGACGAATGCCTCTCAAGGAAACCTTGCCCAACTTCCTTTTTAACCAAAAGACGATATTCTTCCCCTGCTTCTTTTGTTTTATAAAAATAACAATAAGTCTCTTCTGCTCCTCCATCTTGATAGACCTGTGGATAAAGAGGGTCAACGGGAAGAAAAGCATTCAAGTACCCATAAAGCTGATCCTGTAAGTCCCTATCTTCTTCCATTCTCGCCCCACTATCTTTTTTTGGATAGTGACCATAATCAATCCTATAACGTTCAAGAGCCCCTGCCATAACCTGCAAATCTCCCTCCCTTTGAGCGTCTCTTCCGTCGGCATGATAACGTGAAACAGTTAAAATAATTGCTGAAACAATAAGAATAATAATTATTGATCCGGCGATAATTTCGACTGGAGTAATATTAAATTTAAGTTTTTTGAAATTAAACATAAAAATAAGTAATAAATTCAAATAAAGTTTATCACATCGTGTCTTTTTTGAAAGAAATTTTGTTTCTCTCCAAGAAAATAGACGCCTATTCCCAAAAACAAATAAAGCAAAAGGACTTCCCAGCCGGAGATATTTATTCTTGCCGTCGCCCAAGGCAAGCCAGAGAAATAATTAACCAAACCAACTAAATAATTTAATAACGGGCCTAACAACCAGCTGATTAATTGTCCTAGTCTTTCCCAGATCAAAGCAAAGCTAAGAAAACAAAATCCCATCATTAAAAGTAACGGGAGGAAGGGAATTACAAGAAGATTAACCAATAAGCCAACAAGCGAAGCTTGATGAAAATAATAAATTGTCAACGGTAAGGTAAAAAGCTGAGCTGAAAAAGTAAGCCCGATTATTTCTCCCAAGGGATTGTTAAAAAAATGGGGCCATCGTAATTTTAAAATTGGCCTCAGCCAAATAATTCCAAGCGTAGCAAGAAATGATAATTGAAAACCGATATCAAGCCTTAATAACAAAGGATTAAAAAGCAAAAGGAGAACCGCGACAAAAATTAGTCCTCGGGCAGAAATTAACGGTCGCCCGATTTTTTGTCCAAACAAAAGAAGAAAACTCATTAAACCCGCTCTAATAATTGAAGGACGACCACCAACAAGAAAAATAAATAAAAGAAGAACCCCACTGACAAAATAAAAAATATGAGTTCTTTTCAGCCGAAAAACTCTACTCATCACCACCAATATTTGAGAGAGAATAATAAGGTGCATTCCCGAAATAGCAAGAATATGACTAATTCCAACTCGCGATAGCTTTTCTTGAAAACGAGAAGATAATTGATCGCGATTTCCTAAAATCATCGCTTCTAAAATAGCTGACTGAGGTGGCGAAAAGCTATTTCCAATCTTTAACGATAATTTATCTTTTAGGGCTAGATTCCAAGCAATCAGTTTATTTCCCTTCTCTGAATCAAGAAATTCAATTTGAGGAAAGTACATTAAAACATAAATCCCTTCTTTGGCTAAAAAACCACGGTAATTAAAGTCGGGGAAAACCGAAGGATATTCTAATGTTCCTTTAAAACTAAGCCTGTCTCCGTATTCATGCTTTGGGTAATTATCAGCAACGAGCAAGACTTTCCCTTCAATCTTTTTCTTTTTCTTCCCTTGATCATGCTCTATCTCCTTCATTATAAACGTTGTTGATGGACCTTCCGCTTCCCTTACCTGTCCCACCATGCCCGTTAAAGTCACTTCTTTATTAACCAGAGATCGAAGTTCCAGTTTTTCTATTCTTGTTTCGGTTTTCTGAATCCAAAAAATCCCACCAACCATTTCCAGAAAAATTAAAAAGATAAAAACTTTTTTAGGAAAAATACTCTTTGGAAAAAAGACGAATCCTCCTCCGAGGACCAAAAGGGCAAATAGAAGAAACGAAGGAAAATAAATAAAAGAGCCAAAAAAAATTCCGCCCAAGAAAAATAAGGCGAAAATTAAAATAGAATTAGCAAGGGACATCGAAGAAAAAATTTATGTTCAAAAAGATGATTATATCTAAGAAAGAATCTTCTGAGGAACTTTCGTGGCAATTACTGTTATTCTTATTTGTCCAGATTTCAAACTCCTGTCTATCGACGTTCCGAATACCAACTCTGCTTCTTGACGAAGATGTGTCGAGATTAATTGCGAAGCCATCTTTAATTCTCCTAAACTCAAATCACCTCCACTAGCAACATTCATTAACGCTCCTCCTGCTCCAGAAAAGGAAAAATCTAGAAGAGGGGAACGGATTGCCTCTGCTATAGCTCTTTCAATTCTTTTCTTTCCTGTCGCCATTCCCATTCCGAATAAAGCCTGTCCTGCATTTTCCATAACTGCTCGCAGGCTAGCAAAATCAATATTGACCGCTCCCGAGGAAACTATTAAATCGGAGATTCCCTGAATAGCATTTTTTAATATCTGATCACAAGCCAAAAAAGCCTCATGAACAGAAGCTTTCTTGTCCATTATTTTTAACAGCCGATCATTGGGAATAACTAAAAGAGTATCTACTTTTGATTTTATCCGCTCTAAGGCATGAGTAGCTATTCTCTTTCGTTGAGCTCCTTCAAAAGAAAAGGGGAGAGTTACTACGCCAATTGTCAAAGCTCCTTCCTCTTTGGCAATTCTTGCAACAACTGGAGCTGCTCCCGAACCAGTGTTGTGAACCAAAAATCCATTAGCTATAAAATTATGGCTTCCTTCAACCGCAAGATCATAAACCTCCTCTTGTTTTGCTTCATCAATCGATTCAATTTTGTCAAAAGTAAAGTATTTTTGGAATTCCTCCTTTTCTTCTCCCTTAAAAATAAGATTACTTTTCAAAGAATCAAAAAGAGCTTGTTCGGAGAGAACAGAGTTGAGATTAGATATTTCTCCTCTAATTTCTTCCTTCTGAACAACGACCATATCTCCTTTTTGAAGGCTTTCTAACTCTGTCCAGGCTAAAAATAAAAAACCCTCTCTTTCTTTTTGAGGATTTAGTTTCAAAAAAGGATGATCTGTCGAAGCATTTATTGATCGAGTTCTTGTTTTTAATTCCTGAGTTAGTTTCTTTCCTACTTTCACCGTTTCTAAAACCTTCTTTCTGCTCATCCCATTTATCGAAAGAGAATAAACTTCTTCTCCAATCGTCAAAGAATCAATTTTCTTTAATTTATGATTTCCCATCGAAATCAGCGAATTCCCTCCCAGGCATCCGCCCCCCAAACCACAAGTAATAAAAACCATATCCGAGCCTCGAAGGGTTTCTCTAATAATAGAACTAGATTTTTCTGCCGCCATCTTCCCCACCGATGGACGCATCCCCGATCCTGTCCCTTGAGTTAGAGAATAACCAATTTGAATTTTTTGATCGGCACTCTTTTTTCGTAAATCTTGGACATCAGTGTTAATAGCAATAAGTTTCACTCCTTGAATTTGATATTTCTTCATTCGAGCAAGAGCATTGCTTCCTGACCCCCCGACCCCTACCACTTTAATCTTTGTTTCCATATAACAAGTTATAAATTGGGGACAAAAATTCGGAATATTTTTTGCAAAAAATCCTTAAACCTTCCTCTAGAAGGCTGAGAAGAACAATCAGTTAAAACCAACCCGGCAACCGTTGCTAATCCCGGATCATTTTTTGGTAAATCTGAAATTTGATCAGGCGTTCCAACTTTTGCCGTTAATTTAAAAATACTTTTGACTTGGTTAACCACCCCTTTTATTTCAGAACCACTTCCAGTTAAAACTATTCCCGCTGGAATATCAGCCCTCTTAACAACGAAATAAATTTCCTCTTGAGCTTCTTTTAAGATTTCGTCTAACCTTAAGCGAATAATTTTCGCTACTTGTTTCTTGATTTTCTCATCTTTTCCTTTTATTTTTTCTTTCTTCTCTCGACAAGTCCCCACATCTTTTTTGAGTTGCTCTGCTTCTTCTCCTTCTATTTGTTCACCAACGCTAATGTCGTCAGTAATACGAGAAGATCCTAGGGCAAAAATAGCTGCATGAACGAGGCATCCATTTTGAAAAACGCTTACTTTTGTTAAGCCAGCTCCAATATCAATCATGGCAACTCCCCTTTGTTTCTGATGTTCTGTTAAAACAGCTTGCGAGCAAGCAAGAGGGGTAGCAATAATCTCTTCTATTTCAACTCCAGCATTTTCCACCGCTTTTTTGAGTTTACTTAAATGAGGAGAAAAAACTGTTAATAATAAAACTCTTGCTTCTAGCTGCGTTCCCTTCATTTCGAGAGGCTCTTGAGTTCCTTCCTGTCCATCAATAATAAATTCCTTTGCTTGCACGCCAAGGATCTCGTTGTTAGCAGGAAGATTAACTGCTCGCGCAGCCTGTAACACTCTTTTAATGTCCTCTTCAGAAATTCTCTTATCTGCTCGAGAAACAGAAACTAACCCTCGCGAAGGAATTGCTCGAAAACGAGCACTTCCAATATTAAAATAAACACTGTCTATTCTTTCAGAACAAGATTTTTCAGCCTGAGCAATAGCCGTTTTGATGCTTACCGATAACTGATCGACATTGTGAATCCCATGCTTAGTAATCCCATCAGCTTGACTCCGACCGAAACCCAAGAATTTGATCTTTCCGTCTCCCAGGTGCTGACTAACCACTAAAACTCTAATCGAGCTTACTCCTACATCTAAGCCAACAATTAAACGAGAGTGACGATCCATAGACAATTAAATAAATTATATCTTTCCTAGTTTTTTCAGTTCTTCGTATTTTGCCCTAGATTCATTTTTGCGAAGAGCCGCTCTTTTTTTGATTAACTGACTTTCAGCTCGATGATGATGTCGATTTTTCATCACCATTCGCAAAAGCCCACTTCTCTTGATGCTTTTCGAAAAACGATTAACCAAAAACGAAGATGTTTCATCGGCTCGACGAATAATTTTTAAAGCCATAATAAATATTTTGTTAAACTAATTTTGTTTATAAGGTAAAGACAAAGAATTATAGTCTTTTTTTGATAACTGAGGTTATTTTATCTCGATCCACTGACGTCTGATAACCTGTTTTCATCGTTTTCAGAGTAACTGTTCGATTAATTGCCTCTTTCCGACCAATAATTATTGCATACTTAACTCCTAAGCTATCTGCTCTTTTTAATTGAGCTTTAAGGGAATCGCGTCCTAACAATTCAGCAACTTTTACTCCCTTTTCTCGAAATTCTTCAATTAATTTCAAGGCTTCTTTCTTGGCTCTTTCTCCTAGTTGAGCTAAAAAAACCAATGGTTTTTCGGGATAAACTGGCTTAACTTTTGCCCGCTTCATTGCTTCAATAATACGCTCTACTCCTGCCGCTCCACCAACTGCTGGCATGTCATTTCCACCAATTGAACGAGCTAATCTATCGTATCGACCGCCACCAACTAAAGTTTGGCGAAGTTCTTTGTCTTTCCCTTGATCTTCATCGTCCTGCTTTTTGTTCTGAACAGTGGCTATTTCAAAAACAGTTCGAGTATAATAATCTAACCCCCTCACTAAATAAGGGTTAAGATCATAAGGAATTTCCAATTCTTCTAATAGCTCTAAAACTTCTTTAAAGTGATTATTACACTCATTAGAAAGATAATCAATGATTTGAGGAGCTCCCGCAACAATTTTCTGACAAGACAATTGCTTGCAGTCTAAAACCCGCAAAGGATTAATCCTTATCCTTCGTTGGCAATCGGGACACAACTGAGAAAAATGACGCTTAAGATATTTTACTAAAGCTAATTGATAGACAGCCCTTTCTTCTGGATAACCAATACTGTTAATCTCAACTACTAAATCTTTTAAGTGAAGTCCTTCAAGAAGATTAAAAAATAATTGAATAATTTGGGCATCAATCACCGCCGCCCCATCATTTAAAACCTCAAACCCAAATTGATGAAATTGTCTATAACGACCAGCTTGCGGATTTTCATGACGGAAAAAGGGCCCCATATACCACAATTTCACTGGTTGACGCCATGCCCTCATTCCTTCTTGAAAATAAGCACGAATTACCGAAGGCGTTCCCTCTGGTCGAAGAGCAAGTTTTTCATTCCCTTTAGTGCGAAAAGAGTACATTTGTTTTTCAACAATGTCTGTGTAGAGACCCGTCCCTTTCTTAAATAAATCAATGTTTTCTAAAATAGGAAAATCTATTTTTTGAAAATTATAATTTCTAGCCTCTCTGCGACAAGCATTTTCTATTCGATAAAAAGAATTCCCTTCTTTGGGAAGAATGTCTCTCATTCCTTTCGGTGTTCGAAAAATTTCCTTACTAGGATTTATTTCTTCATCCATAATTAGTTGTTATAAACAGGCAATGTGGCAAAAGAGAAGTCAGCTAAGGGGAAAGCCTTAAAAAGAACACAACCTATAATGTCTTTTCTTGGGAGATTTCCCCAATTCCGAGAATCAAAGGAAAATCTTCGATTATCCCCCATGACAAAATACTCATCTAGCCCAATTTCTTTTTCGAAATCTTGTTCGATGTCTGTTTGAGGAAGATAACTAGTTTCATCTAAAAACGTTGATTCTCCCTCGGGGTTAATGATGAAAATGTTTCCTTCTTTAACCTGGATTGTTTCTCCTGGCAACCCAATGATTCTTTTGATAAAACGCTTCGAGTGATCTTGAGGATAATAAAAAACCACCACCTCGCCTCTCTGAGGATCACGTAGGCGATAAGAAATTTCATTAACGATCAAATAATCATTATCATGAAAATTGGGACGCATTGAAGACCCTTCTACTAAAAAGGGTTGGAATAAAAAATAACGGATTGGAATAACAATAACCAAGGCAACAACTACTATCTTTATCGCCTCAAAAAGAAAGGTCAGGAAGTTTTTCATGTCTTCATTGTAATAAAAATTTTGCTCTTTGGCAAGAAATGCTACAATGTCGTTGCCAACTATTGTTTATGACTACTATTTTAATTATCGGATTAGGAAATCCTGGAAGAGAATTTTCTCGAACTCGACATAATCTCGGTTTTCAGGTCCTCGATTGTTTCCAGAAAAGGAAAAACTTTCGAGGATTCGAATTAAAGAAAAGGGTTCATTCTTTGATTTCCGAAAATTTTCTTTTAGAGAAAAAAATTATCTTGGCCAAACCGCAGACTTTTATGAATAATTCTGGTCGAGCCGTAAAATTACTTTTACGAAAGTTCCAGCCTGATCAAATTTGGATTATTCAAGACGATCTAGATCTTCCTCTTGGAAAAATAAAGATATCTTCTAATAGAGGAGCGGGCGGACACCATGGGATAGAATCAATCATTGAGGAAATAAAAACGAACAATTTCTCTCGCTTTCGCCTTGGAATTAAAACCAAGCATTCTTCTTCGTCAAAAATCTTTGTTATTCAAAAATTTAAGTTACGAGAAAAGCTGGCTGTCCCTAAAATGATTCAAGAAGCAACGCTGGCTATTGATTTGGCCATTACCGAAAATTTAACTACGGCCATACAGAAATATAATCAAAAAAATTCTTCTTGAAGCTGACGACAAACCTATAGAATCACTAACGAGATAACTCGAGCAACTCTACGAATTAAGGATACTCTGAATTAAAAGGAGGGATAAATCCATTTCTCCGCTTATCGTCAGCTTTAAGAAGAAAGTAGATGTAGTATAACGAGAAATCCTACTTTGTCAATTTAGCCTCTTTGAACCTAAATCAACACCCAAACCATCATCAAAGAAAGCTTTCCGAAAAATTGAGAAATGAGATTAAGATTCTAATAGGATTTTTCGAAAGGCGAGAATCTAAAGTCAATTTTCTAATTAAAGTTTCCCTAATTCCTAAATTGGTGTAAGGTTAAAAATAAATAATCTTTATTTTATGAAGCTTATTGTCGTTGAATCACCAACAAAAGCAAAAACACTAAGTCGTTTTTTGGGTGATCAATATTCTCTTTTGTCCAGCAAAGGACATGTTCGTAATTTGCCGAAAAGCAAATTAGGAATTGATATTGAAAAACAGTTTGCCCCCCAATATATTATCCCCCTCAAGTCAAAAAAAATCGTTGGGGATCTTCGCAAGGAAGCAAAAAAAGCCGATGAAATTATTTTCGCTTCTGATGAGGATCGCGAAGGCGAAGCAATCGCTTGGCATCTTGCCGAGGTATTGGGTTTAAAACCAGATCAATATAAACGAATCGCTTTTCACGAAATTACTCCTACGGCAATTAAAGAGGCTCTGAAAAGCCCGCGAGCAATTAATATCGATCTAGTTAACGCTCAACAAGCTCGCCGTGTTCTTGATCGTTTAGTCGGTTATAAGCTTTCGCCGTTTTTATGGAAAAAGGTTATGGGGAAATTATCAGCTGGACGAGTTCAATCAGTCGCTGTTCATCTTATTGTTAAGCGCGAAGAGGAAATCCAAAAATTTGAATCACAAGAATTTTGGTCAATAACGGCTTTTCTTCAGAAAGAGAAAGGAGAAGAGATTATTGAAGCCAATCTACTCAAAAAAGAAGGCGAGGTCCTTTCTAAATTCAGCATTCCCAATAAAAAAGAATCTGACGAAATTATCGACTATCTTCAGAAACAAAATTATGAAGTAGTGGATAGTCAGACCAAAGAAACGAAAAAATACCCCTTACCACCTTTCACAACTAGCACTCTTCAGCAGACAGCCGGAAGAAAATTATATTTTTCTGCTAAATACACCATGAGTTTAGCTCAAAAATTATATGAAACAGGACTGATCTCTTATCATCGGACCGATTCTGTTATTTTATCGAAACAAGCTCTAGATCAATGCCAAAAATATATTAGCGAAAAACTTGGAAAAAAATATTGGCCAGGCAAACCAACTTTCTATAAAACAAAGAGCAAAAGAGCCCAGCAAGCCCATGAAGCAATTAGGCCTACCAATGCTCAAAAAATTCCTGAGGAATTGAAAACGAAATTAAAGGGTCCTTCTTTTCGACTTTATCAGTTGATTTGGCAAAGAGCTGTTGCGTCCCAGACAGCAGCCGCTGTTTTTAATAATTCAAGAATTGACATAAAAGCAGGAGATTACACCCTGAGAGCAACCGGCCAAAACATTAAATTTGATGGATTTCTAAAAATTTATCCAATTGTCTCCAAAGAAAAACACCTCCCTGAATTAAAATCCGGAGATAAATTACAATTAAAGGAAATTTCTCCCGAACAACATTTTACTCAACCTCCTGGTCGTTATTCAGAACCAAGCTTAGTAAAAGAACTAGAAAAACTAGGAGTGGGGCGTCCTTCAACTTATGCTCCAGTTATTTCTACTATCCAGCTCCGGAATTACGTTCAGAAGAAGGAAAACCGTCGCTTTTATCCGACTGAAATCGGAACAATCGTCGATCATCTTTTATCAGAACATTTCCCTAAAATCGTCAGCTCTATTCTTACTGCCGAAATGGAAGAAAATTTAGATCAAATCGCTCAAGGAAAAAAGAAATGGCCATCAGTAATTAAAGATTTTTATCAAGATTTTAATGACACTCTTGAGAAAAAATACAAAGAAGTTCAAAAAAAGGATTTAACTAAGAAAACCAATCGAAAGTGTCCAAAATGTGGAGCTCCTTTGATCCAAAGGATGGGACGATTCGGTGAATTCTACGCTTGTTCTAGTTTTCCGAAGTGTAAATATACTGAACCATTGGCCACTAAAAAAACTGGCGTTAAGTGTCCAAAATGTCAGAAAGGAGAATTAATTGAGAAGCGAACAAAAAAAGGAAAAATATTTTTTGCCTGCGATTGTTATCCCAAATGTGATTTCGCTCTCTGGGATAAACCGACTGGAGAAAAATGCCCTAAATGTGGTTCGCTCTTGGTTGAGGTTGGAAAAAATAAGACAAAGTGCAGTAACAAGGATTGCCAAGTCAAGAAAAGTGTGAAAAAATAAAAATGAGCCGAGGTGGTGAAATTGGTAAACACGATGGATTCAAAATCCATTGCTCGCAAGGGCTTGAGGGTTCAACTCCCTCCCTCGGCACTCAGAAATTCCTTCGCCAGAGAATCCTTTCTCTTTTGCAGAAAGCTTCAAGAAATAATTTCGACTCAGTTCTTTTTTATTAAAAAGACATGCGTGAAGATCGTAGTTTTTAAGCGATGATCATAATCGTAAAAAAATAACACTTATGTTTATTTGGGATAAACTAAAATTATTATATAAATATTATATTGCCGAATTTCCTGCGAAAGGCTTAGAAAAATGTACGGATTTTCCGATAAACTCAATAGACGTTGATATTGATAAATATTATAAAAACATTCTTTCGTATCGTGATTATTTCGAAATAAAAGAACTTAAAAAAATAAATTACGCTGGAAAAAATTATCCTATTTACGACATTCATCAAGAAAACAAAGGTTCTTCTAAGCGAATCTTGATAATAGCTGGAATCCATGGAAATGAAATTGCTGGACCCTTGGCTATTTTAAAATTACTAGAAGATATAATTAAAGAACCCACTGATTTATATAAGAAACGAGACATAAGAATTATAACAATTGCAAACCCCGTAGGATTTGCTCATCAATCTAGATACACATATTCGGGGAGAGATGTTAATAGAGATTTTAAAAGATTTAAAACCGAAGAAGCTCCTGTTTTAAGAAATGTATTACTAAAATATAAACCGGATTTATTACTATCTTTACACGAGGGTCCTCAAAAAGGATGTTTCTTTATTTTTAGAAATACTAGTGAAAATTTAGTTCATGACGTCCTTGAGAAATTAGAAAAAACCAATTTAACCTTAGCCACCTCTGGATACATGCACAATTCTCTAAAGCCAAGGGGTTCACAAAAAGAAGGGCTTTGGGTAAAACTATTCATCAAGATATTTGATATAAACACCTTAGAAACCTTTACGGAAGATCACTGCATCCCCGCTATAACAGTTGAAACACCATGGGCTGGCTGTGATATAAAAGAAAGAATTCGTGCGCACTTTGTTATAACGAAAGAAGTTATTAGGAGTTTAAGGTAAATTAGAAATAAAAAAACGTTCAATGACGAACGCTAAAAGACACTCTCTCGCACCTTGCTCATCTAAATTTTAATACATTAAATCTTCCTTGCGCTAAGCTTTCTCTCTATGCTTTTGCTAAGGGCGACTCTCGCGTCTTCTAATTAGCCACCCTAGTCTTCTGTGTAACCACCAGGGGAGAAACGTAACTTGCTTTTTGCTCTTCTCTAATTTCATAGTTCGTTTCTTGTGTGGTTGTTTATATTAATAATTATTTACAAATCAAGATCTATGCTGATGGGACAATGATCCGATCCTTCTATTGTGTTAAGAATAGAAGCTTTTTTTAATTTCCCTTTTAATTTTTGACTAATTAAAAAGTAATCAATTCGCCAACCAATATTTTTCTTTCTAGCCTCATAAAAATATGCCCAATAAGTATATTGATCACCTTCCGAGGTAAGTTGACGAAAGGTGTCTAAATATCCTTGTTCAAGGAACATCCCAAACCAATTTCTTTCCTCTTCAGTGAAACCAGCGTGATTTTGATTTTGCTTTGGTCGAGCGATATCTATTTCTTGATGAGCTACATTAAAATCTCCTCCGATAATTAACGGTTTCTTTTTTGATAAATTCCGGCAATATTCAGCAAAAAGCTGGTTAAAGGCTAATTTGAACTCCAGCCTTTCTAGCGATCTCTGGCTATTAGGAAAATAAGCATTAATTAAAAAATAATTAGGGAATTCTAAAGTCAATACCCTCCCTTCCTTATCAATCCTTTGATCGCCAATCCCCTTGATAATTTCCTTTGGTGATTGCCGACAATACGTGGCTACCCCACTATAACCTTTTTGAAAAGCTGGATTCCAAAAGCTACCATAGTGAGGAATGTTTTTTAATTCTTCATTAATGTCTTCTGCTCCAATTTTAATCTCTTGAAAAAGATACAAATCAGCCTGATTCTTTTCTATGAAATCGAACAATCCCTTTTTCTTTGCTGCTCTAATTCCGTTAACATTCCAAGAAACTATCTTCATTTCTGAATAATTTTAAACTTAATATCCTTCTTTGATTGCGCCTTTGCCGAATAACGAATGATTATTTTTTTTGCCTCTTCTATTTGAGCAATAAAGATTTTCTGTTTAGCCTTGAGATTATGTCCCAAGATTACTGGCCCGGGATAATTCTCCATCTCAATTAGAAAATCCCCCTTTCGCATTAAGGTTTTTATTTTTTTATCTTCTTTTTCATTCCTTCCGACTATTAACCATGCCCCCTCTTGGAAAAATTGCCTTCCATTTTTTAATAACTCTATGTCCTTCTCTACCAGAGAAAGTTTGAATGTAAGTAATTTTTTTAATTTTAAAGAAAATTCTGGGTCAGTTAGAATACATCCTCCCGCTGGATTAGGGTAATCTTTTAGCTTATGCTTTCCTGCCAACTTCATCTGTTCTTTTCGCGAACGACCAACGATTCCTTCTAACTTGTTCCGATCAACCCATTTTTCTTCTTCCGGAATTGTAATTTGTAATAATTTTGCCGAAAGTGGACGAAGAAGAAAACCTTGTAGGCCAGCTTCTTTCTCTACTAATTTCATGCTTGGCTTTGATTGAGTCATGGGTCGTTCCTTTAAAACTTCTCCCGTAACTACGAAATCAAAATCTTCCTCTGCCATAATTTTTCTAGCCTGTCGCAGCATCAGAATACGACAATCCAAACAAGGATTCATATTTTTGCCATAACCGTGTTTGGGTTTTTCCACTAAAGCAAGGTGCTCCTTGGCTACGTCAATGACTCTTAATTCTAGTTTCAATTCTTTGGCGGCTTTCTTTGCTTGCTTGGCATCAAAAAAATAACTGGTAAAAGTTAATCCCACGAGGTTTAGTTTTTGCTTTTGAAGCATTTTAACTACTAGCATCGAATCTAATCCTCCCGAGAATAAGATTAATGCTTTATTATTTTTCGTCATATATTTTCCCAAAATTATCCTTAATTAATGAATTCGGCGGAATAGTTTCTCCGCTTGCTATTAATGTTCCTGGCATAATTGAACTATTGATTCCTATTTTAACTTCGTCTCCTAAAACAGTTCCGAATTTTTCCCTTTCCGTATCGATTAATTCCCCATTAACTTTAACCTTAATTGTTTTTTTATCAAAACGAAGATTAGCAAAAACCGTTCCAGCCCCAATATTGCAATGATGGCCAGTAATCGAATCTCTGAGACGACTAAGACGAGCAAGATTGGTTCCTTCTCCAATAATTGAATTTTCGATTTCAACATCGGCTCCTAAATGACAATCATTCCCAAGAAAAGTCCCTGCTCGTAAACATGAATTAGATCCAATCACGCTATTTTCTCCAATCCAAACTGGTCCTTCGATATGGGTTCCGCTTTTAATTAAAGCATTCTTCTTAATTGCTATTTTTTCTTTGTTTGTAAAATAAACATTCTTCTCGATAATAGCTTCTTCAAAAGAAGATGTTTGCTGAGCTAGAATTCTAGCATTAGCCCTTAGTAAATCCCAGGGATAAGAGATGGGTTGCCATTCATCTGCTTCCACTAAAAATAATTTTCGTTGTTGAGCAAATTCAGTTATAGCCTGAGGTAGTTCTAATTCTCCTCTTTTGGATTTTTTGAGTTTAGTTAAGAAAATTTCCTGATCCAAAAAATAGAGACCTGTATTAACAAGATTTCCCACATCGTCAACTGGCTTCTCAATAATCGTTTTTATTATTCCATTTTGAGAAATGATTACCCCAAACCGATTTGGACAAGAAACTCTTTTTGTCAAAACACAGGGAAAATTTAAAAGACATTTTTTGATATCTTCTTTTTTGTAAAAATCGTCGCCATTGAGAACAAGAAATTTTTGGCGAAGCTTTGGCTTGGCCGCCAGAAGAGCACCTCCTGTCCCTAGAGAGCGAACCTGCTGTACGTAAGTAATGCGAAGACCCTTATAAGAAGAACCAAACCTTTTGATGATGTCTTCTCCACGATAACCAATTACTAAAATAATTTCTTCAACTAAACCATCCAGAGCGTCTAGGGTATGACCTAGAATTGTTGTTCCCCCTATTTCTAGTAAAGGTTTGGGGCGAGTGGTAGTAAGGGGGCGCTGACGCAACCCTTTTCCAGCCGCTAAAATAACTGCTTGCATAATTTAAGAATTAAGAATTCGCCATAATGCTCGACTGATCTTAACGGGATCGTGACGAATAAAACCGCTTTTTCGCAATAGATCCTCGTCCTGAATTTTGAATTTACTTTTTTGAAAATTTCCCGATTCCCAAGAAACAAATTGAGCTTCTTCTTTTTCGTATTCTCTGATTCGTTCTTTGTCGGGGTAATTATTATTGAAAATAACAATATCTAAGATGTTGTTCCCTAAATACTTTTCAATTTCAGAGACAAAATCCTTCCCCTTAAACCCATTTGTTTCCCCGAACTTTGTCATAAGATTGCTGACATATACCTTCGTTCCTAAATTCTTTTTAATAGCTTCAGGCACCCCTTTGACCAACAAATTAGGGATAATACTGGTATACAAATCTCCCGGCCCAATAACAATGAGATCCGCTTTTTGGATAGCTTCTTGAGCACGAGGATTAATAGAACAAGCTGGTTGCAAATAAGCTTTCGTAATTTTGAGATGTCCATCATGTTGAGGAATATCAATGCTCGTTTCTCCTGCGATAACTTCTCCGTTTTCCAGTTCCGCATAAAGATTAGTTTCCATCAAAGTAACTGGAACAACCTTCCCTTTTACGGCTAATATTTTTTCCATATCTCTAACAGCCATTCCAAAATCACCACCTCTCATTTCTGTCAGGGCAGTAAGCAATAAATTCCCGCAACTATGCCCTTTTAAGCTACCTTGAGAAAAACGATAAGTAAATAATTGAGAGAGGAGAGATTCCCCCGCTTCCGATAGGGCAACTAAAGCTCGTCTAATATCTCCTGGAGGAAGAATTCCAAATTCTTCTCGCAATACTCCGGTTGATCCTCCATTATCAGCCATAGAAATGATAGCTGTTAAATCTAAGGGATATTTCTTTAGCCCCGATAAAACAGAAAAACTCCCTGTCCCGCCACCAATAACTACAACTCGAGGAGAGGAATTTATTTTTGAGTGTTTCTCTTTACTTTGTACCATGGTTTTTTAAGTTGAGGCCATTTTTCCTCCCAGGTTTTTTCTCGAATTTGATAAAATATGCCTAAGGGGATTTTGGCGTTATCCTCTCTATCATAATTCCATTCCTTGGCTTTTTTCATTGCCCAAAAATAATCATCTCTCTTCTTTCCCTTCTCTTCTAATTTATAAGAATGATTCTGAAGATAAGTAATATCATTATGAAAAGAAAGACAGGGTTGGAGAACATCAATAAAAGAAAATCCTTGATGTTTTATTGCTGATTCAATAATCTGAGTCAAGCCAGCAACGTCAAGAGAAGAAGCTCGAGCAACAAAGGTTGCCCCCGCCGCCAAAGTAATTGCTATTGGATTAAGAGGATTATCTCTAGCTCCCGAAGGAGCTGCCGGGGTACGAAAACCTTTTTCCGTCGTTGGTGTCGCTTGCCCAGTCGTCAAAGCAAAAACCTGATTATTGTAAACAATCATTGTTAGATTGGGATTGTGGCGAATGATGTGTATCAGGTGCGACATTCCTTCTGCGTAAGTTCCTCCATCTCCAGCAAAACCAAGAACTGTTAAGTTTGGATTAGCTGTTTTGATTCCCAAGCAGGTAGGAAGAACCCTCCCGTGAAGAGAATAAAAACTATTAATTTCTAGGTAATCATAAATTTTTGCTCCGCAACCAATCCCACAAACACTTACAAGATTCTTTCTTTTTACTTGTTTTTGATTAACGAGGTTAACAAGAGCTTGCTTCGTAGCCAAAAGAATTCCATTATTAAGACATCCTAAACACCAAGTATTCGTTTGTTTAGTCTCAAGATCTTGAATTTTCATATTTTTTTAATAGATTGAATGATTTCATTAGCAGTAAACGGCCGAGCATTATACTTCAAAATTTTCTTCGTAATTTGCTCTCCTGTGTTTTCGGCAATAACATCACCTAATAATCCTGTCGCATTTGCTTCAACGAGAATAGTTTCTGTTGATCGACGAATTTCCGCTTTTACTTTTTCGCTTGGAAAGGGATTAATATAAGAAATTTGAAGAAAACGATAACCAGGAAGACTAGCAAGACTATCCAAAATAGCTCCTTTCGTTGACCCCCAGCCGATAATCAATTTCTTCCCTTTTCCATAAAGACTTACTGGTTCAAATCGAGAAACCTCCTTGGTTAATCCTTCCTTCTTCCTAAGCCTTTTGTCGTTCATCTTTTTAACAGCCCCTGCTTCTTCAATAGTATAACCAAATTCATCGTGTTCGTAACTAGTTGCTCGGACAACCACTCCCTGTCCAGGGACTACTCGAGGAGAAATGCCATTTTTAGTAAATTGATA